>ERZ780166.1279-NODE-1279-length-14000-cov-1.895160_pt1 | contig 14000 bp, 8 predicted proteins | sample MGYA00511366_ERZ780166 | MGnify/ENA primary metagenome ERZ780166 (study PRJEB29588, sample SAMEA2162231) | human gut metagenome | biome: human gut; feature: human-associated habitat; material: faeces | place: Denmark | collected 2008/2010 ...
GGTGGCAATGGCGGCGGCACGTCCGTGAATCGTCTGCATGGCATACGTATTCATATAATAAGGCAGACGGCTGGAGCAACCGATACCTGAAATCACGGCTGTCTCGTAGGGAGGCACTCCGATTTCGGCCATAGCCTTGTGCAAAGAAGCCAGAAAAAAATGGTCTCCACACCCGGGACACCAACGCGGCAATCCCTTTTTATAATCTTTTGCTGTATATTCGCTCATTTTCTTTTATTCTTCTAAGTTTGACTATTTGTTGTAAATCTCGGTAAAGGCTGCCACCAACTCGCTCACGACAAAAGGCTGGCCTTTCACCTGATTGAACTGATAAGGCACAAAACCGTCTACTTTCATACGCAGATATGCGGCAAATTGCCCTAAGTTCTGCTCGGCTACCACGACTTTCTTATACCGCTTCAGCACTTCCGCCGTATTGGCAGGCAAGGGGTTCAGGTAAGAGAAATGAGCCAAAGCCACTTTCTTGCCTGTAGCCACCATTTCATCCATGGCCGAATGCAAATGGCCGTAAGTACCGCCAAAGCCTACTATCAGCAGTTCGGCATCGTCCACGCATCCCTGCACCTCCACATCAGGCACCGGGATTCGGGCCACTTTCTCTGCACGCAAACGACACATCTTGTCGTGGTTCTCGGGATCGGTGCTGATGGCTCCTGTCCGGCCGTCCTTCTCCAACCCACCGAGAATATGCATATACCCTTCTTGTCCGGGTATGGCCCAGTAACGCACTTGCGTGTCGGGATTACGCATGTACGGCGTATAGCTCCCGGCCATTTCCGGAGTGACGTAAGGGGGACAAATATCGGGATAATCGTTCAAATCGGGCAGTTTGAAAGCACCGGAACCGTTGGCCACAAAGGCATCGGTGAGCAACACCACCGGCGTCATGTGCTCCAAAGCCATCTTCGAGGCATAATAGGCCGCATCGAAACAATTCGTAGGCGAAGTGGCTGCAATGCCCGGCATCGGCGATTCGCCGTTGCGTCCGAAAAGGGCCTGCAACAAATCCGTCTGCTCGCTCTTCGTGGGCAAGCCCGTGGACGGGCCTCCGCGCTGCACGTTCAGTATCACCAACGGCAATTCCGTAATCACGGCCAGATTCATGGCTTCCGATTTCAAACATACACCGGGCCCCGAAGTAGAAGTCACTGCCAATGCACCGGCAAAGGAAGCGCCGATGGAAGAGGCACAACCGGCAATCTCGTCCTCGCACTGTACTGTGGTCACGCCCAAACTTTTATGTTTGGACAATTCATGCAGCACGTCCGTAGCCGGCGTAATGGGATACGACCCCAAGAAAAGCCGCTTGCCGGCTTTCTCGGCCGCAGCGATAAATCCGTATGCAGTAGCCTTATTGCCCATGATGTCCATATACTTACCGGGCTTTTTCGTCTTGGATTCCACTTTATAAGTATGGGCCACAGAGGCATGCGTATTCGCCCCGTAATCATATCCGGCCTGGATAACCTTTATATTGGCTTCTGCCACGGCGGGCTTTTTGGCAAATTTCTCACGCAACATATTGAACGCTATCTCCAAGTCGCGGTTGAACAACCAGCACACCAGTCCGAGCGCAAACATGTTACGGCATTTCAAAATAGCTTTGTTGTCCATACCCGAGTCAGCCAGACAGGCTTTGACCATCTGGGTGATAGGGGCAGCAATCACATCGTTTTTGATGCCCAACTCCTCTATCGGATTATCCGTCGTGAAAGCGGCCTTCTGCAAATCTTTGGCCTGGAAACAATCGGTGTCGATAATAATACATGCTGTAGATTTGGCATATCTGTACTGGGTCTTTAATGCTGCCGCATTCATCGCCACCAACACATCGCACTTATCGCCCGGTGTGTACACGCGCTGGGCACCAATGTGTACCTGAAAACCGGAAACTCCTGTCAACGACCCCTGCGGAGCCCGGATATCAGCCGGATAATCGGGAAACGTACAAATGTCATTTCCTACCGTCGCCGAGACCGTAGAGAAAATATTCCCGGCCAACTGCATACCGTCGCCGGAATCACCAGAGAAACGGACCACTACCTGGTCCAGCTCTTTTACTTCTAATCTATCAGCCATACTTTTTGTAGCATTTATATGATTACTGTATATTCTTTCTACCTTAGGAATGCAAATATCGCAAAGATATGTTTAAAAACAAAATATTTTGCTGTTAAAAGCATTCCGGAATACAGATTATACTATAAAATCGTAATCTAAAAGCTTATTTATATAGCATTTCATCGTACTTCTCTCACTTTTCAAAAGCATAAAGTTCGCAAAAGCACAGGAAAATGCATAAATATGCAAAGAGAGAAAGGCCGAACCTTTCCCTCTACCTTATGAAAGTTTTGTCCCAAGTATTCGACTTTTTAAGCAGAAACTGTTAACTTTGCAAAACAGAAAGCGCCCCTGTAGTTCAATGGATAGAACTACGGTTTCCTAAACCGCCAATCCGGGTTCGATTCCCGGCGGGGGTACACGGTCTATTTCAAGGTAAAAGCTTGTGTTCCGGCTTTCACTTTGTATTTCTTCCCATTCACTTTCAATACATATTCCTTATCAGACACCACGCGTACGGTATCCCCGTCCGCCACGATGTCAGTATGCACATCGCCGAACCTCAAATTCCGGATACCTTGCTCGCCCCAACCTGTCTTACGCCATTCCACGAGCCGAGCCGTGGCATCTATATTATAAAACCCCAACACGTTCTCAATAAACAAAGAAATAGGCCCCAAGGCAGACCATCCGCAAAAGTCTTGAGCCACCAACGTCAAATTCTCATCGTCCACCCGCTGTCCGGGACGAGCTGCCGACGGAGAATAACATTCCCAAATGGAGTGGGGCTCGAAAGTCTTATAGGTTTCGGACATTTGCGCCAACAAACGGCACGCATTCTCATGTGCCACATCATGATAACCGTAAATCTCAAGTGCCTTGGTTGACATGTAAGCCAAAGGCAGCCATACACCGCCCCTCCAATAATCTCCTACCGTCCCATTGTAGTCTGCGTCACTCCGCGACACGGACGGCCAAGGGTATTGACCACCGAACTCATCCTCGTCCTGTGCATACTCCACCAAACGCGCCGCCTGTTTCCGCCCTGGAACTTCTGCCAACATAGCCCAATACACAGCCGGTGTCCGCACTTTCACAAAGTCGCCCGTGGCCTCCTCTATGTCATAATAAAAACCATCCTCCGCATCCCAATAATACTTATTGAGCAAGTCCTTCTTCACTGCATACTCCCCGGCAAACTCCTTGGCCGTAGACGAGTCGTCCAAGACCTCGGCAATCCTTCCGATATAAAGTGCAGCCAAAGCCTGTTGGGCCAAGGCATCCATCCACAGCATATCCCCGTTGCATCCCCGGCCACGCGGAGTATTGTCCATACCGCTCTGCACGTCGCCCCACAAATACCCTTTCTCCCTCCGTTCCAACATGACCGGCATCTTGGAAAAACGGCTACCGCCCCTCTTCAGTTTCTCAAACCAATAAAAATGGCGTTGTAGGTAACGATTGTCCTCTAACACATATTCCAAACGCCTTTTGTCGCCTGTCATCTTATAGTACTCATACTCCACCCACGCGAAAAAAGGAGGGTTGTCCGGATGCCAAATCTTTAAAGAGACCGGCTCTCCATCCAATATCGTCTTATAGAAGTTATCCAAGCTCTGTATGCCAGGGAATAGCGAAGGCGCATAGCGACAAAAAAGCACCATGAACTCGGTATCCCAAATCCAAATCGTGTCATCCCACAGGTTCTCATCCATATAGGGCGACTGGGGAATCCCGTCCTGATGCTTCACCCGCCCCCAAGCCAAATCCCAAGCTGCCCAATATAAATCCACCAAACCCGGGTCGGGGGAATAAACCGGTTGGGGCAACAAAGACTTGTCCAACCCGCTTCCGGTTTCAGGCTTGGCCTGCACACCCACTGCCATAACGTACAAAAGGATACTGGAAAACAAAACACTCTTTAATCCCATCATATCACATCTTTTATTTTGAAGACAAAGGAACCGCCCTTCCGGAACATTACCAAAAAGCTTTGCACCAAAAACAGACGGATATACTCCAGTATCATATACTGAAGACTGTCCGGGCACAAAACAATACAGGGCAAGCCTAAGCCTGCCCTGCATCCAAACAACTTATAAACGAAATCTTTATTTCATTTCCGAATCGTTCTCCTTGATGCGTTGCCCCATAGTCAGGAAAGCTACCGGAGCCGCCATGAAGATGGAAGAACAGGTTCCGATTACCACACCGAGAATCATGGCAAAAGCAAAACTGCGGATACTTTCTCCACCCAAGAAGAAGATACACAACAATACGACTAACGTGGTCAACGAAGTATTGATGGTACGCGTCAATGTCGTATTCAAAGAATCATTGAACAAACGCTGACGGTCGCGGTTCGGATACAGATGGAGGAACTCGCGGATACGGTCGAATACTACCACCTTATCATTAATAGAATAACCGATAGCCGTCAAAATCGCACCGATAAAGGTTTGGTCGATTTCCAAAGAGAATGGCACCCATCCCCAACAAATCGAATACGCTCCGATAATCAACAAGGTATCTACCGTCAAGGCCACAACTGCACCGACCGAGAAAGCCACATTGCGGAAACGCAACAATATGTAAAGGAAGATAGCAATCAAGGCCAATACCACAGAAACAATAGCCCCGTAGGTTATGTCTTCTGCCACGGAAGGACCTACCTTTTCCGAACTGATAATAGAACCTCCGGCACGCTCGTCGCGGTTGATGAAAGTTTGCAAATCCAAATCCGATGACAACAAACCGCCGCCTTTGAGCGTTTCGAACAGCGTTGCTTCTATCTCGGAATCCACCTCCGTACCTTCTTCGTCAATCCGATAGTTTGTGGATATACGTACCGTCTGATGGTCTGTACCCAAGGCTATAACCTGGATATTGGCATCCCCGAACTTGTTTTGCAATAAGGTGCGGACAGTTTCCGGCTCCACCTGCTTTTCGAACACAACTACGAAGTTACGTCCACCGGTGAAATCAATACCTTTGCTCAAACCGCGTACAAACAAAGATGCGATACCTACCACCAACAAGACCCCGAATATCGTGAAGGATTTCTTATAAGAGCTCATGAACTTGTAATGTGTATCATGCAAGAACTTACGTGAAAGAGACGTCGTAAACGTCAAGTTCATCCATTTCTCCTTGTTCAGGAAGTGCTCGTACACGATACGGGTCAGATATACAGCCGTAAAGAAGGATACCAAAATACCGATAATCAACGTCGTGGCAAATCCACGGATAGGACCTGTTCCGAAATTATACAGGATGATACCCGTAATGATAGAAGTCAAGTTGGAGTCGAAGATGGCCGAGAATGCATTGGAATAACCGTCCGAGAGAGCCGCACGCACATTCTTACCCGCACGCAACTCTTCTTTGGTACGTTCATATATCAACACGTTCGCATCTACCGCCATACCCAAAGAAAGCACCATACCGGCAATACCGGACATGGTCAATGCAGCCTGGAATGAAGTCAAAACCCCCAACGTAAAGAAGAAGTTCAATATCAACGCGCCGTTGGCTACCATACCGGGGATAAGACCATACATGCCACACATATAAACCATCAACAGAATGAAAGCTATCACAAATGAAGTAATACCTTGGTTGATGGATTCTTGTCCCAACGTAGGACCTACAAACTGTTCGGAAACGATATGTGCAGGAGCCGGCATCTTACCCGTATTCAGCACGTTGGCAAGGTCACGCGTATCTTCGAGCGTGAAATGTCCCGTAATAGAGGAAACACCACCGGTAATCTCATTCTGCACCGTAGGAGCACTATATACATATCCGTCGAGCACAATGGCGATGGCGCGCTTCACATTTTTCTTGGTCAAAGCTGCCCAACGACGGGCACCATCGGAATTCATCGTCATGCTTACGCACGGACGGCCGTTCTGTTCGTAATCATCCTTGGCTTCTGTCACGACATCACCTTCCAAAGGCGCACGACCATTGCGTTCCGTAATCTTAATCGCATATAACTCGAAAATGTCTCCCATATTACCACTGCCTACAGGCTTCACTCCCCAATAAAGTTTCAGGTCGCTGGGCAAGAATTCTTTTGCCACGGCAGAAGTGATATAGCGATTAACGGTAGCCGTATCACGCCAACTGGCATAACCCACCACACATCCCATAGGGCCTTGAGCCAGTTGCAGCACAGAAGCCAAAGGATGGTTCTTCATAGCCTGTTCGTCCACAGCAGCCCCAGCCTTCTCTGCCGGAGTTCCGCTATTGCCCTTCAGAGCCTCAGCCAAATCCTTCACAGGAGCTTTCTTCGTAGAATCCGTAGCGTCCACTTTTTCAGCCGGTGTCAATTCAGCCATTGCCGTAGTGTCTGCCTTAACCGTATCGTTTTCTGCAGTCGCAGCATGCTCTGCCGCCAAACGTGTATCCAATGTAGCCAGGAATGGGATAATCTCTTCCGTATTATAGGTTTCCCAAAACTCCAGATTTGCACTACCTTGCAACAATTTACGCACACGTTCCGGTTCTTTCACACCCGGCATCTCCACCATAATACGCCCCATCTGTCCTTCCAATGTCTGGATATTGGGCTGTACCACACCGAAACGGTCGATACGTGTACGGAGCACATTATAAGAATTGTCGATGGCAGACTGCACTTCGGCACGCAACACTTTCTCTACTTCAGAGTCGGAACTCTTGGTCGTTACTTTACCTTTCAACTGCTGCGTAGCAAACAATTCCGCCAAATTTCCATCCGGCGCCAATGCTTTGTACTCTTTCACAAATAAGGTAATAAAATCACTCTGGCTATTCTTAGCCCCTTCCGCAGCCTTCGCTACCGCCTTGTTGAATGCCGGGTCTTCTTTATGGTCGGCCAAAGCCTTTACCACTTCAGGAACAGACACCTCCAGAATGACATTCATACCACCTTTCAGGTCCAAACCCAGACTAATCTCCATTTCGCGACAGTCCTTCAGCGAATAAGCGCCCAACCACACCGGATTGTTCATCACGGAATCCAGATAGTGTGCGCCGGCTTCCTCTCCTTGCGTTTTCGTAATCTCATCCACCTTATTCATTTGATAAGTAGTTACAAATGAAAAAGATAAATAGAACACGCACACAAGGGTCAACAGTAAAGCGAAAACTTTAACAAATCCTTTGTTTTGCATTTTAATTTATTATTATGATGTTATTATTTAATAGCTAATCAGACTACAAAGGCGCAAATATAACGTTTTTTTCACATTAACGCCGCAAGTTAACAGATTTATTTATGCCCTAATCCTCTTTTTTGTGTTTTTTCAAGTAAGTAATCATCGGATAATGGTCAGACCACGGAGCTGTCTTGTCCACATGCGTCTCGTATGTCTGCCAATAGTCGGAAACGAAGATATGATCGATGCGAAAATAGAATCCTTTCTGATTATAAGACAAGCCCAGTCCGTTACCCGATTGACGGAATGCACTTTTCAACCGGGAAGACAGGCGATGGCAAGAATAGGATATGGGAGAGTCATTCAAATCACCGCAAACAATCACAGCCCTTCTCCCTGATTTTTCGACATAGTTCAAAACCGAATCAACCTGCGGTCCGCGCAAACGACTCGCCCCGGCCATCTTCCGAACCAGTTCTCTGGAATTACTTTCCGCATGCCCATTCTCCGGATCTTTAATGATTTCCTTATATTTCATCTTATCCTCTGGTGTCAGCTTATAAGACTCCAAATGGTTGTTCACCAACAATACAGTATCCTGACCGTATAGTAATTCTACGGCAAGACTGCCATTGGTCGTACTTTCATAGGCTATCCGATGTACGGACAATATAGGCAAACGACTATAGACTAATTGAGGTTCAGCCTTTCCATCATGCAGACGACGAATATGATAACCTGCCTTTGCCATGACGCTATCCACATACTCAGATTTAAGATTCTTAGGTGCAACTCCTTCCTGAAGACAGATAATGTCGGCCTCAGAAGCCACAAGATAATCCAAGATCGGGTACCGCCCTTCCGCATCCTTCTCCCCCCGGGCTAGGAACTCGGTATTATAAGTAAGCAGTTTAAGCGCGCCTTCCGGCCGTTTCTCGGGCCAGTTCACCGGACAATAGTCATATATATAGGAAACAGACAGCAACATTCCGACAAAAGGCAACCAAACGTAACGAATGGAAAAAACCAGCCAAAAAAAGATAAAAGCTATATTAAGCAACAATAGCAGCGGAAATCCCAACCCGAATAGAGCCACATGAGAATGAACCGCCGGATTCAATCCGGAACTCAGTCCGCAGGCCCACAACATGAAAGCCGCCATTATGTTTGCACCGATTGACAACTGTATCAATATACGTTTCAATGTATTCATCTTCAACGCTGACTGGCATCAAACAACTTACGTTTTTCTTCCTCTGTCAAACTTGTGTATCCGGATTTACGTACCTTCTCTAAAATATGGTCTATCTCTTCCGCCTCTGCCTTTTTACGGGCGTTATACTCATAATCATCCTTTCGCTCCCCCATAGAGACATTCATTTTAGGCTTCCGATAAGAAGAAAACCGGTCTCGTCCTCCGGGAAACCATTTCTTCAACCGTTCCGCAGCAGACGGGCGATTGCCATAATATCCTCCACCGCTGTTTCTCCTCCAATACAAGATGAGCAACAAACCGAATATCATTCCTCCGAGATGGGCGAAATGAGCGACTCCATCACCGGAGTTCCCCAAAGCGGAAAGCAACTCTATGACTGCATAACCTATCACAAAAAACTTGGCTTTAATAGGTACGGGAAGCGGAAAAATAAACAGGCGTTCATTAGGAAACGACATACCGAAAGCCAACAAAATTCCATAGACTGCACCAGAGGCTCCGATAGTGGTCCAACGATTCAAATAGTCGCCCATGGAAATCACGGTATAGCCGATATTAACCGTATCGTACGCTCCCAAGCCTTGCCACAGATACTGTACATATTGCACTCCTTCCTGAACCAAACCGGCACCCAAGCCGCACACGACATAATAAAGCAGGAAGCGACGACCGCCCCAATAAGACTCCATCACCCGACCGAACATCCACACGGCGAACATATTAAAAAGGATATGCGTGACGCCACCGTGCATGAACATATACGTAAAGAACTGGTAGAAGTTGAAATCGGGAGCTAAAAAGAAGTGTAGTCCCAGCAAATTATCCAAATCCACACCATAGCGCACTGCTACCAATTTAGCCAAGAAGAACAAAAGATTGATTATAATCAGATTCTTCGTTACGGGAGGCATATTCATCATATTCACACTCTATTTTCATTATTCATTGAGACCGCAAAAATACTAATTTTATTCCATTTCATTTTAAATAATCCCTTCAAGCTTGTGCTTTTTCATAAAAAGAAATATTTTTTCAATGAAAAAGTTTGTTTTAACGGCTAATTTACATACATTTGCATGATAGGATACAAAATAAGCGAATTATTATCTACTAAATTATTTCATCAAATGAACAAAACAGAACTTATCAACGCCATTGCAGAGAACGCAGGCTTGAACAAGGCAGATGCCAAGAAAGCTTTAGACGCAACAATCAGTGCTATCTCTGAAGCATTAAAGAAGGGTGACAAAATCGCACTTGTAGGTTTCGGAACATTCTCCGTGAATGAAAGACCGGCCCGCACGGGTATTAACCCCAGAACGAAAGAGCAAATCACCATTGCAGCCAAGAAAATAGCTAAATTCAAAGCTGGTGCGGAATTAGCTGACGCACTCCAGTAATCAGAATAAATCTATTATGCGGAAAAAAGGGAGAAGCAAACTTTTGCTTCTCCCTTTTATTATGTATCTTTGCAGCCTGAATGATAAGGTAAAAACAAGGTTATGGAGATAGAAAATAAAATCGTATCAGCCGTAGTTCTCGGCATCAAAACTTTATACGGACAGGACATAGCTCCCGAAACGGTGCAACTCCAAAAGACGAAAAAAGAATTTGCAGGGCATCTGACATTAGTCGTTTTCCCTTTTTTAAAAATATCTCGTAAGAAACCGGAAGACACAGCCCAGGAGCTTGGCCATTTCCTGAAAACGGAAATCCCTTCCGTCGTAGCCGATTTCAATGCCGTTAAAGGCTTTCTGAACCTTGTAATCGCTCCGGCCAGTTGGATCGGTCTGCTCACCGATATCCACCAAGATGTACAATTCGGCCTGACCGAAGCGACCGACCATTCGCCTTTGGTCATGATAGAATACTCTTCCCCCAACACCAACAAGCCTTTGCATTTGGGACACGTCCGCAATAATCTGTTAGGATGCGCCTTGGCCAACATCATGGCAGCCAATGGCAATCGCGTGGTGAAGACCAATATCGTGAACGACCGCGGCATACATATCTGCAAAAGCATGTTGGCGTGGCTGAAATACGGGAACGGTGCCACTCCGGAAAGTACCGGCATCAAAGGCGACCACCTCATCGGAGACTACTATGTGGCTTTTGACAAACACTATAAAGAACAAATCAAGGAGCTTATGGAAGAGGGTATGAGCGAGGAGGAAGCCAAAAATGAAGCCCCGCTCATCAAGGAAGCCCGCGAAATGTTGGTAAAATGGGAAAACAATGATCCGGAAGTCCGTGCCCTTTGGCGTAAAATGAATGAATGGGTCTATGCCGGTTTCGATGTCACCTATAAAGCCCTTGGCGTAAGTTTCGACAAGATATATTATGAATCGGAGACTTACCTCGAAGGTAAAGAGAAAGTTTTGGAAGGGCTTGACAAAGGACTGTTTTTCCGCAAAGAAGACGGTTCCGTATGGGCCGACCTGACTCCGGAAGGATTGGACGAGAAACTTCTGCTCCGTTCCGACGGAACATCCGTTTACATGACACAAGATATCGGTACAGCCAAACTGCGATTCCGCGACTATCCCATAGACAAAATGATTTACGTGGTAGGTAACGAACAAAACTACCACTTCCAAGTGCTTTCCATCCTGTTGGACAAACTCGGTTTCGAGTGGGGCAAAGACCTTGTACATTTCTCATACGGCATGGTGGAATTACCTAACGGTAAGATGAAAAGCCGCGAAGGTACGGTCGTGGATGCCGATGACTTGGTGGCAGAGATGATAGGTAGCGCACGCAAGATGTCGGAAGACAAAATCAACAAGCTTACGGATTTGAGCGAGGACGAAGCCAATGAGATTGCACGGATTGTCGGTTTAGGAGCCTTGAAATACTTTATATTAAAGGTAGACGCACGAAAGAACATGTTGTTCAATCCGGCTGAAAGCATCGATTTCAACGGAAATACCGGACCGTTCATCCAATATACGTACGCACGTATCCGTTCCATCCTGCGCAAAGCCTCCGAAGCGGGCATCTCCATCCCCGAAACGCTGTCAGCCCAAACGGATTTGAGCGAGAAAGAAATCAGCTTGATTCAAATGCTGGCCGACTTCCCGAACGTAGTAAAACAAGCAGGTTCCGACTATAATCCAAGCTGCATTGCCAACTATTGCTACGACTTGGTGAAAGAATACAACCAATTCTATCACGATTTCAGCATCTTGCATGAAGAGAACGAAAACAAGAAAACGTTCCGTCTGGTACTGTCTGCCGAAATCAGCAGAATCATACGTACGGGCATGGGCTTGTTGGGCATAGAAGTGCCTGAACGCATGTAAAAAACCTCCTCTTGCGATGGGGAAAAAGAAATTCTATGTAGTTTGGCATGGAGTCAGTCCGGGCATTTACACGTCCTGGACTGACTGCAAACTGCAAATCAATGGCTTCGAAGGAGCCATTTATAAATCTTTCGACACCCAAGAGGAAGCCGAAAGAGCTTATAACACCTCTCCTTACCTTTATATCCAGAAAAAAAAGACTACCGCTCCGGTAGTTTCCGGAAACAAACCAACAGACGTGCCGTCTTATCGGCACGACACCGTATTACCCCTTCCACCCGAAGTCCCGGCAGAAGCCTTGGCTGTCGATGCAGCATGCAGTGGTAATCCTGGCCCAATGGAATACCGAGGCGTTTATCTCCGTACAGGCGAAACCGTCTTCCATTTCGGACCGGTGTACGGCACCAACAATATCGGTGAATTTCTGGCCATTGTACATGCCTTGGCTCTGATGGAACAGAAAAGTATCCGGATGCCGGTTTTCTCAGACAGCCGGAACGCCATCGGTTGGGTCAAGCAAAAGCGTTGCAAGACCAAATTGGAACGCACCCCCCGTACAGAAGCACTCTATCAGATGATAGAACGAGCTGAGATCTGGCTCAGAACCCACAAAACAGACATTCCCATCCTGAAATGGGAAACGGAACGATGGGGTGAAGTCCCGGCCGATTTCGGCAGAAAATAATCATCTCCACCTATGTCTCCTAAAAAAGAAAAATGATGAAACAACGTATTTCTTACCTTATTAAATTGTTTTTAGCCTTCCTGCTGTTCTTTGTGTTGCAGAAAATCGTGTTCGTCTATTTGAACGCCCCCTTGCCGGTTGGCGACCTGTTCCAAGTCATCGTCCACGGGTTGGGCCTGGACGCTTCTACAACGGGATACTTGCTCATCTTCCCATTCCTCGTCGTATGGCTCAGCATTTGGATGCGTCGCATGAAGGCCAAAGCCGTATTACGCCCTTATTTCATCCTTATCGCCATTCTGCTCTCGCTGATTTGCGTGGCAGACACATCACTCTACACATTCTGGAAATTCAAGCTCGACGCCACGATCTTCAATTACATGGACGCTCCCAAACAGGCTATGGCCAGTGTCTCCACCGGCTATGTCGTCATGCGCCTGTTTTGGATCACGGTCTTCTCCGTTCTCTTGTCATGGACTTGCATCCGCCTTACGCCCAAAACATTTCCTGTTTTGCCCATTAACCTGAAAATGCTGCTTCACAATTTCACATACGTACTATTAGGCGGCCTTATCTTTTTGGCCATACGGGGAGGGGTAGGACGATCTACCATGAACATCGGCAACGCTTATTTCAGTGAAAACACCTACATGAACCATGCCGCCGTAAACCCGGCTTTCAGCCTGATGTACTCTTGGAACAAATCCGAAAACTTCGCCGGGAAATACAATTATTTAGACGAACATAAACGGGCCGCCTGCTATGCACCGCTTTATCCGGCCTCGACAGAGGACTGCACCCGGCAACTGCTACGCGCCACACGCCCCAACATACTCATCATCATCCTTGAAGGATTCGGAGGAGAATATATAGAAGAACTGGGTGGAGCTAAAAACGTGTCACCGAATATGAGCCGGCTCATTCGTGAGGGCATCTTCTTCGACAACGTATATGCCAACAGTTTCCGCACCGACCGCGGACTGGTCAGCACGTTAAGCGGACATATCAGCTACCCCACCACCTCCATCATGAAACTCCCGGCCAAGTCACGCCTTTTACCCGGTATAGCCCGTACGTTGCAACAGGCAGGATACCAAACGGATTTCCTCTACGGCGGCGACATCAACTTTACCAACATGAGAAGTTATTTCACGACTACGGGCTACCAACACCTGACCAGTGACACGGACTTCAGCCTACAGGAACGCACTTCAAGTTCCTGGGGCGCGCATGACGAATACACATTCGACCGGCTGTATGAAATGCTCGAATCCCGACCGGCCGACCGACTGTGGCATACCGGATTCTTGACTCTCAGCAGCCACGAACCGTTCGAAGTCCCCTACGACCGGTTAAAAGACAAACGGCAAAACTCTTTTGCCTATACCGATCATTGCTTGGGTGAATTCATCGACCGTCTGAAACAACTCCCGGTATGGAACAACCTGTTGGTCATCTGCCTGCCCGACCACGGCAGCTCACCCACTTTCAATGTCACGTCGCCCACCTTCTACCATATCCCCATGCTATGGTTAGGCGGAGCCATAAAAGCACCGGCCGTCATCCACACT
>ERZ780166.1288-NODE-1288-length-13914-cov-6.531207_pt1 | contig 13914 bp, 16 predicted proteins | sample MGYA00511366_ERZ780166 | MGnify/ENA primary metagenome ERZ780166 (study PRJEB29588, sample SAMEA2162231) | human gut metagenome | biome: human gut; feature: human-associated habitat; material: faeces | place: Denmark | collected 2008/2010 ...
GTTCAACAATGCGAGATGCCGATATAGCAGAGGAGTCCTCAAATTACATCCGTTATCAGATCTTACAACAGGCATCTGCCACTCTTTTAGCATCTTCTAGAAACCTTAAAGCACAAAATGTTATCGGCTTATTGAACAGTGTTAACAAAACATAACATAATATTGGAATTTAAGCATGTTTAAAATATAATTATTCAAGTAAACCTATGAGGGAGTATAAGATTATGCCTAATAACGAAAGTGTCGGAAAGAAAATAGTAGAAGCTTTGAAAAAACAAGCTGAAAATATGGACTTACAGGAAGAACAAATCAGCAGTTTTAATTCTGCTCCAGTTAGCAATCCTATAAATGATGATATTTTTTCTTCATCATCAGATGATATTTTTGCAGAACCAGCTAAACCTGCGAAAAATACAAACTTCTTTGATGATATAGAAGAAGAGAAAGATCCTTTCTTTGCAGAACCGAAACCGGTGCAGACTCCAGTTACAGAAACTATGAGTGATGCATTTGAAATGCCTGCAAATATTACAGTTTTAAAGAAACTTATTTCACAGCTTCCTAGCGGTGTTTCTAGACACACCGGTGCTCAGATTATTAAACAAACAATGGAAGCTCTCGGTATTTCTATGAAAAGTGTGCTTCAAGATGCACAACAAGTTCAAGAGAACTTAAAAGTATCCGCTAGAGAATGTCAGGCATCTATTCAGGAATACAAAAAACAAATTCTTGCTCTGGAAAAACAATCTCAGAGCTATCAAAAACAATATTCTGCACTTAATGATTTAATAAGTTTGTTCATACAAACAACGAAGTAAAAAAAAAGAGAGTTTTTAAACTCTCTTTTTTTTTGCTATATTCCTTCCTCTTCAGAAGCTGTTTCTTCTGTTACTGCAGGCGCGGTAACTGTTACTCCTAATTCCTCAAGCGCCGCTCTTGCTTTTGGTGCGAGTGCTGTATCAGAAAAATTTTCTAATATGGTTTGATAGCACTCAATAGCCTCTGGCTTCATATCTCTAAGTTTGTAAACATTGCCTGCTTTGTAATAAAGCGGTGCAAGTTCTGTTGATGAAGAAACCAGCATCTGATTATCAAGTTTGATTTTAATTCCTATTAAACTTTCATTATCCTGCGGAGATAATAAAGCTCTGCCATAAATTTTTTGAGTGAGTTTGTCTATTGTTTCAGACATTTCTGTGATTGCTTCCTTTGATAGCTTGGATGATTTCTTTGCCGCAGATACGTCAAGACTAATAGCTGATAACAGCAAAAAACCCGCAAGTATTGATAAAATTATTTTTTTCATAATAAATTAACTACTCCTATCCCCATTATATCCTAACTCTATTATAATTAAAAGTTGATTTTTATTATCAGTTAAATGTATGATTATTTTATGGAAAAGTTAATCTATAAAAAGTTTATTTTAGGTACTGGCGTATATTTAGATAAGGCTCTTGCAAAAGGGCTTGGCGGCGTGATATTCTTTACACGTGATATCCATTCAAAAGAGCAATTTCAAGCATTAATTAATGATATAAAACAAAAAGCTGTCTACAAATTATTTCTTTCTATAGATCAGGAAGGTGGAAGAGTTGAACGTACAGAAAACATACATGCACGGTATTTATCACCGCGGTTTGCATATGAACGTGGTGAAGAATTTTTAAGAAACCAAACAAAAAAAATTGCTCAGGAGCTTAAAGATTACGGTATAAATTTAAATTTCGCACCGTGTGCGGATGTTAATACTAACCCTAAAAATCCTATAATAGGCGAGCGTGCATTTTCTGATAAAACGGATAATGTAGTAAATGCGGTAAAAATATCAGTGCAAACTTATCGAGAAAATGGAATTATACCTTGCCTGAAACACTTCCCGGGACACGGTGATGCCTCTAAGGACAGTCATCTGACTTTGCCTATTATAGATTTGCCTATGAGTATAATGGAAAATATACATATAAAACCGTTTAAGGAAAATCTTGATGCAGAAATGATTATGGCGGCACATCTGCACTGTACCTGTTTTGATAATGAGCCCATACCGGCATCCTTGAGTAAAAATGTTATTGGTTATCTAAGGGATGTTCTAAAATATGATGGTGTTGTGATTACTGATGATATGGTAATGAAAGGGGTACAGAATTTCGGAAGTGCAGAGGCCTGTAAAATGGCAATTAAGGCTGGTGTAGATATGTTTATTTTCAGAGATGCCGATGAGAATGCAGTTAACACAATAGAAAAGCTTATTGTAGATGCCAAAGAAGATGAAGTTCTGATGGCAAAGATTCTAGAGTCGGACTTAAGAATAGAAAGTCTTAAAAAAGCGCGATTGAGTTAACTCAATCGCGCTTTTTTTAATTAATTTGTTATTACTAAACTGCACTTGCCGCTTTTTCAGCATCAAAACATTCTTTGCAGAGAACATCTCTTCCTTGTGTAGGGTTAAAAGGTACTTGCGTTTGTTTTCCACATTTAGCGCAAACCGCATCATACATTTTCTTCTTACCTCTGTGTTGTTGTTTCTTTGCCTTTCTGCAATTAGCGCATCTTTTTGGCTTATTTGTTAAACCCTTTTCTGCATAAAATTCTTGTTCTCCGGCAGTAAAAACGAATTCACAGCCGCAATCTTCACAAATAAGCGTTTCATCTTGGTACATGACATGTTCTCCTAAATAATATATAACCATGACGTATATATAGCGTCATGCACTCATTCTATACTTTTTTTCAGCCCGCGTCAAGTGTTAAAGCCCTAAAAATGTTAATAATTGCAACAAAACTTATTAAATTTTCCCTGTAGACCCGAAGCCGCCAGCACCGCGTTCTGTTTCAGAAAGCTCTGTAACAACTTCAATTTTTGCCTGTTCATATTTTGCAATAATCATTTGTGCAATACGTTCATCAGGTTTGATTGTATAAGCTTCGTTAGAAAGATTAACTACAGGTATACAAACTTCTCCTCTGTAATCTTCATCAATTGTACCAACGCAATTAATAAGGCTTATACCATGCTTGATAGACAGACCGGAACGAGGTCTGATTTGTGCTTCGTATCCGTGTTCAAGCTCTATTTTTAAACCTGTTGGAATAAGTTTTCTTTCCAAGGGCTGTAGTGTAATCTCTTCTTCTATAGCAGCGCATAAATCCATTCCAGCAGCACCTTCTGTTTTGTATTCCGGTACAAATCTGTTATGCGGCATTCTAAATATCTTTAAAATCATACTTCTCCTTAAAAATGAAAGTTAAGCTGTGATGATTGTTTTACCGTCTATAACCTGTTTAGGGAAAATTGTAAGTGTTTCAATACCCATAGATTTATCCAGTTTTTTATCGTTACTTGGATTAACTTTTTGAGCTTTTTCAACAGCTTCGCTTCCGCCGTTCATCATAGACATAAAGCTGTTAGAATATTTAATAAACATATTTCTTCTTGGTTTACAATTTTCATTTAATGTAATAGATGAAACATTCATATATTTACCTTCTTTCTACATTTTATTTTCAAACAGAGTAAAGTTTATGTCAATAAAAATATAAAATTTGTAACAAAATTTTTTTTGTGTTAATATAATTTTGTGAAAGTTGAATAAAAGCAATTTTTGTCGATGTGGCGGAATCGGTATACGCGCACGTTTGAGGGGCGTGTGGAGAAATCCTTGGGGGTTCAAGTCCCCCCATCGACATTTTTTCAAAAACAGCTCTCTAAAGAGCTGTTTTTTGCTGTTATCGTTGTGTTTCAAGAGTTCAAGTGCTCTCTAACTCTTTCAAGAAGTGAAATTGTGTCGGGCTCACTTAAAATTTTAATAAAATTTTTTATAAAAAGTTCAAACTTTGTCCCCTTGAGTACAATTAAAAAAGGGATAACATATGTTATCCCTTTTTTAATTTATTTGAGTGGAGAGGGCTTTAATACGTTTATTGAGGGTTCAGCGGATTTTCGGACGGACGCCGTGTGAGGTGAAACCGAACCCAGTCCGGTGAGCGAGAATTTTTAGCCATCTAAACCGGAGGTTTAAAGGCGAAACTATTTGAGCGTGAAGAATATCCAAGAAAAGTCCCGCCGTCGACATTAAATTTTTTAGAGCCTTCTTGATGAGGCTCTATTTTAGTATTCAAGCCTCTTTTTCAGGTTCCATAGTCTGTTTCAGAACCACTTAAAAAAAACATAAATAATCTGTAAGTTTATAAGAATTAAATTCTATCACAATATGGTAGAGAGTTGATATAGTCTTCCATGAATTCCCAGTCAGGAATGAAGCCTTTTTCGGAATATGTGCGATTGTCATCTATAATAGGGTTACCGTATCTGTCTCGTTGGATTGGCAGTTTTAATAATGTACTTTTAATCAAATCCATTCTATATGCTCTGCCATAACAATATCTAATTCCTTCCTGAGCAAACAAAGTTCTAAAGAAAAGCCCTTTTTTTAAATTTAACCAGTCAGCTCTTAAAACAACCATATGGTCACCAGCTATAAATCTCTTATTTTGATAAAAGCATGTAGCAGTAGTATCCCCAATGGTTATACAATTACCTTCTTCTACACTTTCATATGACATTTCTGCATCAACTGAAATATCTACTCCATTGTTTGTGTCGGTTCTTGACACAAAATGAAGTCCACCTTCTACTTCTGTAACCTCATCTTTTGTATGAGCTTTTGCTTTATATATTTTATCAAATAAATCAGATACTTTAAATTCTTCCCATTTGTCGATTTCTAAATCTTTAGTTTTACCTGCTTTAACTTTTGTTGTGATAGGTTCATGATGCAATGACTTTATATAGTCTTCCATAAACTGCCAATCTGGAATGTATCCTTCATCGGAATATGTTCTGTTTTTATCAATAATGTAGTTATTGTTATACTTATCAAATTGAGTTGGTAATTTTATAACCATTGAACTAACTACATTGCCATATAATGCTCTACCATAAGAGTATTTATATTTCTCATTATTGATAATGGTAGATATAAAAAAACCTACATAAGAATTGAGTTTAAATTTAGGTAATAAAATATTAACTCGACCATGTGATACTGCATAAAAAGGTTTGTCTTGATAGTATGCGTTACAAAACATATCTGCAGTAACTACATTGGCATCAAAGATTTTAGCTTTCCCATCACCTTTACTATCTATATGTGCAACAATTCCATTGTTAGTTTCTCCGGATGACACTAATCTAACTGTACCACAGTCCATATCATCAGCCTTAATATCTCCTTTTGAAAGAACGACATTAAAAAGTCTATCAACTTTATATTCTTTCCAATCTTGTACATTTAATTCCATATCTATTTACCACCATTAGAATCAGATTGTTCATAAACACAACCTTCTTTAACAAGATAGGATAAGTAATTATTAAGTGTTCGTTGGAAGTCATCTGCTGTTAGTTTAGAATAATCTGTTTTCATGTAGGCTTCGCATAACCATTCATCATCTGCATTAACTTTTTCTACTGCTGATTTTCCATCAACAACTGCTTTTCTTTCAAATAAATCTAACCATTCTTCTTCAATTTGCTTCCACTTAGATACTGTGGAGTTACCTTTTTCATCTTTAGTAAACTGTTCTACACGACCTAAATTCTTCTTCTTAACAAATCCGTCATCTTTACAGTAACCAAAGAAAGTACTTCTTGGCGAACCATCTGGTTTTATATGAGGTTGACCAAGTGTAAACAACATGCAACATGAACAAACAGAAGAACCTGGATAAAATATTTCTGCCGGAAGTGAGAACACAGCTTCAAGAGTGTTGTCTTCAAGCAGTTTTCGTTTTTCTTCCGTAATTAGACTTCCTGTACCAATAGCACAAGCTAAAGGTAATAATACTGCCAGTTTAACTAACTTAGGCTGCTCACCTTTCTTAAGTCTTTCAGCATTAAGCTCTTTTATAACATCAGAGAAATAATGAACAAATACAAGACCTTTTGTTGGGTCTTCTTTCCCATCTTTTGCTTTACCCCATTCTGCTTTATAAGAGTTAGGAATACCAATAGGTTTAGCATTGTACGGTGGGTTCATTAGAATAATATTAGGGTCTGCTTCTTTGATAAATTGTTTATGGTCGAAACAGCTACCCAGTTTAATATTAGAGTTACCATCGCCATGTATTAACATGTTGGTTACTGATAAACCAAAAGCTTTTTCTTCAACTTCTATACCATAAATGTTATTCTTTTTGACGTTTTCTTGTAGTTCTTTCTTTTGTTTTTCTGTTCGACCATTTCCACAATCTGCCAATTCTTTAACCATAGCTTGTACAAGGAAGGATGCACTACCACAAGTTCCATCTAATACAACTTTTGTGCAATCAACTTCTGTCAATCTACACATAAACTCTGTGATATGGTCTGGTGTAAATGCTTGGTTCTTGTCAGCTTTACCTGTATATTTATTGAATGCAATAAAGAATAAATTTAAGATGTCTTGGCCTTCTGAACTATTAGTATCTATATATTTATAGATATTCATCAAGATACTGTCTATTATTTCAATCCAATCTTTTTTCTTTAACGCTTTGACCTTTTGATTTGTCAATACACTACGTTGTAGTAATTCAATTTTCTTTGCTTTGTTGTCTGAACCATCAAGTAACTCTGTTAATGTTCCTTCTATACCTGCTATAATTTGTCTTTCAGACTGTAATTCAAAAAAATTATTAACTTGTTTTTTCAACTTTTCATCAATCGTTGTTGCATTAAACCTTTTAAGTATATCTTTAATATGAAGTAGTACTGTGCCAACAAACTGACTACGTAAAACTTCTGCTATATCTTTCTTATGTAGTAATTCATTTAAAGCGTAGGTATTCTTTAATACTCTTTCTCTGTCATTTTGTTTATTAAGATAGAATAATGATTTGTAGTGTTCCATTGTGTCTAGTACAGTTTCATTTGATAATAGGTGTTCATCATCAATAACAGACTGCCATACCTTGATTTGGTCATTATTTGTGTTAGCAAGAATACAAATAATTTTCTTTTCAGAGTGTAACACTCTTTCTTCCTCAAGGTATTCTTTCAACTGTTTAACATCAGAAGCAACAAATCTTTGCTTTGTTTCAACTAAAATGACAGTATTGTCATCTTCAAAACGTAAATCTAATTTAAAATGTTTTACCGGATGTCCTACACACTGCTCTAGTTTAGCTTTAGAACCAGCCTCTAAGACATAACTATACTCTCCATCTTCTATATTGGTTGTAAGATATTGACAACCAATACGCTCTATCATCTCGTGTCTATTCACAACTTCTCTCTCCGATAAAGCTAATTATATCAAGTATAGAAAGTTAGTTCTATACTGCGTTAGTTTGAGTTATTAAAGGGAATTCATATATTTATAGTAATCAACCAAAGCTATTCAATATCTTCAAATCGTTTCCGTTAGGCTTATATTAATACGAATTGAAATTAAGTACACTCAAGCCCCAGAGCAATTCTCATGTTGTAATATTCCTGTGTGGCGTCTTTCATAATCCTGACAAGTTCGGTATAAATATTCATGCCTGACGTTGAACCAGCGATATTATCTGATACAATTTCTTTGTGAAAAGGTTCCATATTCGGGAGCTTTTCGACATTTTTTAATAAATTCTGTACACAAAATTATACATGCTTGTTATCAAAAACAAAAATCGCCATTTAATTTATAGTTAATGTGTTGTAAAGCCGCCGTCGACTACAATTGCAGCCCCATCTACAAAAGTTGAATAAGGTGAGCATAACCACATTACAGCATGAGCAATTTCATAAGGTTCCCCCAATCTTCCTTTTGGAATATCACGAACAAACTCTTTTTCCATCTCGGGATTTCTTTTTATAATATCTTTTGCCATAGGGGTTGCTATTACTCCAGGTAATACAGCATTTATTCTAATTCCTTTTGCAGCATAATCAATAGCGGCATTTCTTGTTAAACCGATAATCGCATCTTTACAGGAAATATAGGCGGCTTGTCCTAGAAATCCTGTAATACCTCCTTGAGAGGAGGTATTACTATACAGCCTTTGACTCCATCTTTTTCTTCTTGTTTCAACATTTGTTCTATTTCAAATTTCATGCAATTCCAAACACCTTTAAGGTCAACTGCAACAGTTTTATCGAATTCTTCATAAGTTATCTCTGCCATAGGTTTTTGAGGAGTCTGAACGCCTGCATTATTTAATTTGGTTGCTCATATCAGAAACATCAGATAAAATAACAGTTGCACCAACCTTGGCAAACTCTTGAGATGTTGCAAGCCCTATTCCCTGCGCTGCGCCTGTTACTAAAAAACAAAAGTGCTATTGAATTATAATTTTCTAATAAACTACCATTTTCCCAAATGCATTTTTTGCTCCGCTGTGTACTGAACTTGTTCAACTTCTGGTTTGTCCTTTGCTGGATATCCCAAACCTATATAACAAGGTAATAAATAATTTTCAGGTGCCCCTAATATATCGGCAACATTTTTACCTTCTTCCCCCACAGGTATTCTCATAGAACAGGCTAATCCTTCGGCAGTTGCTGCTAAAAACATATTTTCAATCACACACCATATTGATGTAATTGGGTTTAATGAACTTACACAGCTTGGTTTTAAAACACCTGAATTAGATTTAAAAAATGGCAGGATAATATGGGATGCATTCATTAGCATTGAATATTGTCTGGGCATAGCAAAAGCATACATTTTTTGCTGCGCTGTTCCGTTAACAAGGGTTTGTTTTAAAATTTCAAGCTGCGGCTCCACTCCCCTTTTTATAAATTGCAAAGCCCGTTCTTTGTCTTCTTTCTCTTTTAAAATTACAAATTCCCAGTTTCTAAGGTGGTCATGTGTAGGAGCCTGTATACCTGCGTTAATTATTCGCTTTAGAGTTTCATCAGGTACGATTTCATTTTTAAAATCCCTTACTATTCTCCTTTTATAAATTGCTTCATATAATTCCATAGCCCCCCCCTTTTTTTTATCTGCAATTATAGCATAAAAAATGAAAGTAACAACAAAAAAAAACAGATTGTTGGGATGAAAAACTGTCTGTGTTCATATATTGAAATTGTAGGTCCTTCTGATGCTTAAAATACTATTCGTTGTGATTTTACAAAAGAGCAGGTGGGTAAACTTGTATCTGCAATGAGGAATAATACAGGAATCTGGAATGATTATTATAATAACCCTGACGTATGTACTACAGAAACTCCCGGCTGGGATTAAGCACATTTAAACCTAACGCCATTCGCATATTGTTAAAGTAAAGCAATAATCCAAGAAAAGTCCCCCTCCCGTTGATACCATTTTAACTAATAAAGCTGGGAGTCAAACAATAGTGAGGTGTTTATTGTGAGAAAATTAAAATTTATACATATTGCTATATTATTATTTTGGGCAACTATATATGGTATTCAAAATAACACCTTCTAGTAATCTATAGTATTCAAGCTCAATCATAAATTACCACTTTGGTTCTTTTGTGCTATAATTTTCTTGCCAAAAAATTTTAAAAATACTAACATGTCGATATTGTTTTAAGGAGATTGTGTTTTGCAAGTACAGAGAGTTACTAGTTATAATCCAAATTTTATGGAAAAAGAACAGAAGTTCAAACAACTCGGAAGCAAATTAGTACCAATACATAAAATTTCTGCAACTCCTGCATCTGAACCGCCAAAGACATTTTTAGAAAAAGTGGGATACGGTATAAAATATGTTATAGACAGGTTATACTATTACTGTTTTTGTGCTAAATAGATGGTTAATGAATCGGATGAAAAGAAAAATTTACTACCACAAATGACTTAACTTTCATTAATAAAATTGCTCTATTGCCATTTTTGTAATATTATGTTTATGAGAGGTGGAAATGGATTTTTTTAGACAACATAAAAAGGCTATAGTTGGATTTATTTTTGTAGCAGTTGTACTTTGGTTAATAGGCGGTACAGCACTTATTGCAATGTTAAGCATGAGAGGTTAGGTGTGAAAATAAAAAAAATATTAAATATTTTAATATTTTTAGGGTTATTGCTTAACACTTTTGCGTGCTGCAGTTCTTTTGCAACACAGGATTTGGAAACAAAAAAGAAGCAGACCAGAGCAAAAATTAATCACCTTAAATGGTTAGAAAGCCTTGAAACAAATAAACTTTATAAAAATCAACAAAAACTCGAAAATGCTACCAACTCTTTACAGCAGTCAAAAACACAAATAATATCTGCTCAAAAAGAATTAAATGGTATGCAGGCTCAGTTAGATAAAGCAGCTGCAGAATATAATAATTTGAATAATATTCTTGCAGCTCATATAAGAAAAGTTTTTAAGTCGCAAAGAAAAGCTTTCTTTGAGCTGCTTATTACTTCTGAAGATATAAATATGCTTGTTGATAGAGTTTATTTTCAGAAAATTATTTTAAGAGATGATTACGCAAGAATGGCTGCAGCTAGAAGCAAAGCTCAAGAAATTGCAATGTTGAAATATAATATTGAAGCCCGTAAACGGAATTTAGAACGTTCTGTTGCCTCAATAAATACTCAGCAGACTTATATTCAACAGGCAATTGCAAAAAATGAAAGCATGATTAACAAATTGCGTACTGACAGAGTTGCGTATCAGCGCGCAGAAAGAGAACTTGCAAAACAATCGGCAAGCATAGGGTCTTATATTAATAGAACTGCTAAAGATAAAGATGTGCAGGTTGCATCAGGATTTATAAAACCAATTCAAGGACGTATAACATCTCCTTTCGGCTGGAGAACACATCCGATATTTAACAGCAAGTCTTTCCACTCCGGCGTAGATATTGGTGGTCCAAATCTAGGGGCTATTAGAGCTTCTAACTCAGGCAAGGTAATCTATTCCGGATGGTATGGCGGATATGGAAAAGTTGTTATAATTGAACACGGTATTGTTAACGGTAAACCTATAACAACACTCTATGCACATATGAACACTATAAAAGTTTCAAACGGCCAAAGAGTTTCAAAGGGTGATGTTGTAGGGTATGAAGGTACAACCGGATACAGTACAGGGCCGCATTGCCATTTCGAAGTCAGGGTAAACGGACAGCCTAATAACCCTTTAAATTATATATAATAGGAAGCTAAAATTGAAAAAGAAATTAATAACATTATTATCACTATCTTTGATAACTGCAAATATGGCGTTTGCAGAATATGCTTTTGTTGATTCTTCTGACTTTACAGGTGATGCATTCTTTACTCCGCCTGCACTGGAAGAAAAGCAGGAAGAAGCTAAAAAGGCTAATGATTTTGGACGTACACCGACTTTACCTCCGATAAAAAAATTGCGTATAAAAATTAAAAAAGCTATTAAAGAAAGAGATGCTCGTAAATATGAACTGGCACCTACCGCTGAACAAGAAGATGTTTATGCTGCAGGTGCAGAAACATCTGAATATGCTTCAAAAGATTTAGTTGATGATTTTGATGAAACAATTATGCCGGATGGATTTGAAGCAGATGAGGAAGCAGTTGTAGAAAATGCGAATAAAAAACGTTTTTTCCATCGAAAATCCAAGGCAGTAAAAAATGTAAAATCACCTGAAGAAGAAGATAATATAATTCTCGATTGTGAAAATGTTGATTATGATTCAGATAACTATTGTGTTGTTGCTACCGGTAACGCCAATGTTAATTTTGTGAAGCAAGGTACAAATGTACTGGCTGACAAAATTACATATGATAGGATGAATAATACTATCAAGGCAGAAGGTAATGTAAGAATTATCAAAAATGGACAGACCATAACAGGTGAATATATCTTTGTTGATATGAATGAGGAGAATGCTCTGATAGAAAAACCAATAGCTCAAACTGCTACAATCGAGATAAAGTCACAAAAAGGTTATGTATACGGCGATAAAATTGTTCAAGAGAACGGTTCGGTAACTGTAAACCAATCTTTTCCTATACAATTTAGATCTTTAAATAACGGGCCCTGGATATCCAGAATGATGACTCCAAAAGATGAAACTCTGACAGAGGATATGGAAAAAGGGCGTATCAGAGTAAAGGTTAAAGATATTAAAATTACTCAAAGAGGTGATTTAGAAGTTATTGACTTAAAAGGAACTTCTATTTTCAGAGGGGATAGAAAAATATTTAAACTGCCTCCAGCCAAAGTTTATACAAATAAAAACTTTGATTTCGTTGATACAAGTTCATGGGAAATAGGTTCTTTCAGGGGCTTAGGTATGTATTTGGGGCCTGGGCATGTTTTTGAAATTCCTGGCGGCTCAATATTGAAAGTAATGCCCATATTAAATTATAACCACGGTATTGGTATTGGTGGTATTGCAAGGTATATGAATGCTTCTAACTGGACACAGGCTTCATATGGTACAGCGGACAGCACTTTCATGATTCGTGGTAAACAAAAATTGGATGACCATGTTTACTTGCAATATGTAATGAATGACTATTCGAGAGAGTGGTTTTTAGGCCGTAGACGTGCTAAATATGGGGCAGCTCTGGTTTATGAAAACGGGTACTCAAAGAAAGACTTTTTGTTAAAAGGTCAAACATCAAGTTTTGCACACAGGTTTGATTTTGGTTTTTATCAGGATATAGATGAAGATTCGAGCTATAAAGAGTTAGGCGGTTCCGAACTTGCAACTACAAGAACAAGATATATGGCTCAGGTAAACCAAAATTTTTATACTCGTAAAAATGAAGATAAACAAACCGAGTTTACTTTTGGAGTTGTTGGGCAATTGTCTGCAGCTTTATATGGAACGGGGGATACACAGATTATCGGTCGTTTAGGACCAGTGGTTCATACGCAATATAAACGATGGATGCAAGATATAGGCTATTTCCAGTCTGTCTATGAGGACAACTCGCCAATACCGGTATTTGACGCATACCGTTACGGTAAATCTAATTTTTATGTGAGAGAATATATTAGATTAAATAAATATGTAACGCTATCCTGGTTCGGGTCTTTTAACCTTTCTAACGATTCTCCAAACCATCGTCAATTACAAGAAAATACTTTTTACATATCTTTTGGACCAGAAGATGTGAAATTCAGTATAGGCTATGATGTGGAACGTGATACAACTCGTTTTCTTGTTGAGGTAATGATGGATGCCAAAGGAACTAAGGTTGATTATGATCGTTTAGAGATAAAACAGGATAAAAAAGCTAAGAAAAAAGAAGAAATCAAAGAAGAAGAGGATACTGACTTCCAACAGGCAAATAAAGCTCCTGTTTTACAACATGCACAAGTAGAAAATATAAAGACAACTGAAGATGTTTTATAGAAATAAATTAACAAATCTAATAATAAAATACGGCAGGCTATGCGGAGAAAAAAATTATACTCCGGGATATTCTGGAAATATTTCTGCCAGATATCGAGAAGGTATGTTGATAACAACATCCGGATCTTCAAACGGATATTTAGACAAAAAAGATATTGTTTACACAAATTTTGATGGAAAATCCCTTGAAACAGGGAAAAAACCTTCAAGCGAAAAATTTTTGCATATAGGTATATACAATCTAAGGCCGGATATAAATTTTATTCTACATGTCCACTCTCCATATTTGAGCTCCTTTGCTTCTTCTGGAAGGGATTTGATGGAACCAATTATGGCAGAAAATGTATTTTATTTTGGAGGAATTCCTCTGGCTGAATATGCACTACCATCATCAATGAAGCTTGTAGATAATACCGTTAAATTTTTTGATAAATACGATGCGGTACTAATGGCCAATCATGGTTTTGTAGTGGCTTCTAAAACAATTGACGATGCTTATATGAAGCTTGAGCTAGCAGAATCTTATGCTCAGGTTGTTTTAAACACCGAGATTTTGGGCGGGGCTAAAATTTTAAATCAGGAAGATGCAAAAGCAATTCTGGAGTTGAGATAAATTTTTATTTAACGGGCGGG
>ERZ780166.1307-NODE-1307-length-13680-cov-1.908110_pt1 | contig 13680 bp, 8 predicted proteins | sample MGYA00511366_ERZ780166 | MGnify/ENA primary metagenome ERZ780166 (study PRJEB29588, sample SAMEA2162231) | human gut metagenome | biome: human gut; feature: human-associated habitat; material: faeces | place: Denmark | collected 2008/2010 ...
AGTGATGCATGTCGCGTGTAAAGATGCGTTTCATTTGCAGGGCGAATTCCTTTTGATATACGAAAGCGTTAATCTCGAAGTTATGCTCAAAGCTACGGAAGTCCATATTGGCGGACCCGATGCTTGTCAATGCGTCGTCGGACACGACTAGCTTGGAATGCAAGAAGCCCGGTTTGTAGAGGTATACTTTTACGCCGGCCTTTACCATCTCGTCGATAAAGGAATGACTGGCCATATTCGCTGAACGTGTATCGGAACGCTTAGGCAGCATCAAACGAACATCCACTCCCCCTAAGGCGGCGGTTTGCAACGCTTGGTTCAATCCTTCGGTAGGCAGGAAATAAGGGGTTTGTATAAAGATATACTTCTTGGCGTTGGCGATCATGAAAATGGTCGCTTGCAACAAAGTTCTCCATTGACCTACCGGACCGCTAGTGGCGATTTGCATAATATTATCGCTATAGATTTGGGCGGCCGGATAGTAAATCCGATCGTTCAAGAGTTTTTTACTAACCACGTACCAATCGATGAGGAATACGGATTGAAGCCCGTGCACTCCTTTCCCTACGAATTTGAAATGCGTATCCCTCCATGTGCCCCAAGAGGTTCCCTTATCGTATCGGTCGGCTATATTCATGCCTCCCATAAACCCGACTTTACCGTCTATCACGATAATCTTGCGGTGGTTCCGGTAATTCACCTTACTGGTGAAAACGGGGAACGCTACCCTCAAGAACGCATATACCTCGATACCCGCTTCCTTCATTTCCTTAAAGAAGCCGTCTTTTACATTCCAGCAACCCACATCATCATAAAGTACACGTACCTTCACACCTTCTTTTACTTTCTTGATAAGGAGTTGTTGCACCTGTTTTCCTATCTCGTCATCACAGAATATATAATATTGTATATGGATATGGTGGGTCGCTTTCTGGATCTCTTCCAGCAAGTCTTTGAACTTATCGGTACCATTCGTATAAATCGTGATTTGTGTTCCGTATAGGAGGGAGGATTGGTTGGTGTTAGTCAACAAGGTCGATAAAGGTTTATAGGGGTCCGGAACTACGCAGGCGTCTTGAGGTAATTTACCCTCTTGCGGCCTTTTCATGATGCGTTTATAGGTACGCCTCGATATGATCCGTTGTTTCCGGTTATCTTGTCCAAAGAAGAAATAGAAAAGCAGTCCGATACCGGGTGCTAATAATAAGACGATTACCCAAGGAATTGTCTTTAACGGATTCCTATTCTCTGTAATGATAACTAATACCAGTCCTAATATAGTGACGCTATACAATATGATAAATATCGTACCAACGATTAGCTGTATATGAATGGCTGCTAACATGAAACTCTCTCTTTGCTATAATTTGCTAAGATAAGAATGCTTTCCGAGAATAGCAAATTTCCGTATTCTTTTTGGGCTGTATAGAAGGACCAAAAAGTAAGTTAACTTAAATGGCAAAGTAAGTTAACTTACCAAATCGGGGTTTCCCTATCAGATAAGAATCCACTAACCAAAAGTAAATATTCCGGCAAATTCCGATTCTCGGACCACTTCATCTCTATACCGAACAACTCCGAGGTAGTACGTCCCAGATCGAACCCACAGGCCTCAAGGGAACGACGAATCCGCAAGGGGTAGCGGCAAGCCTTACCAGATCTACGTGTACACTCTTCCCAAGGGCAAAGGATACAACTACCGGCATAAAACGCCCGCCCATTATATTCCTCCTCCAACGCAAGAAGACGTTTATCCAATCGGCTCCTTTCCCTATGCATCAACTCTTGCCCCGCTTCCACCGCATCCGGCACATCCAATACGACAGGAGTAATCCGCGTACAAACAATCAATAGATTCCGAAAACTGGATAAATAGTCCTCCGAATCATTAAAAGGCGGACAACTCCAACTGTTCCCATACCTACGGCACTCCCGGCAATAGGCCATGAAACGCCGCTCATCCCGATAACGTAAGATATAATCATCCACAGGGATGGTTCTTGTATAATCGTAGCTTTTATATTCGATCATATGAAAAGAAAATTTTCTTGTAAAGAAATAAAAAAATCAGCAACTACATACATTATAATACAGGGAACACAGTACAGCTACACGTGAAGCTTTCAATGAAAAAACAATGGCATGGTATTATGGCGATATACTCCGGGATCGTCGCAAGGAACGCAAATCAACCCAAAAGAAGCTAGCTTGTAGTCCGATAAAAAGATATATGATCTTACCGTTGTAAGATGTATAATCTTATCGCCGTAAGATCATACATCTTTCACGGAATCAGTAACGCTAGAGTACTCTCATGAGTAAGAGAGAGCGCTCTAGCGAAATCAAGAGATGATTTACTTCACGACAAACTTAACAGAGACTTTCTCTGTACCTTTTACCGCTGTAAAGCCATAAACACCTTTATTCAAGTTTACTGTTTTCACGTCATCAGAAGAGGTGATCACATAAGTAGATACTACAGAACCTGCGGTGTTCGTGATGTAACCGGTATAACCGGCTAGATCTTTTACATGCAAGGTATTGTCGGAATAAGAGATGTTTGCGGTTGCGGCCGCTGATTTCGTGGCTGTACCGGTTACGGTTACTTTACAGTACGTGTTATATTTACCATTAGCTGTAATTAATTTGATTTCAGTTGTACCCGGAGCTACAGCCGTAACTTTACCCGTTTAATCAACTGGCGCAACAGCAGTATTCTTAGAAGACCATACCGCACCCGTTAAAGAAGCATAAGCAGATTGTACAGACGCAACTAATTGATAGGTTCCACTTCCACTCAAAGAAATAGCTTTCTTATTAAGCCAAATGATAGGAGTTGCCGCTACTAAATTATCACCCGGTTCTGTTCCCGATGTCGTTCCCATAAAACTATTCCAGCTCCAAGCATCCCAAGTACCATTCTGGACTTTTCGGCTTGATGCCCCGTATCCGGAATAAGAGAAATCTTGAGTATAGGAATCACGAACGAAATAACTCCAATAACCGGAATACCAACCAGCGAACCAGTGGTTAGTTGCCGTAGCCGTAGCCACCCAATAGTCATAATCATAAGCAGGATAACTTGTTCCATTTGAACCAAATGGATGATAAATAACACCTGATGATTTTCCTTGGTTTATAGCAGTTCTTGCAAGTGTTGCCGCATTATCTGGATAAGTATAACTAACATGAGCTTTAGCGCTGTCTAACTGAAAAGATATTTGCATTGAAGTCGCTCTTGGTTCACAGTATCCAATGCCATTAATCGTATAACCCATTGAACCTGTATATTGAACCAATCCAACCAAACGGGGATCAGCTTTCATCACAGACTCAAATAGGCTCAATCCAGAAATGGTATCTACATCAGCAGACCATCGATATCCCCATACCATATTATCGGGTACGGTTTTATCAGTATCATGCCAAGTCAAAACTATAGCCGCACGGTTTTCACCATCACCTACCCAGAAATCAATACTGTCAAAAGAAAAAGTACGGTTACTCCTTGCGGACATCAAAGCCGCTTTCTGTTTTTCCGCCGGTAAATCCGAACGTAACACACCTTGTACCATACGCTGTGCGCTGATACTTCCCGCCATTAAGATTAATGCGAGAAAAAGATAAAGCTTTTTCATGCTCATCAATGTTTAATTTGTTAATACATTATTTATTTAACAACGATCGTCTTGCTCATCCGATCATTATCTTTTACCACTACTATAATATAAGCACCTCTTGAATATTGGATTGGATGAGACTCGTTAATTCCCGATATCTTAAAAAGATCCAATATAGCGCCATTCATATTTACAATATAGCAAGAATAACCTTCCAGATTATTCAAATGCAATTGACCTTCATAGTAATAAATCATCGCTTCACCAACACTGATAGCCTCATTACCCACCGGACCGGATGTGGAGAATGGCTCACTATAGAATGTTCCTAATATCTCTTGCCTACCATCACCTTCCTTGATTGCTGTAACTTTTACGATATATTCTGAACTTCCATCTAATTCAGGAATAGAGACCTTGATCTTTTCTTGTTCCCCAGAACGAAGCTCACTCATCAAGCCAGTAAGGATATTACCCTCTGCATCAACCGTGTAAACACCAAATAATACAGGTATCCCATTTACGTACTTATAAACAGACACCTCGTAGAAAGTAGCCTCCGGAACTTTCGGGAATGTTAATATAGCCGTGGAATCTTTTACTTCAACCACGGGGTTTTCCAAATTCGGATCTATTACCGTTACTTCACAAGTAGCGGTATAACCACCTTCATCTGTTGTCACCGTAATTGTAGCTACACCGGCGATACCGGCCTTAACCGTACCGTCGTTAGTTACTGTGGCTACCGTGGCATCCGAAGAACTCCAAGTTACTGATTTATTAATCGCACTGGATGGAGATACCACCGCTGCTAATACAGCCTCCTCACCTTTATTCAAAGACAAAGAAGACGCATTTAGGCTAACACCCGTAACATTTGCCCCCGGTTTTTCCAGTTCCGCAGAAACAATCACTTTACAAGTAGCTGTATAGCCTCCATCAAGGGTTGTTACCGTGATCGTAGCAGTTCCTTCCTCATATGCGGAAACATTGCCATCTTCATCGACTTCCGCAACCAATCGATTATCACTTGACCAGTTTACAGTTTTTGTTTTAGCATTTTCCGGAAGAACTGTCGCTATTAATTGAGCAGAACGCCCTATTAGCAACTCCAGCCGATCTTGATTTAAAGAAACACCTGTCACTTTTATAATACCCTTTCCCACAGACAATGTACACGTCGCAACAAACCCACCAGTATCAGTCTTCACTCGAATTGCCGTTTCACCGTCAGCTAATGCTTGGATCTCTCCTGTTTTAGAATTAACTGTCGCAACATTTTCATCACTGCTAGTCCATGTCACACTTTTTTCCACATCCGGCTTTGTTGGATCAGTTTGTACTTCATAAGATAAAGTGAAATGCTCACCAATAGCCGCTACTCTTTGAGAAGACTCTAAAGTCACACCCCAAACCCCCAAGCTCTTATCAGTCACATGGATTTGAACAGAATCTTTAAAACCGCCATCTATCGCCTCAAACACAACTCCTGTTGTTCCAACCTTTGATGGTTTATAACCTCCGTTCAATCCTGAGGGATCCGGTTTTACATAAGTAATAATATCCTCATCTTCGATAACCATTTCAGGAAGCATTGTACTAGAAGCGCAAGACGCATTCATTGGATAATAATTAAATTTAAATTTAGAACGCAAATCATAAACCTGTCCATCATTTATATCCCATAATATATCTTTAGGTTCTACACTAAAGGATTCTAGAGGTATTTCTCCTTGTACATAAACCATACACGTGTCAGACACTTGACCATCTTCCGATGTTGCTATGATTGTATGCTTAGACATATTGCGACTTTGAAATAAACCATTTTCATCAATATAAGCAGAACCACTCCATTTAACCGAAGAGAAACTAACATCATCAGGATAAACCTTTGCGGTGAACTGAAACCTTTCATTTTGTCCCACTTTCACAATTCTATCTGGTACAAGAATTGTTAATCTGGCAGCAGCAACTTTTGCAACAGTTATCTGACATTCTGTAGAAGCCAAACCATTTTCAAGATATACTTCAATATTCGCTTTCCCTTCTTTATGGGCCGTAACCAATCCTCCATCATCAACAGAAGCTATCGTTTCATCCGATGAAACATATAAGACTTTTACAGGTTCTACGTCTCCCCACTCTATTTGAGGTTTTAACTGAAAAGTTTCATCGGTTTTCATAAACAATGAACTTTTTTCCAATTCGAACTTAGTTAAATCATTTGCATTACACAGAAGACAAGAAATTTCACTCGTTTCCCCTGTCTGCGAGTTCTGGACTGTCGCTATAAGTGTTCCTGTCCCTTGAGTATCATCATAACAGTCCAAAACTAAATTCTCACCGTCAAAACTATTAAATCCCCAACGATCCGCTAAATCTCCTTCAACTCTAGCATCTATAATATCAATATAATCAGGCTTAGCTGGTTTAAAAACAACAGGAATTTCCAAAAACCACTCTCCGGCACCATCATTATAATTATATTTTACAGTCTTATTTTTAAAGGCCGCACCTTCATACTCAAACGAACAAGAAAGTTGACACGAAGCTAAAGCATCACTGCCCGCAGCTGAAACAGTAATAGTCACTTCACCACTACCCTTTGCTTGTATCACTCCTGCATTACTAACAGAAAAAACAGTTTCATCACTAGAAGACCATTTCAAACCCTTCGAACTGGCATTGTCCGGCCTAACAATAGCGGAAAGCTGTAGCTTGTCATTCAGATTCATCGTTATGACATCTTCTGGCAGCAACTCTCCTGAAGATGCGAATCGCAATTCTATTTTTTCGACAGGTATAAATGTTTCTACCGTTACCTTACGTTTAGTTACAGACAAAGTTTCTCCGGTTATTTCCGATTTAATTGTCGCAATAATTTCAGCGACACCAGCAGAATGAGCAGTAACATTCGCATAATATGCCGTTCCTTCCACCGTTACGATATTTTCATCGGATGAAGTCCACTCTATCTTTTCTCCTAATTCTATTCTATTATCTACAGGAGTCAGCACTCTTTCTTTTGTTTCTCCAACATATAATTCTACAGAAGATTCCTTTAATGTCATTGCTGGACGCTTGACAGTAACAGAACATTTCGCAGAAAGTGTCGGGCGTATCTTACTCTTCGCTGTAATTATCGCAGTACCATAAGTGACACCAATGACAGTACCATCTTCCGAAACCCTCACAATTTCAGGATGAGAACTACTCCATTCTATTGTCTCTTCCGCTAATCCTGTAACAGCCAATGTTAAAGTTTTTTCTTTTCCTTCCAGTGTCACCTCTTTTTCATTAAACTCAAAAGGAGCTACTGTTGAAGTTGTCAACTTTACGACAACTTGTTTATTTACGATCTTACCATTTGAGTTAAAACTCAAATTAAGTTGAATTTCTTTCGCTTCTTGGATACTCTCCACGATCGGAGCAATAGTCAACGTGTTATTTATCACCTCCGCACTAATTAGTTCCGGATTCGGATTCACAATCGTAGTAACAACCGCTGAAATCATATTATCACCATCTTCTATAATCTCATCCATTGATTTACTATACTTCGTATTTTCAGCGGAAAACGTAATTTCGCTAGGTAAACCGTCTGTGATTGTCGGAGCCATGTTATCCGGGAACACCGGTAAAGCCGGGAACCAATAATTCACTTTCTCATAAGGATAGCGACCTACCATTGTTCCGTTCGTATCCCCTCTTCCATCTGTTTTAATTACCGCTAATTCATGTTCCGGATTTAAAAATTCATGATAAAGGAAACAATACATATTATCATCTACCGGATCAATACGGAATCCCGTACCATAAAGACGCCAATCTCCTTTATCTAGCTTTGAAAAATCAAATACTTGATAAAAAGAATCCTTATCTATGTCATAACAGAAAATCTTATATCCCGTGAACCAACTACCGGAACCTTGCCCTTTCCAATAGATCTTATTCTCTTTCGTACTGGCACAGAAACCATCGGCGGTCCATGCATACCAAGAGTTGGGAATCTCCTCAATACCATCCGATGTAGGTATATCTATTTTTTGGGTAGTCAATGTATATGGATTCACTTTCCACATATAAGGCATTGTCGCTCCGGTACCTGTTAACTCGAATGTCACGCTGGCCCATAAATTACCATCTTTAGAAAGCACGATAGAGCCCAAGCCGTGATTACTATCATCCCCTGGTTTCAATATCGTTTTCACTACTATATCTTTTTCTGGATCAATCACCAACAATCCTTTCGTTTGATGTACCGCAAATACATATTTTCCAACACGAATCATGGTTCCAATCTGTGAATGATACAAATCGCTGGAAGAAATTCCCGTTGTTCCTTCGATCGCGCTGGCATCTATAGACATCTGGTTTTCATCATATTTTCCGGTTTTTTCATCGTATCCTGTATGAAAAATATAAATACCATTACTCGTTCCGATATAACCTTTCGTCAGATCCACTCCTAAAAAAGAACGTCCATCAGCTCCTGCGCTGTTGATCGTCTGAAATTCCTTCTTCACTTGCATCGTTTTCGCGTCAATTACCGCTAAGCGACTTCCCTCTACAGATGCCGCACCATCTTTTGATTGCTTGGACACGATATACAACAAATCCCCATAAATCGTACCGAACTGGCTCGTACATCCCAATTCATGTCCCAGATTCTCTTTTTGGAACGCGTTATACGTCCAAGTCCCATCATCCGACAGAAAGTTCACCGAACTGTTTTGGTGCCCGTACCAATCCTCGTTTACGATAAAGGTACCTTTCGTGTAATCCACGCTTCCATTGGATCGAAGCATCGAGGCTCGTGCCTGCGAACTGGGCAATTCCGGTAATTGCAGTTTCTGTTTCTCTATCGGATTCAGATCCCGCAAACCGGTTTGGCCGGCTACCGACAGAGCCGATAGCAAACAGACCATACTTAAGTAAAGTGTTCGTCTCATGTTAATGAATTTAATTATTGAGTAATATGAATTTTAAATGTCTTTTTATCGCCATCCTTTTCGCCTATCAATAGATAATTCCCGGATGGAAGAGATATTGGATGAAGTTCCTCCCGGACTATGGAAATATTCATGATTATTTGATCTTTCTTTTATATTCCCTCTTGATCGTTTTTTGGAGTTTTACATTTAATATAAAAGCTTATGAGAAAAATTCTATCTCTTTTCTTTGTAATGGCTTTGTGTGTAGTAGGTCTTTCGGCGCAAGGATTGGTTCAAGGGCAACCACATCCCTCGGCTCCGAATGTGCCGGTGAAACCAAAGTCCCAGTTAAGGGCTGACGCCAGCTTTTCTTTTGACGACATCCAGTTCTGGGTAGGAAGCGGCAGCAAGAGAGCCGCTTTAGTGATCGAATGGCATGATGGGAATCAACCGGATGCCATGGTTTGGGGATATCGCTGGGATGGCGAGGCTACCGGACACGATATGATCGTGGCGATAGCGAAGGCCGATCCGAAACTTCTTTTATTAACCCAATATACGGGTTGGATGGGTTATACGATTGATGGTATTGGATATGGGGATAATCTGGACGTTCGATATGACTTGGATGGGGCCAAGAATGAACCGAAGAATGCTTTCAAATTTGAACCTCCTATTACGAATCCTTTGTTGGGGCAGACTGGTTTTCCTGAAAATCCGGCGGGGGACGTAGCGGCGGCTATTCGACAAGGCGTACAAACCGGGGTTATCTATCACCCGATAAATGCGGAAAGATATGGATATCCATCTTATGACTATGACCATTGGAGTTGTAGCAATGGCATTCATTGGCAAGCCGGTTGGTATTATGGCTATTGGAGTTATTTTGTGAGAAGTAGCCAAACCTCTAATTTTAGCTATTCTGGTTTAGGTGCTACAAGCCGTGTATTGACGGATGGTTGTTGGGATGCGTGGAGTTGGAATGGAAATATGAATACATCAGAAGGAACTCAGCCCGGAGATGTCTTTGTCGCAGCGACAATACCCTCTGGAGGTGGAGGGGATGAACCCGAGATCCCGGTGATACACGTAACATCCATTTCTCTCAATAAGTCTTCTTTGCGTTTACAAGCAGGAGCAAATGCAACCCTTGTAGCTAGTATCTCTCCTGTAAACGCTGATAATAAGCAGGTTATTTGGAGTAGTTCCGATACAGGTATAGCAACGGTAGAAGATGGGGTCGTAACAGGTGCCAAGTTCGGTGTGGTGAAAATAACAGCCCAATCGGTAGATGGCGGATATACCACTGTTTGCGAAGTGACGGTAACGGAGACGGTTACTCCTGAGATCGATTTTGAAGGGACCGGGGCGGTTATCTCATTCCCTAAAGTGGAGGAAGCCACCTCCTATGAGGTCCGTGTCTACAGATATGAGAATGGAAATTATAAAAAGATAGGCACTTACGTAGCGGATGCGGAAGGCAATATCATTACTGAACTACTGACGAAAGGCTTACGGGCTACTTCCGGCAAGGTATCGGTCCCTCTGAAGAACCTAGGGAAGGATGACGCTTATCGGATAGAGATCCAAGTCATGAATGGCTTGGACGTGATCGATACCTATATGGTAGAAAAATCTTCTGATCCGGTGAGCAATGAGACTATGGTTCCCGTTATCCCAAAGGTTTCCTATCAGAATGGAGCGTTGCGCTTTGAGCATTTAGCCGGATATCAAATCTATTTAATGCAGATAAACGGGAAAATGCTGGAACGTTTTGTGATTCAAGTCCGGGAGGTACTAAGTCACGATTTACCCGATCAATCCTTCATCTAAAACAATATTCACTTCGTATATTTCCCTTTTTTGAATCCTACGCTAAACCCCGGTAGCGTAAAATCACGGCGGTTATCCGGCATTGGCAGGTCTTCTGACTTACTCCACTTTAGAACTTCCTTCCCGTTCCTTCCGGAAACAGTGGCAATGAGTTGATGTCTAAAGCTTTTTTGGAGCTTACAGCAGCGGGACTGTCCAGGTTTCTCACCTGATTCCCTTTTAATCGCCGTACCCTGAATAAAGTAGGCGAACCAATACGTTGGCAAATTTATAAAAAACAATTCAAATTATCGACAAATTCACAAAATGCTTTCTTCCCCCAACCATCACTGGTCATTCATGGGTATTCCCGACCGTCAAAATACATATTTGTAGGTATTGCTGAGACTAATAAGATATCGGATATTTGTCTTCGTTATTAAACTATAAAAACAAATAGGAATGAAGACTATAGGAATATTCTACGGCTCGTCTACAGGAACGACGGAAGGGATCGCGAAACGTATCGCAGAGAAGCTGGGTGTGGAAGACAAAGATATTCATGACGTATCTAACGCTTCTCCCGCTGATGTAGCGCCTTATGAAATCTTGTTATTGGGCTGTTCTACTTGGGGCGCCGGAGATTTGCAAGATGATTGGGATAGTTATCTAGGGAAGCTGAAAAAGCTGGACTTAAGTGAGAAAACCGTCGCATTATTCGGTTGCGGAGACTCAGCCTCTTTTAGCGACACTTTCTGTGACGCCATCGGTACGATCTATTCCGACCTGCGAAATACAGGTTGCAAATTCATTGGCGCTGTAGATGCCTCGGGATATTCATTTGACAGTTCCACCGCCTGCATAAACGGTATGTTCGTCGGACTTCCTTTGGATGAAATGAATGAAGACGATCAAACAGAAGGGCGGATCGACCAGTGGTTGGCATCTATAAGGAAAGAAGGAATTGAATAGACGCACACTTTTACATACATAACTGTTTAACCTTAATATTACAACGTTTGCGTATTCAACTTGATTGGTTTAGATTTATGAAGAGGTATGTGGGTCAAACATACCTCTTTCTTTTCATCTCAGTTTCCTGAATTGTTTCTTTATCCAAAAATAATAGCCGGTTATCGCGAAGATCGTCCCCAACAAGGAAACTAAGCAAGTCAATATACGGGTAGTCATTCCCCCCCACGAGCCGACGTGTACGGAATAAATCCATCCTCTTATCTTCCCCGATTTTGGGAGATCTTTATATAATTGGACTTCCGTAATCTCACCCGTAGCAGGATCAAAGGAGTAACGGTCGCTTCCTCTTGTATTTCCATAACGGGCCGTAGAAACCGTAGCGGAGCCATCTTGGATCGTGATTGAGTTAAAGTCCGGATAATGGCTTTTCAATGCCGATAACACCTCAGCCCATTGTGTGTAATCCGTCTTTTTCTTCGCGGGTTTCTTCGCGCCGGAAGAAGCTGGAGCATGATGCGCTTGAGGCGGGTTTGCACTAATACCGAAGACACTATAAAAGGCATTTCGATACCAACCAAACGACCATGTTAATCCGGTTAACGCTAAGATAAGCAGGAGCAATGCCGCATAGAATCCCCCGGAGACATGTAAATCATAGAAGAAACGGAACCAACCAGCCTTGGTCTTTACTTTCAACCGGTTTCTCAATACTTTTTTATTACGGGGATACCAAATTACGATTCCACTTATAATAATAATCGCCAAGACCAAAGTCGCATAGCCAACTATTGATTTTCCCCAAGAAAAACTTCCATCCCGTTTATACTCATCAAGTAACCAACGATGAAGACGCATCATTTTCAGGAAAAAACCTTGTCCGTCATCCATCCCGGTCACCTCCCCGGTATAGGGATCAATAAAACCGGCGGCTTTTTTCCCCGGTAATACAAGTTGATAGGTTCGTCTCGGGTCAGACGATACCCGAATACCGTTTATTCGAACCGAATCGGGTAATTGTTGGCGCGCCGATTCTATCAAGGTGGCAGGCGAGAGAGGTTCCCCTTTTACTTTCTTTACAAAATAACGGGAAGGGTAGCCTAATTCTAATATCTCTGTCTCAAAGACGAGAATCGCCCCGGTCAGGCAGACAATCGCAATAATAATGCCAAAAGGTATCGATAGCCATAAATGTACTTTCGCAAAGAATTTTCTCATTTTCCGAATAATTGTTTAATCCCGTCATATATACCCGGAACCGCTACCGTTCCATGGTTCTCGTCGGGAAATGATTTACTAAAGAAACGCAGGTTCTCCGCTTGCGGTAAAAGCTCCGAAAGAAGATAACTCACTTTGTCAAGATGAATGTCCACCCGGTCCGTCCTTTTTTTAGACGCGACACCGATATACAGGCTTTTCCCTTTAAAATCCCGGCCTGCAACCAAAGCCTCCGCCTCCCGGACCAACCGCCCCTGATCCCACCACAAACTAGGGTCGACCGCTAGATAGGTATCAAATAATTCCGTATGACGAAGAAACGTATTCAAGGTGAAAAGCCCCGCATACGAATGACCGATAAGCATATTCCAGCCGTTCGTGCGATAGGCACTATCGATAGCAGGGCGAAGTTCTTCCGTAAGAAACTTACTGAAAGCCTCACTTCCCCCTCCTTGCGGAATCGCATCTATGGAGATTTTACCATCCCGTCCGGCGGCTGAAGCGGTAGGCGTAAAATCCCGTGTCCGATCCGTATTTAATACCCCGACAATAATACAGGGAGGTAGATATTTACCTCTACCGGATGCCAACGTTTTCCTTATGCCTACCAGCGAATGAAAGAAAGAATCTCCATCTAGCAGGTAAACAACCGGATAGCGTTGTTTCGTATCCATATTATAATGCTCCGGCAGGTGTATCCAATAACTCCGGTCTTCTTGCAATACGGTAGAGTACAAAACCAGTTCCTTTCCTATACAAATATCCTCCTGGCTCCGCAGGGTTAGCGGGAGCAGGAGGAATATTAAAAGAATGTGAGTCCGACTCATACTTGCTTATTACTCTTGAGCGGCAGTCAATTTACCTACACCACTGATTTGCTCTGCCTCAACGGTAAGACCTTTTGTTGCGGTAGCTGTCTTCGGATCGATACGATACACGGCAGGTTGACTTCCATCGGTAGTCGTAACCGCCATATAAGCGATACCATCCTCCGAGAACGGAGTATTGCCAAATCCGGAAATAACATCCGTGGAAGGCAGCCCCTTCACGTAAGTAAGACTCTTATCCTCTCCTTTATAAATAGCCAACTCTTTCGCGGCGAATCCGGATTCAGTCAACGG
>ERZ780166.1350-NODE-1350-length-13368-cov-2.355893_pt1 | contig 13368 bp, 20 predicted proteins | sample MGYA00511366_ERZ780166 | MGnify/ENA primary metagenome ERZ780166 (study PRJEB29588, sample SAMEA2162231) | human gut metagenome | biome: human gut; feature: human-associated habitat; material: faeces | place: Denmark | collected 2008/2010 ...
AGAAAACTGGCTGATTACGCAGCCGTTGCTTTTGGAGTAAACGCCAATTCCGGGAAATGCTTTTTCCATGGTAAAAGACGGCATATCCTCGCCCAATTTATACACGTGGTTATAATAGCCTTCCGGCGTGCCTGCCGATGCAGTAGTGGGATTGCCAAACATAGCTTTCAGCCAGTAGCCAAAAGCGGTTAAATCAAGCGGCACGGCAATGGTGCCGGTATTATCAATATTGCCCAAAATCGGTTGTACCGGATTTCTGTTGCCGGTAATGGTTTCCGGCTGGGTAACGTTCTGCGATACGGCTACGGAGTTGGAATTAAACGGCATTGCCAAAGTTTTTGTGGCAACGTCTTCGCTGTCCTCGCCGTAGGTTTCTTCAAAGCAAATGCGTGTCTGAGTTTTTGCGCCGACACCCCACGGGCAGCCGTGCAGTTGCAGTTTTAATTCAAAATTTTTCTCCACTGTTTTCACTCCTTTTCTTGCGTTTAATAACAAAAAAGTTGCGTTTGATAACAAAAACATTATGTTTGCTGTCAAAAATCTGTAATTTCGCCCATGCCGAGCGTCTGCGGAACTTTCCATGTAGCGGTAATATTACCTGCCCAGTGCGTATTCGTGCTTTCCAGTGCGCCCATAACATCAGCTTCCACAACGTCCGGCGGCTTGCAGCCTTCCTTAAAACCAAACAAGCTGTGCTGCACAAGGTTCATTAATTCGCTTACGCGCTCAAAGCCGCCAGCAATAACAATGCCGCTGTCTGTTTCGCTGTCGTCCTTTTCGCTGACACCACAGCCGAAATTGCACTGGTATTCTGCCGGGTCTTTAATCGTGGTGCCTTCTTTCTTTTTGAAGCCCCACAAAAAGATATACGGCGCATCTTCTTCCGTTGGCAAAAGCCTGTCTGTCGGGTCACCAACAAGAATTGATACATCCTTTCCGAAAGTATCCTGGCAGAAATTTTTAATATCGCCATCATTTTTCAGGTGCTCGGCCAGTTCAACGCCCATTTTTACAAAATTGACATTCTGCATAATTTTCACCCTTATTTATAAACTTTGTACTTGCGGCGCGTTGCTTTTTTGGTAAAGCTGCCGTTTACAATATACTGTTTTACTTTGCCTTCAACGTGCGGCACAATACCGGGGCTTACAATCTGCATAGCAGGCTCATACAACGGACGTGCCGGGTTGTGCAGTTCTGTTGTGCTCCATTTAAGCGGAACACCGGCTCTGCCCCACCGCCGCCTTGTGCCTGCGGTTACAGCCCTTGTAGCGCCCTGTTCAAAAATGCGGCCATAAGCTGCCGCCGTGCTGCTTGTCCAACCGATTGCCACGCTGCCGCCGTCAAGGTATTGATAACCGATTGCCCGCTTCATGCGCCCCAGCCATGTTTTCGGCGCTGACGGCACAAGCTTTTTTCGTACCCAGTATGGTATGCGCGGTTTCCATCCCATGCTGATTTCCGGCACGCTCTCTTTAATGCCCTTTTGTACATACCAGCCCGCACTTTTAGTTGCGCTGCGTATAAAGCGTGGGTTGTTTTTAAGCCACTCCTGCAAAAAGGGGCTGATACCGTCGCGGATAGATATAACGATTGTATCGCTCATCGTCCGAACCCCCTTACCTTTCGTTCGGCTTCCACTGTCACATTTCCGCCGACGCTATCAATAAGGCTTACACGCCGCACAATCCAGCGTTCAGCGTTGTATATAATAACATCGCCTGCTTCCGGCTTCGGCACATCTTCAAGCATTACGGTAAACATTGCCGTATCACTTGTTTTGTTAGTGTTCACTGCCGCTGTGCGGTACGCAGCCTTTTCTTCCTGCAAGGTTTCACCGATTTCTACAATCGCCACAATCTCTTTGTCCTCATCGGCATTTTGCGGCGTATAGGTTATGCTTTCGCCAAAACGGTTAAGGTTAAAAACAGCATTTTTAATAATTTTTTGGTAGATTGGATTTGCCATTTTTACCACCTTGTACTGTAAAAAGGTATAAAAAATAGGGGTAGGCAATAAACCACCCCTATTTAATTGTCAAAGCATCAGCCTTCGCCACCTGTGGTATCGACATAACCGGTATTAATTTTTACCTGTACGGTCGCACCGCTGGTTGCCGTTGCACCGCTCCAGGCAATACCCAGATAGGTATTGCTGCCTGCGGTAGCGGTAACAGTACCGTCGGTTTTTAAATAAACCTTTGCGCCTGCGGTAATAGCCGCCGCGTCGGTTTTAAATTCAAATACACCCACGGTGGTTAAGGCAATTACATCGCCATTAGCGCCTGCGGTTTCTGCCACGCCTACGATGCCGCCAGAAAGTGCGATTACATCGCCCACCGCAACATCGCCGGTGCAGGCGTAGTCAAATTTATCGCCATTACGGCGGAATACTGCTGCTTCTTTAGCCATCTTCATTTACCCCCTTTTTATTCGCCTGCATTTTTAACAATGCCGGTAGTAGACAGAAGTTTTACGCCATAGTCAAGGTACATACGGTATTTCCAGCCGAGAGTATCAAAGGAAACCTGGCTTTCAAGGATAGGCGTGCGGTTGCCGTTCAGGAAGTCAACTTCAACACCTTCGCCTTGTACCTGGTTGCCCAACAGATACCATGCAGTAGTGCTGATATCGTCCAATTCCGGGTCATCAACAAGCGTAAGTGCACCGCGGTAAATATTTACTACACCGCTGTTGCTTGCTTCCGGGTCTGCGGTACTACGCAGAAGCTGTGCCGCAACTGCGGACTGTGTAACCGGCACAACAAGGTAACGCGGCATAATGCGCAGATAATTTTTGGAAAGGTCGCCCTTTTGTTTGCGCAGCAAAGTCATTGCTTCCGAAAGGGTTGTGGTGCTAATAGCGCCAGCGGTGCCAAGGTTTACATTCGCGCTGTAAGAACCGCTTGTCAACGCTTTATAGGCTTCGCGGTTAATGGCCATCGCAAATTTCTGCGCCAGCTGGTACGGAATGGTAGTCAGCACATCCTGGTCGTCGTTGATAAACGCCTGGCGGGTATAGCTGTAAGAACGCCCGTAGGTGTCAAGGCGTACAAACTTTTTGCTTTCTTTCAACTGCGCTTCGGTGAACTCGCCATTTTCAGGGATTTTCACCGGTTCAGCGTCCAGCCCTACGTTTACAAGGTACTGCGGGCGGAAATCGCGCAGGTTGCCAATATGTGCCCAAATCTGATAAGTCGGCATAGCGTCCTCATAACCTCTTACAAGCGCTGCCTGGGTAGTATCTGCCAGTAAAGCCGGGAGTACGCCAGTAGTCATTGCGCGTTTAAAGAGTTCGTCCGGAGCAAGACGCATTACATCATGTTCGCCGGCGCGCATGAGCATATCAATTGCAATGTCGCGAATAGACATGTGGCGCATTTTTTCAGCGCCGTCGGCAGGTTTTTCAATGTTGAAGCCGTTGCGCATCAAAATGCCATCGCGGTATGCGGCACGGATTTTGTCTTCTGCGTCTGCGCCGAACTGCGGTTTGCCTGCTGTCGGCTGTGCTGCCTGACGTGCGGAAAGGATTTCCAGCACACTGCGGTTAACGGTTTCAATGCTTACATCACTGTTCAGCCAGGCTTCGCGCTGCTGGTCTTCAATGCCGAACTGGCGGCACAAGCCGTTAATCTGCGCCTGGCGTTCACGCTCTGCCTTAACAGCTGCCGCACGTTCTTCTTCCACGTTTACGGTGGGTGCAGCAGGCGGGTTAGCAGAAGCAGTAATGCCGGTTGCCGGTACTTCAACGTTTCTCTGCTGTTCTTCGGGATTTTTCTTTTCTTCCATGTTGATACCTCCATTATTATTTAAAATTGTTAATAAACTATCATCGTCAAACAAACTGCGTCCAACGCCGACGGTTGCGTCTGCCGGGACGGAAACGATGCTGATTTCATACACCGCCCAGCGTTCACCAATCCACGCTGGCCCGGTAATGCCGTCTTCCGATACCTGGTTCTTTTCGATGAAGCGCCACTCGTTGACGCGGTAGCCTACCGATACGCCGCGCAGGCTGCCGGACTGCACTTTATTCCAAATGCGAGTGCTTTCGTCGTCATCATCAAATTGGATTTCGGCATAAGCTTTGGTATTTTCAAACCAAATGCGGGTAGGCCTGCCGATAACGGCATCGCGGTTGTGGTTAAACAGCACTGGCATTACTCCAGCCGTAAAGCGGCTAATGTCTGCCGCCTGGTCATTGCAGCGTAAAATTTCCGGGTCGCCCCAAAAATCCGGGCACGGTTCCTCGCTGGCGAATGATAAGGTTACCTTGCGTTCTTCGGCGTTAACACTGTTAATGGTGGCTTCACGCTGACGCGGCAGCATTTGGCGCTGCTCACGCGGAATTTTCCGCAGTTCATCCTTCGTTATTGTTGCCATTACTTCCCATCACTCCTTCCTGCTGTCCTTCGGCAAGTGCGCCAAGGTCAGCTTTTTCTTTTTTTATCTGCTCGACCGTTTCCGTATAGTCGCGGCCGCTGCGCCCATAAAACTCTTTAAGCGTCATCTGGTAGCTCTCAAGCATAATCTGATTGGCAAGAGCTTCTTTGTACGGGTCAATCCACGGCATTTTCTGCCCGATAAATTCGTGTTTCAGCCACTGCGGGTTGCTCCAAAAATCATTCGGCACTACATTTGCCGGAATATAACCGCTAAGCACCGCCGCGCGAATGACATCTTCAAAAACGCCGTCAAGAAAATGCGCTATTAAAAATTGCTGCTCCTTCTCAAACACCTTCCAGTCTTCCAGAAGGTTCTGTCGCGCCGATGAGTAGTTAACCTGGCTGACATCGCGGCTTACCTGCTCGTAAGACAGCCCTTGCCCTGCGGCAACCTTGCGCATAATGGAAAGGTCGAAGGTTTCCAGTTCGCTTGATTGCCCTGCCGGTACAAGTGTTTTAATATCCTGCCCCGGTGCCAGTTCGTTTATACTGCCTGGCTCAATGCGTTTGCCGCCTGCGGCTCTACCGCCGCCACTGCTGCCACCGGCAATACTGCCGCGTCCCACGCTGCCGGAAGCTGTATCGGAATTTGTAATCCATACAGCGATTGCCGCATTAATTTTTTGCTTAAATACCGTCGCTTCAAAAAATTCATCCAGGTCATGCGTTTTATCAATGGCACGGGCCAGCGGCGTTATTTCCCTTACCTGCGTGGCACGTGTTTTCTCCATTAGGTAATACACACGCCCGGCGTCGACAGGCTCCGTTTCCACCTGCGAAAAGGTTTTAAGGTCATACTTGCGCAGGTAAAACTTAACCGGCCTGCCCACGGCATTTACTTCCACGCCGTCAACAATCGGGTTGCCTGCTGGCGACTGCATCTGCCCGTAGCTGTCTATCTCGTCAACCTCGCGCATTTGCAGCTGGTACGGTATCGCAAACTTTTTATCGTAAGTTTTTACCGCCAGCACGCCGCCATCAACGAGTTTGCGCCGTACAATAAGGTCAAGCATTTCAGCAAGCGAATATTGCCCCGTGACGTCACAGTTCCCCGGCCGGCTCCACTCCTGCCAAACGGTCTCCAAAAGGCTGTTCCATTCTTCGTTGTCCGTTTTCACCTGCAAGTTAAATCCTTTACCCACTACGTTGCGGGTATAAGCATTTAAAATACTGTTGACGACGTCGCTGTTTCGCTCCAAATACCTTGCCTTTGCCCTAAGCTGTGCGCGGCTCGCCTGGTTAAGCGGTTCTGCCCTTCCGTCTACCGGAAACCAGTCCGCCGAATTTCGCCACGGCCTTGCCGCCTCGTAGCCTTCCATAAAACGCAGTTTAATGCGTGCTACGCTCCGTTCCAAAGCTCTTTTCGGGCTAAAAATACCAATAATTTTGTCGATTCTCTCCCCTAAAGTGGGGTTTCTCTGATTTTCCTGCATTGTTTACCCCCTGCCGCAATAAAACATCGGCGTCCCAAAAGTGTTGCCTGCCGCGCTTCCAGCGCTTTCGGCGGCTGAAATCTGGCGTTCCAGGTCGGCTTTTTCCGCCCTTAAAATGCCTAAATCAGCCATTTTGTAGCGCCCATTACGGGTCTGCACTTCCTGCCCGCCCTGCTTAATAGCGCTTATCGCGTCGTTGGTTTCTTGCAGTTGCTGTTTCAGTTCTTCCAAACTCGCCAATTTCCCAAACTCCCCTTTCTTATAAGCTAAAGCCAGGTTCCGGCAGTGCCATGCCGTCAAATTCTTCTGCCTGTTCCAGCGCCTGCGGCTCATCTTCCTGTAATTGCCGCATGTGCACAAGGTCTGCCACGGCAAAGCTGTACACCGAGCAGTCCAGCCAGTGGTTTTGCTTTGCACTGGTCTTTTTCTCCCAGGTTTCAACCGCCCTGCCGCCTTTGGTTTGAATAACACGGTGTTCAGATGTTATCTGCTCCGCAAATTCGCGGTCGCAGTCAGCATTCAACATCCAGCTGCCCTTACCCATCGGAATTTCCATGCGCATGGCAATTTCATTTTTGTAGGTGTCGGTGTTTACAATCCATAATTGCAGCGGCACCTTGTTTAACTTGTCCTTGCGCTCTATGTTCGACGGTCTTGCACGCTGCACCATCGGCGTTGATGAACCTTTAACCGGTATCGCCACGCGCGGATGCCGCTCGCAGTAATCGTAAATTTCTTCTGTCCGATAGCCGGTATCAATGCCATATACCCAAACTTGCAGTTTAGGCTTGCCGTTTTTGTCCGGATACCATGTATCCATAATCTTTTCTATTTCATCAAGCGTCAGCGCCCTGCCGTAAGCAATGGTTTGGCAGGTTACACCGGGTCCCCAGGCGTCAATCTTCCAGTAAAAATAGCCCATCTGCACGTCCACGCCGCCGGTTAACAGCTGCGCCCAGTCAGGCACAACGCCCATCGGCACGTCCGTCTTATGCTGCAACAGCAAATCCGCTTCCATAACGGCGCTTTTGCTCTCCCACGGTTCGCCGAGCCAGGAGTTTACAAAGTTCATAAGTAAAAGCGGGTCATCTTTGCTGCGCATAAACTCCGCTGCCATCTGCCCAAAGGTTACCCAAGGGCTGTAAAGGCTGTTCAACTTAAAAGCCACGCTTTTAGGCTTGCCTTTAATCTCATTCAGCGCTACCCAGCGCCCTTTTTCCATCATCTCCGGCTTGTACTGGTCAGTAATGTGCCCGCCGCAAGAACAGCACTCGTAGTGCGTGTTGTACTGTATTGCAGTTACATCCTCATCAGCGTTAAACCGCACCTGCTTCCATTCCAAAGCCTGATAGTGCCCACAAAACGGGCAAGGCATCTGGTATTCAAAACGCATATCCGCATTTTCCCAAAGCTGCCAAATATTGCCGGTTTTCAGTGTCGGGGTTGACCAAAAGAACATTTTGCGTTTGCCCGGCCAGTTTTTAGTACGTTCTTCCGCCAGTTTCAGCGGCGACGCTTCCTTGCTGGCCTGCTTCGGGTACTTATCGATTTCGTCAAGGATGATAACCGGCACGCTCCAGCTTGCCAGTTTTGTGGCACTGGCCGCGTTACCGAACTTACAAAAGCCACCGTGGAAGCTCAACATTAAATCCTTGCTATCCTCACGGTACTTATCTTTAAAACACTCATTAGTGCGCAAAACCTTTTGCAATCGCTGCGACGAAAAATCCCTCATAGTGTCTTCGTCCGGCAGCACATACAAAATGCGGCTTGGCGCCTGGTCGATAATATAACCGACAATGTTAATGCCTGCTTCTGTGCCGCCAATCTGTGTCGGCTTCAGGAAAATGACCTTTTCAATGTCATCATCATTCAAGCAGTCCATTATTTTCGCCAGGTACGGCACAATGCTTGTGCGCCACGGGCCGGGTCGGCTCGTTTCCTCGCTTGACATGTAGCGGTATTTATCCGCCCATTCGCTTACTTTGATTCGTTCCGGCGGTTTAAATATTTTGCAGGCATTATTAACGAGATTTTCGAGGGCGTCCAACTGGCTTTTTAGCAGCTGGTCTTCCGGCGTAATATCTAAATTCTCCGGTGTCTGCGATTGTTTCAAGTGCTTTTCTGATGTGCCCATCAATTACTCTCCTTGCCTGCTGCGCCAATTCCGGGTACTGGCTGTACATTTCTGCCATAATCAGGTCGCCGATACTTAACATTGATATGCGCAGCGAAGCGAACTTCTCATCTATTACTTGCTCAACAAGCGGCAGCGGTATAAGCTCGCCGCTTTTTTGCTTTAATTCCAATTCAGCCATTTGCGCTTTGGCCTGTTTCAGTTTCGTGTCTGCTTCAAGTTTTGCTGACAGTCCATCAGCACCACCCTGCACGCCAATTTCACGTCCACGCCACCCGACAACAGCCTTAATATCGTACCAGCCTCTCTTTTCTTTCGGGCAGCCTTGCCGTTCCCATGTGCCAACGGTATTTGTTGATACGTGCATAATATCTGCAAGTGTTGCTGTGCTGACCAATATTCTGCCGTCTTCTGTTTCCTCAATGCGTTTGTTACGTTTTGGCGGCATCTTTCCAGCTTCTGTCTGCTGTAATTTTGCCAAAGCCATTGCAGCTTTCGGGTCCGGCGGCCGTTCTTTTGTTGTTACTTTGGCAACAGGTTTTCCAAATCTATCTTTAGTTACTTTTGTTTCGGTTGTCTTATACCCTAAAGCGCTCTTTTTAAGCGCCTGCTTTACTTCTGTAAGGTTTTTTTCGCTTTCAAGGGTATTTGCTTGTGTTTCATTTTTCATCGGCTCACACCCAAAATTCAGAGGTCATTTTTCAAAATTTCCATAGTAGACTTGACGCGGGGTGCCCGACCATTGTTACCGCCACCCCCACCAGAAGGACCCGCGCGCGTTTTTGCGTGCATAATTTATGCTTTTTAAATACTTCAAACTATTGTGTAACACTACGCTTTACTGGTTACACTTATATTATTGCATGCACTGGCCGCTGATTGTAGATATCTAACCCCGCATTTGTACCAACTTTGTTTCAACTTTGCGGGGCATTGTTGTTTCCACAAATAACAAAAGCCCCTGCTGGTACTTAATACCAACAAGGGCAATAAAATAGCCCGGGGCGTGTATGCCCTGGGCTATTTGTTATTTCAACCACTGCCGCCAAATTTCTGCTGCAATCTGCGCCATCATGTTCGGCGGCACCGACATGCCACAAATATATTGCACGCTGCGGCCGCAAAAATCAAAATCCTGCGGAAATGTTTGACAAGCAATAATATCAGTATCACAAATCTGTACCCAGCCGCATACCGATTTTCCGGCAGATACCGTTAACTATGCGGTACATCGTTGTTCTGCTAATATTCAGCTGCGCCGCGATAACGTCATCGGTCGGGCGCGGCCTTGCGTGCCAGAACTTCAAATACAGCAGCTGCCGTTCTTCTTCGGTCGCTTCCTGCTCCGTGGCGGCGATTGCTTCCGTGATTTTTTGCAGAAATTGCACACGGTCCTGCATGTACATAAATTTTTCGGCGGTATAGTAGTCCTTGCCGTACATCGGAAATAGCTTTATTTCCGCCAGCTTGTCTTTTAGCCGGTTTAATTCATTTTTGGAGCGCTGGTAATTTAATAACTCGGCGCAGATATATTTTCTTGTTTCCTTGCGCAATTCCAGCGCCCCTTTCTTAATGATTTTTAAAATAAACGGCTGATTGACGTTAGCACCGGGTAAATATCCTCAATGCTGCGGCAAACGATATAACGCCCGCCGTGGGCTTCTATATCTTTTTTGAAAATTTCCTGCCATTCGCTAAGCCGGCCTTTAGGCGTTTTAATCTCCACATAAATGGTTTCGCCGTTTTTTAATGCGGTTAAATCGCTTAATCCTTTATGCGCGCCCATGCCCTGCTGGTGCCGGATAACAAACCAACCATCCATACGCAGCAGGTCACGGATGCTGTTTTGTATTTCGGTTTCCGGGTTACCTTTGCGCGAGCGCATCGCGCCGGAAGTTACCAAAAAATCTTTTTTATTCAACACAATATTCACCTGTTGCTTCATTCACTATAACACGCGGTTTTTTAAAGCTTTCTTTATTTTCAACAATTTGGGTCAACCGTTTTAAATACCATTCTGCTTTTCGTAAATCCTCGGCGCCATTTTTTTCTTTCCAACGCCAGATATATTTAATAACATTCGCTGTACAAACGGCTTCTATTCCGGTTAAATTCGTTGTTGCTGCTTCGATAGCGTCAATACATTCAATACCGCCCTGGCAATAATGCGCAGGATGGTTTATTTTTTCATTTTCCATTTTTCACCACTCCCAAAATCTCCAAATTAGCAAAATTAAAAATTCAAATGCTGCTAAAGCTGCCCAGCGGCGTTTTAATTTTTCCAAATCTTTAATATACAAATCCTGCTGGTCGATTAAATCGCGCCACACCGGGCCCATTTTTATAAAGATTTCCCGGTCGCTATCGTTCTGCCAGGCCTCGGCCAAATCTGATAAAATTTCAACCTTTTTGTCCGGCGCCACGCCGTCCAAAACAAGGTTTATTTTGCTTTTTATCTCCGCTTCCTGGCGGGATGGACGTGCGGGCGGTTTCGGTATTTCGTAGCTTGGCATTATCTCACCACCCCTTTAGAACAATAACGTTTTCACCAGTCTTGTAATCGTAATCCAAAAATATTTTTTGGATATAAATACAGTCGCAATATTCGTCCCACGCTGCAACCTGCATTTCCTGGTCAAAATCCTTTAACTTTTCGATAAGCTCGGCAACGGTCATTATTTAAAGCCTGCCTTCCATTTTTGCTTTAAACATTGCTTTTAAGCGTGCCTGCGGGTCTTCGTCGGCCATTTTAATAGCCTCAACGCATTCCATCAGTGCATTTTTAATATTTACGTTTTCCGGTTTGCGCGCTTCTGCCTGAAATACACATTCAAAGTCATAACTGTTAAATTTTATTTTTGTAAGCTCAATCAAGGCATTTACCTGCATTTGCAGGAAATATATTTCATTTAACATCGATAACATACGCACACTTTGGTCTAAATCTGCAATGTTTAAATGGTTTTTAACAGTTTCTGCATTCATGTTCTACCATCTCCTTAAATTGCTACAAAAAACGGTTCTTTTCGCATTCTGCGGTTCCCGAACATTGCTAAAATTTCTGCATCGGTATGTTTTTCATCCAGCCGTGTAACGTAATACCGTAATTCAGGGTTAAACATATTCCGCAGCCGCAGGCAGCAAAGCAGCCGCCCATCGACTTTTTCCGGCACTATGTAGTGCAGAGGCTTGCCCTCGCCGTATTTGTCACTTTCCCGGCACACTATTTTCATCGTTTACCACCTCGTCCATTTTTGCGCCGCAGTTATAGCAATAATGCTGTTCTTCGGAGGGCAAACAATCTCCAATGGTATCCGTTGCCATCCAAGCCCCGCACACGCTACACTCTTAGCCATTATTCCAATGCCCGTGTTTGCGTTCTTCGATTGTTGGTTGGCTACCTAAATGAAGCATTGCGCACATTAATCCCTCGCGATAATATCGGTCATAAATATTGCCAATATCATGACTTATAATTTCATTGTTTAATGCAATTTTTAATTTATCTCTGTCAATCAATTGCATTTTCATATCTCCTGTTCCACATTTTAGCGGCTTTTTCGTCCCACGTTTCTCCGTTTTTAATCCTGTTTAACCTATCATCCCAAACTGTTTTAATCGCGATATTACAATCAACACAGGCTATATAGCCGCTACAAGTTGATAATGGTACAAATACAGCCTGACCACCGCAAAAAGGACAAGGCTTCAAATTTTTATCATTCATTCACATCATCACCCCACAAGCACCCCTGCGCATCTTCCAGCGCAAAACGCCGTTCCAGCTGCTCTATGCTGTAATCATCACGGTATTTGAAGTATGTTAGCGCGTCCATTACCCGCAATTTGCTCCAAAGCTCCGGGAATAATTTTCGTAATGTCCTTAGTTCTTTAATTCCTTGTAATGGACATAGCCAACAACTTACGCGGTCAAAATGTTCATAAAGCCCGTTCCAGTCAAAGCCGTGGTCATAACAATATTGCAAGGCCTGCGCTTCCGTAACACCCCAATCAAATAGCGGATGCCGCACATTATCTGGTATGTTCCTGTGCCTTTTCGGTTCGTCTGCCGCTATGCCGATGTACTGAACATAATCACCTGTACCGCGCAGATAATCTGCTGTAACCTTGTGTTTTAAACGCTTTGTACACCATCTGGCTTTAAATCCCGGCCAACTCATACCGAATTGCCCAGCCATTTTACCTTTAACTTTCTGATTGCACCAAAACCACCAATAAAAATCATGTTTAGCTTTTAACCGTGTTATCTGCCTGCCGGTGTATTGCTCCACGCGCTTTAAGTGTTCGTACATCGCCGGGAACTCTACGCCGGTATCACAAAAAAGTATTTCGTCCACCGGCATATTGCTTTCTAACATCATCAGCAGCATTGCCGTGCTGTCCTTGCCGCCGGATAGCTGTACTATGTGTTTCATGGCTCAAATAACTCAAGTATTGCTATATTTACATTGGGCGGCATTTTGGTTGTTATTTTATCGTACGGGCAACTTTCAATACGCTCTTTGCGGGTTTCAAAATATTCGTTCTGCCTCGCAAGGTAATTATTATCAACTTCTGGCGGCGTTGGCAGATAATATTCTTCCGGCAAATTGCCATCCGGGCATAATTCCCGCAACCGCATTTTACAATAAATAATGTGGTTGCGAGTTAAATTCATGTTTACACCATCAGCCCAAAATGGGTCTTGACATCCATATTCCCGCAGATTTTGCCAGTGTTTCAAATCTTGCACTATTTCTTTACGCAACCGTTTTATTTCCTGTTCTGGAGTTGGCGGAATACATTTTTTAGCCATTCTACCACTCTTTCCTGCCCCAACTGCGGCCATGCCATTTATTGGCACGCATACGGTTATTGTACCGGCGTAACTGGTTACCTAATACTTCGGCAGTTAAAGCCGCGTCTTCCAATGCAGCGGTTAAACGTTGCCGTGCGTCTGCCAGCTCCGGCGGTTCCGGTTTAAAAACACGCTGCGCATATTCACGGAAAATTTCGCGCGGGTCGTGTAAACGCACCGGCGCCGCATATTCATTTTCGCTCATTATTTTGGCCAGAATCATTGCTTTATAGTAAAACTCATCTTTCAGCTTTTCTGGAAACAAATTTTTGCCCTTGCCCGGTATAATTTCAACGGTTTTATTTGCCGGTGTCATTTTTATCATCTCCTACCGTAAAATCTATATCCCATTTTTCTTTCAGCAGTTTGCGCGCCTTCACCAGTGCTTCACTTTTTTCACGTGGGAAGTTTTCCAGTTCTTTTACATACAGTTCCATAAAGCGGTCAATTCGTGTTTCTTTTTTCTGCATTTTGCCCCAGTGCTCTACAAGCACGGT
>ERZ780166.1356-NODE-1356-length-13339-cov-1.753689_pt1 | contig 13339 bp, 10 predicted proteins | sample MGYA00511366_ERZ780166 | MGnify/ENA primary metagenome ERZ780166 (study PRJEB29588, sample SAMEA2162231) | human gut metagenome | biome: human gut; feature: human-associated habitat; material: faeces | place: Denmark | collected 2008/2010 ...
AAGAAAAAAACTATGAATCAGATAGCACAAAAGCTTAAAGAGAAGAATATTGCCGAATACCTTATATATATGTGGCAGGTAGAGGATATGATCCGTGCCAATGGTTGTGATATCGACCGGGTAGAGCAGACGATCATTTCCCGTTATCCGGAAGAAGAGCGTCCGGCCTTACGCGAATGGTACGGTAATCTTATCGGGATGATGCGCGAAGAGGACGTGCGTGAGAAAGGACACTTGCAGATCAATCGGAACGTTATTATCAATCTGACGGATTTACATAATGCTTTGCTTGCATCGCCGAAGTTCCCATTCTATAATGCCGCTTATTTTAAGGCGCTTCCTTTCATAGTGGAATTGCGCAGTAAAAACGGCCGGAAGGAAGAACCCGAACTGGAGACTTGCTTTGAAGCATTGTACGGCGTGATGTTGCTTCGTTTGCAAAAGAAGGAGATCAGCCCCGAAACGACAAAGGCGATAGAGGCTATCAGCGGTTTCCTGTCATTGTTGGCCAATTACTATGACAAGGATAAAAAAGGAGAATTGAAATTAGAAGATTAATATATGAGAATATTAGTAACCGGAGCCAATGGACAACTTGGCAACGAGATGCAGGTGCTTGCCAAAGAGAATCCGCAGCACATTTATTTTTTTACCGATGTCCGGGAACTGGATATTTGCGACGAACAGGCCGTACGTGCATTTGTTACGGAAAATGAAATCGACGTGATCGTGAATTGTGCCGCATATACGGCAGTAGACAATGCAGAGGATAACCGTGAATTGTGTGATAAGCTGAATCATGTGGCTCCGGGATATCTGGCGCGTGCCGCGCAAAGCCGTGGTGCCGCCATTATACAGGTTTCTACGGATTACGTTTTCGATGGAACAGCTCACATCCCTTACAATGAAGACGAACCTACTTGTCCGGCTTCCGTATATGGTTTCACCAAGTTGGCGGGAGAGCAGGCTGTTGCCGAAGGATGCGAGAAGGCGGTTATAATCCGTACAGCATGGCTTTATTCCATCTATGGAAATAATTTCGTAAAGACCATGATGCGCCTGGGACGTGAGCGTGACAATCTTGGGGTTGTTTTCGACCAAGTGGGAACGCCGACTTATGCCAACGATCTGGCATCTGCCATTTATGCTATTATAAATAAAGGTGTAGTGCCCGGAATTTATCATTTCAGCGATGAAGGTGTCTGTTCATGGTATGATTTTACGAAGGCAATTCATCGTCTGGCGGGTATTGTCACTTGCAAAGTACGTCCGCTTCATACGGCGGATTATCCGGCAAAAGCTCCCCGTCCGGCCTATTCCGTATTGGATAAGACAAAGATTAAAACCACTTTCGATATTGAAATCCCGCATTGGGAAGAGAGCCTTGCGCGTTGCGTGGCACTATTGAATGACTAATTTACAATATGGCAGAAAATACAGAAATACAGAGAAGGCGGACATTCGCTATTATTGCGCACCCGGATGCCGGTAAGACATCTTTGACAGAAAAGTTATTGCTTTTTGGTGGACAGATACAGGTGGCCGGTGCGGTGAAAAGTAATAAAATCAAAAAGACGGCAACCTCGGACTGGATGGAGATCGAGAAACAGCGTGGTATTTCGGTAACCACCTCCGTGATGGAGTTTGACTACCGTGATTATAAGATTAACATCCTCGATACCCCGGGTCACCAAGACTTTGCCGAAGATACTTATCGCACACTGACTGCCGTAGACAGTGTTATCATTGTGGTGGACGGTGCCAAAGGTGTGGAGACGCAAACGCGTAAGTTGATGGAGGTATGCCGCATGCGTAATACGCCTGTTATCATCTTCGTCAATAAAATGGACCGAGAGGGAAAAGATCCGTTCGATCTGCTCGATGAGCTGGAAGAAGAACTGATGATTCAGGTACGTCCGCTTTCTTGGCCGATAGAGCAGGGACCGCGTTTTAAAGGCGTATATAATATATATGAGAATAAGTTAGATCTTTATCAACCCTCGAAACAGGTGGTGACGGAGAAAGTGGAAGTCGATATCAACAGCGATGAACTGGACAAGCAGATTGGTGAAACACTGGCAGATAAACTACGTGGTGATCTGGAATTGATTGAAGGTGTTTATCCTGAATTCGATAACGAGACTTATCTGGCAGGAGAATGCGCTCCTGTGTTTTTCGGTTCGGCATTGAATAACTTCGGTGTTCAGGAACTTTTGAACTGTTTCGTAGAGATTGCTCCGAGTCCCCGTCCTGTGCAGGCCGAGGAGCGTGAGGTGGAACCGGATGAACCGAAGTTTACCGGATTCGTTTTTAAGATTACGGCCAATATCGATCCGAATCACCGTTCGTGTATCGCTTTCTGTAAAATCTGTTCGGGTAAGTTTACGCGTAATGCACCCTATTTGCACGTGCGTCATGGCAAGACGATGCGTTTTTCATCGCCTACCCAGTTTATGGCGCAGCGCAAAACGACAATTGATGAAGCGTATGCCGGTGATATTATCGGTCTGCCGGATAACGGAACTTTCAAAATCGGTGATACGCTGACAGAGGGCGAGCAATTGCATTTCCGTGGATTACCCAGTTTCTCTCCGGAGATGTTCAAGTACATTGAGAATGCCGACCCGATGAAGCAGAAACAGCTTGCCAAGGGTATCGACCAGTTGATGGACGAGGGTGTGGCACAGTTGTTCGTCAATCAGTTCAACGGTCGCAAAATCGTCGGTACGGTGGGGCAACTCCAGTTTGAGGTAATCCAATATCGTCTGCTCAATGAATATAACGCTTCGTGCCGTTGGGAACCGCTAAGCCTTTATAAAGCCTGCTGGATTGAAAGTGATGATCCCGAAGAACTGGAAGCTTTCAAGAAGCGCAAATATCAATACATGGCAAAAGACCGTGAAGGGCGCGATGTGTTCCTTGCCGACTCCAATTATGTATTGCAAATGGCACAAATAGATTTTAAGAACATCAAATTCCATTTCACGAGCGAGTTTTAATAATGTGCCAATAGGAGAATATGCCAATGTGCCAATTAGCTGCGCTGTTATAGCGAATGCTGATTGGCACATTGGTATATTATCCCATTATCTCATTAACGCATTCTTTTTATTGGCATATTGTCACATTGGCACATTGTCCTATTGGCACATTATTTCTAATTGCGATTTAGCTTTTTTTATTCTTTTCCTCCTTTATTTTTTCTTCTTATATTGGTAATTTCGAACGATTTTTTGAAAAATCGATCAAACAACTAATAATTTATTATATGGAAAACTTAGAAACAGCGTTTTTGCTGATGGTAGTCGGTATGGCTACTGTGTTCGTAATTTTACTTATCGTCATTTATCTGGGTAAACTATTGATTTCGTTGGTCAACAAATATGCTCCGGAAGAAGTCGTACCTGCCAAACAGGCTTCCCGCGTTCCTGCGGCTATTCCCGGTAATATCTTAGCTGCCATTACTGCCGCCGTCAATGTAGTAACCCAAGGCAAGGGTAAAGTATCGAAAGTAGAAAAATTGTAAAACACAACTAATTAGGAATATGAAAAAAGAAATCAAATTCAGCTTGGTTTTCAGAGACATGTGGCAGAGTGCCGGAAAGTATGTACCCCGTGTAGACCAGCTCGTTAAAGTAGCTCCTGCTATTATCGAAATGGGATGTTTTGCCCGTGTTGAAACCAATGGCGGTGGTTTTGAACAAGTAAATCTTTTATTTGGTGAAAATCCCAACCGTGCTGTCCGTGACTGGACAAAACCTTTCCACGAAGCCGGTATACAAACTCATATGCTCGATCGTGCTCTCAACGGACTTCGCATGAGTCCTGTTCCTGCCGATGTGCGTAAACTCTTCTATAAGGTAAAGAAAGCTCAGGGTACTGACATCACACGTACTTTCTGCGGATTGAATGATGTCCGTAACATTGCTCCCTCTATTACCTACGCCCACGATGCCGGTATGATTTCGCAATGCTCGCTCTGCATTACCCATTCCCCCATTCACACGGTGGAGTATTACACCAACATGGCTTTGGAATTAATCAAATTGGGAGCCGATGAAATTTGTATCAAGGATATGGCAGGCATCGGCCGTCCCGTTTCTTTGGGTAGAATAGTAGCCAATATCAAGGCTGCGCATCCCGAAATCCCCATTCAGTATCATAGCCATGCCGGGCCCGGTTTCAATATGGCAAGCATTCTTGAAGTTTGCGAGGCGGGTTGCGATTATATCGACGTAGGTATGGAACCGCTTTCATGGGGAACGGGACATGCCGACTTGCTCAGCGTACAGGCTATGCTGAAAGATGCAGGTTTCAAAGTGCCCGAAATCAATATGGAAGCATACATGAAGGTACGTGCATTGATTCAGGAATTTATGGACGATTTTCTTGGTCTGTACATCAGTCCGAAGAACCGCCTGATGAATTCTCTACTGATTGCTCCCGGGCTCCCGGGTGGTATGATGGGCAGCCTTATGGCCGATTTGGAAACTAATTTAGAGTCTATCAACAAATACAAAGCGAAACACAATCTGCCCTTTATGACGCAGGATCAACTGCTTATCAAACTGTTCAACGAAGTGGCTTATGTATGGCCCCGTGTGGGCTATCCTCCTTTGGTGACGCCGTTCAGCCAATACGTCAAGAATCTGGCTATGATGAACGTGATCGCTATGGAGAAAGGTAAAGACCGTTGGGGAATGATTGCCGATGATATCTGGGATATGATTTTGGGTAAAGCAGGACGTCTGCCGGGGCAATTGGCTCCCGAAATTATCGAGAAAGCCGAACGCGAAGGCCGTAAGTTCTTCGATGGCAATCCGCAGGATAACTATCCCGATGCGCTCGATAAATATCGTAAATTGATGAAAGAGCAGAAGTGGGAGACAGGGCAGGACGATGAGGAACTCTTTGAATATGCCATGCATCCTGCACAATACGAGGCTTATAAAAGTGGCAAAGCGAAAGAAGACTTCCTGGAAGATGTTGCCAAGCGTCGTACCGAACGGGATAAATCTCCGTTGGAAGACGCCAAACCGAAAACTCTCACCGTACAAGTAGACGGACAAGCTTATCGTGTTACGGTGGCTTACGGTGATGCCGAACTCCCTGTTGCGCCGGCAGCCACTGCTCCGGCAGGAGAGGGCAAAGATGTACTTTCTCCATTGGAAGGAAAATTCTTCTTGGTGAAAAATGCACAGGAGACGGCTTTGAAAGTAGGTGATGCGGTGAAAGAGGGTGATGTACTCTGCTATGTGGAAGCCATGAAGACCTACAATGCTATCCGTACGGAATTCGGTGGCACGGTGACAGCTATTTGTGTCAATCCGGGAGATACTGTTTCTGAAGATGATGTATTAATGAAGATAGGATAATGAACGAGATATTTGAGAACTTATACGACATGACTGCTTTCAGTAATATCATTGCCGAACCGCAGTTTCTGATAATGTACGCCATCGCTTTCGTTCTGCTCTATCTGGGCATTAAGAAACAGTATGAACCATTGTTATTGGTGCCCATCGCTTTCGGTGTGTTGCTTGCCAACTTTCCGGGCGGTGATATGGGAGTGATCCAAGCGGACGAAAACGGTATGGTGATGGTGAACGGTGTGATGAAGAGCATTTGGGAAATGCCCTTACACGACATTGCCCATGAATTGGGATTGATGAACTTCATCTATTATATGTTGATAAAGACCGGCTTTCTGCCGCCGATTATTTTTATGGGTGTAGGTGCATTGACCGATTTCGGACCGATGTTGCGCAATCTGCATCTCTCTATATTCGGAGCAGCCGCTCAGTTGGGCATCTTTACAGTGCTGTTAGTGGCTATCCTGATGGGATTTACTCCCAAAGAAGCCGCTTCATTAGGTATTATCGGTGGTGCTGACGGTCCTACGGCTATCTTTACCACTATTAAGTTAGCTCCGCATCTGTTGGGGCCGATTGCTATTGCTGCATATTCTTATATGGCTTTGGTACCGGTAATTATTCCGATGGTAGTCCGTCTGCTTTGCAGTAAGAAAGAGTTGAGCATCAATATGAAGGAGGAGGAGAAGAAGTATCCTTCGAAGACTGAGATCAAGAATCTGCGCGTTTTGAAGATTGTTTTCCCGATTGTGGTGACTACGGTTGTTGCCCTTTTTGTGCCGAGTGCCGTGCCTTTGATCGGTATGTTGATGTTCGGTAATCTTGTAAAAGAGATCGGAACCAATACGTTCCGTCTGTTCGATGCCGCTTCCAACAGTATCATGAACGCAGCCACGATCTTCCTCGGATTATCCGTCGGGGCAACCATGACCACGGAAGCGTTCTTGAACCTAACAACAATCGGTATCGTAATCGGCGGTTTCTTGGCATTCGCCTTGTCTATCGCCGGAGGTATCTTCTTCGTTAAGATTTTCAATTTGTTCACTAAGAAGAAAATCAATCCGCTTATCGGAGCCACGGGTTTAAGCGCCGTGCCAATGGCCTCTCGTGTGGCGAATGAGATCGCGTTGCAATATGATCCGAAGAACCATGTCTTGCAATATTGCATGGCTAGTAATATCTCGGGAGTGATCGGCTCGGCGGTAGCTGCCGGCGTATTGATTTCCTTCTTGGGATAAATAAGATTAAATAGTATAAGTAGACGGTGGGAGACGGGGCATGCCCCGTCTCTACAACCGGAATCAAGAGAAATAGGCCAACCTTAACATCTATTAGTATCCAAAATGACTTTTTAGATAAATAATTTCCCCGAAATGCTGTAATCCAAAAATATTTAGTTTAATTTGTGACTTGATATAGGAATGTATTTATCCTTTTCTTAAAAGCGATTGTATATGAAGGACACTCTTGAGACTAATTTGCCGGAAGAAGCCGGGAAATTGGAAGAAACTAAAAAACCGGTTGAGACGCCGGAAATCGATGCTACCGCAGACGTTGAAGCCAACGATACAGCGGAGGCGGACGCTGCTATTGCCGCAGGTAAATTAACCAAAGAAGAAATTCTCGCTAAGTTAACCGAACTTGTTGAGACTTCCGTAGAGACTTCCCGTGGAGAAGTAGAGGCTTTGAAACAGGCTTACTACAAGATCCGTCGTAACGAGGTGGAAGAGCTCAAGAAGGAATTCATCGCTGATGGTGGCGAAGAAAAGGATTTTACAGCTCCCGCTGACGAAACCGAGAACAAGATCAAGGATTTGCTCACTTCTTATAAAGAGAAAAGAGCCGCTATCCTCGCCGAGGAAGAGCGTGTAAAGGCCGCTAACTACGCTTTGAAATTGCAGTTAATCGACCAGTTGAAAGAGCTTTGCGAAAGCCAAGATGATTTCAATAAATTATACAACTCTTTCAAGGACATCCAACAAAGATGGAAAGAGGTGAAGGCCGTTCCCCAAGAGCACGTGAACGAGCTTTGGAAGAACTATCAGATCTACACCGAGAAATTCTATGATATTATCAAGATAAACAATCAGTTCCGTGATTACGACTTCAAGAAGAATCTGGAATTGAAGACCGCCTTGTGCGAAACCGTAGAGAAACTAGGTAATGAGCCGGATGTTATCTCCGCTTTCCACCAGCTTCAGAAGCTGCACCAGCAATGGCGTGAGATCGGGCCGGTGGCGAAAGAGTTGCGTGAGGATTTATGGGCTCGCTTCAAAGCTGCCTCAACCGTGATCAATAAGCGTCACCAAGAGCACTTCGAGAAACTGAAAGCGAAAGAGCAGGAGAATCTGGATGCGAAGACCGTGATTTGCGAACAAATCGAGGCGATTGATTTCAGTGCGTTGAAATCGTTTAAGGATTGGGAAGAAAAGAATAAGGAGGTAATCGGCTTGCAAGAGAAATGGAAGACGATTGGTTTCGCTCCGAAAAAATATAATGTAAAGATATTCGAACGTTTCCGTGCCGCTTGCGATGTCTACTTCGAGAAGAAAAGCGAGTTCTACAAGGCGATCAAGAGCGATATGGAGAAAAACCTCGACGCTAAACGTGCGTTATGTGAGAAAGCCGAGGCTTTGAAGGATAGTACGGACTGGAAGGATACGACGGATAAGATGATCGCTTTGCAGAAAGAATGGAAGACGATCGGACCGGTAGCCCGTAAGCATTCCGACGCTGTCTGGAAACGTTTTATCTCGGCTTGTGATTATTTCTTCGAGCAAAAGAATAAGAACGTTGTTTCCCAAAAGAGCATAGAGCAGACCAACTTGGCCGCTAAGAAAGAGTTGATCGCTAAGATTAAGGGCATGGACGAGAGCCTTGGACATGATGAGGCTATCACGACCTTGAAGTCTTATATGGCGGAATGGAACACGATCGGTTTCGTACCGTTCAAGGAGAAAGATAAGATCTACAAGGAATATCACGAGGCGGTTGACCAACAATTCGATCGCTTGAAGGTAGACCAGAACGATCGCAAGATGCAGTCGTTCCGCAACAACCTAAACGAGATGACCAGCGGCGAAAGAGGTAAAGGCCGTTTGTTCAGCGAGCGTGATAAGTTGATGCGTATGTACGAGCGCATGAAGAACGAGCTTCAGACTTACGAGAACAACATCGGCTTCCTAAGCATTTCCTCCAAGGGCGGCGGCGGTTTACTGAAAGAAATGGAACGCAAGATCGAAAAACTGAAAGAGGATATGGCTTTAACAGTCAAGAAGATCGATGCCATCGACGAGAATCTGGAATAACAATCTCATAAACCCGAGCAAAGCCGTCCTTTAAAAAGACGGCTTTGTTGTTTTTACGCTTTTATGTCACGGATACATTATTTCAATCCCGGCCACGAGACGGCCGTACTTTTAGGGACACAGAACTACACGGCACCGACAAATGTCCGTAAAATGCAAAAAGACTTGGCGCTGCTGCCGGTTTGGTATGCGGAAGAGGATGATTTTGTCTATCTGGAAGATAGTAAGGCAACCCCTCCGTTTTTCGCCCATTTGCCCAAAGACCTACACCCGGCTCCTATACCTGTAACAAAAGCGATGCTGATGAAAAACGCTCCCTACCTCTCTCCTATGGACGCAGCCCCGTGGGGACTTTCCCCGCATAGTCTTCATTTATTCGAGCAGTTGAGGGACAAGGCAAAAGTCCGGCTATCCGTCCCGACTTGGAAAGAGGATTATTTTCGCCTTACCGGTAGGCAAACGGCGGCGGAATGTCTGGAAAAGATACAGGCCCTCCTACCCGATCTCCCTATTCCGGTAGCGCCTCGTTTCTGCACGAAAATCCGGGAGGTGGAGAGATACATGATCTTATGCAACGCTCCCTTCGTATTAAAAACACCCTATTCCTCTTCCGGACGGGGATTGCTATGGGTAGAGAAACGAAAACCGGATACAAAAACGAAAAACTGGATAGAGGGCGCATTCAACAAACAAGGAATGATCAGTATCGAAAGCGGATTAGACAAAGTACAGGATTTCGCCATGGAATTTTATTCCGACGGGCAAGGTACTGTCCGTTACGAGGGATTATCCGTTTTCAATACCGAGGAGCGAGGCTCCTATACAGGCAACATCCTAGAGGAACAATCCACCATGCTCTCTCGCATCACCCGATTCACGGGCGAAGAAACCTATTCCCGCATCCAAGAGGCGGTACGCTCTGTATTACAAGAAGTGTACGGATCTACTTACGCGGGCTGTATAGGTGTGGATATGCTGGTCTATAGACAAAAGGATGGATCTTTCGCTATTCATCCCTGCATTGAGATCAATATGCGGTACACGATGGGAATGGTCGCTTTACGTCTATTCCAGCATTATGTAGCGCCTAGGGCTGTTGGCGATTACCGGGTTTCTTACGAGAAGGAAGCCGGAGAAGCTCTCGAGAAACACCGCCTCATGTCTGAGACTTATCCACTTCGCTTTGCGAATGGAAGGATTCAAGAAGGCTACCTCTCATTATGCCCCGTCACGAAAGACACACATTATCGAGCCTATTTATTGCTCATGTAACAGATTATTCATTACATTTGTAAAAATCTTTAGACCTCAGTAATACCATTAATAAATTTATCATTATGAAAAGATTATCAATCTTGGCCGTATTCATGCTGATCAGCGTGATCACGTTCGCCCAACAAGCCCTTTGGGGTAGTCAGAACATCATCTCTCCGGAGATTCATCCGGATAACACCGTAACCTTCCGGTTCATGGCACCCAAAGCGATCAAGGTGCAGGTAACAGGAGATTTCCTTCCCACACAGAAGATGGAGACTCAGTTCGGTTTAGTGGATGTACCCGGTACCGTTGATTTAAAGGAAGGTAAAGAAGGCGTTTGGGAATATACCACACCGGAACCTCTTCCCTCCGAATTATATAGCTATTCCTTTATTGTCGATGGATTAAAGACTACAGATCCTAATAATGTCTATCTGAACCGTGACGTGGCATCCGTTACGAATATCTTTATCATCAAGGGTGGACAGGGCGATTTATACAGCGTTAATGATGTTCCTCACGGAACGGTCGCTCGCCGTTGGTATGAGAGCCCGACATTGGGAAAGACCCGCCGTATTACCGTTTATACGCCGGCTGGCTATGAGACAAGTGGCAAAAAATATCCGGTATTCTACCTCTTACATGGCATGGGTGGCGACGAGGAAGCTTGGATCGCCTTAGGACGTACGGCCCAGATCTTAGACAATTTGATCGCCCAAGGTAAGGCAAAACCGATGATCGTGGTTATGACAAACGGAAATGCGGATCAAGAGGCCGCTCCGGGAGAATCCAGCCTAGGTTTAGTTAAGCCGAATATGCAACTACCTAAAACCATGGAGGGTAGCATGGAAAGCAGCTTCCCGGATGTCATTAAGTTTATCGAGAGCAATTACCGTGTGGAAAAAAAGAAATCCAGCCGTGCGATAGCCGGACTTTCCATGGGTGGTTTCCATTCTTTGCATATATCTAAGCAATATCCGGATATGTTCGATTACGTGGGATTATTCTCTGCCGCTATCCTCCCCCGCGAAGGCTCCGAATCTCCCATCTACCAGAATATGGATGAGAAGCTGAAAGTACAATTCGGCAAGCATCCGAAATTATACTGGATCGCTATCGGCAAGACCGACTTCTTATACAAAAACAACGTAGACTATCGCAAGAAACTAGACGATAACGGCTACAAATACGAATACTACGAGAGCGACGGCGGCCATATCTGGAAAAACTGGCGCATCTACCTCACAAAATTCGCCCCAATGTTATTCAAATAACAAAATACCCAGTTGTAGAGACGCGGCATGTGCCGCATCTCTATGACCTAGCTACAGTCATATAATTACAACGTATTCTTAAGGATACGCTTAAATACAACATCTCTGAGATTACGGGCGATCGGGATTTGATAGGATTCGATACGTAATCTATTCCCTTCTACCAGATCGACACGATCCGCATTAATTATATACGATTTATGCGTTTGGAGAAATTGATCATCGGGTAGGGATTCCCCGATCCGCTTCAAGGTTGAATGGGTCAATACTCTACCGGAAGTAGTATAGATACTAACATAATTTTCCAACGCCTCTACAAATAAGATATCTCTTAGGTAGATCTTACGCATTTGCTTCTCGCTTTTCACGAAGAACGAGGCATCCGCATCCGGCGTATTCTCCCGAGCCAACAGGTCGTGCACCTTATTCACGCCTTTTAAGAAACGCTCAAAGGAAATAGGCTTCAGCAAATAATCCACGACATCCAGCTCATATCCTTTCAAGGCATATTGCTCATAAGCGGAAGTAACGATCACTTTGGGAGGCTGGTTTAAGGTCGCCAATAAATCCAAACCGGAAAGATAAGGCATCTCGATATCTAACAAAAGTAAATCCGGCTGCTGAGTTTTCAACAGGGTATTTAATTGGATAGCGTCCTCACATACACCCACTTTAATATTCAGCAGATATTTCATCTGGAATGTAATCTGGGTATCTTCGCAGATGGTGTCAGTGTTATATAGCTGGGATTTAAGCACAGCCGATTTGCGGAAAGCAGAAAAAGCACCGGAAAGAGTATAGACTGCATTTAACTCCGAGGCATAGTTTCTTCCTGCCAAAAATGCCTGAGCATACTCTACAAACTCCAGTTTGCGCAAAAGTCTTGGAAATAACAGCGGATATTTTTGTACCAGTCTCGGTTCCGTCAAGATCACACCGGTCATACACTCGATGGACTGATCATTTTCAAAACGGTATACCATATTTTTCAATGCCGATTTTTCCAATACACCGTCGCTGTCAATATGGACAATGTATTTTCCCTCGCTGTTAAACAACGCCAGATTCAATGCCTTTGACTTTCCCTGCTTGGCATTCAGCCACTGCATGCGAAGGCCCGGATACTTCCTCTGGCACTGGCAGAACACCTGAAAACTATCATCCTGCCCCTGATTATTAACCAAAAAGATACGGATACGGTCACTTGGATAATCACTTTCATCAATAGATCGAAGACATGGCTCCAGCGTATCCATAGAATTATAGATGGGTATGATCAATGAAATCTCCGGGTCGATTCCCGGCTTTTCCATCGGTTTCTTTTGAATATGTTTTTTTATGAGAACCAGCACACTGCCTAGGGATGGTATGATCTCCATGATCACCGGGATAATGATCCATGCCGCCCAGAACAGAAAGGAATTACAAAAATCACTTATCCATTCCATAGGAAAAACCACCCACTTTCTGTCTTATGATCTGTGTTTTGGTAAACACGAAGAAATAAAGCAGAATCGATAGTCCATAGAACAAAATCCTGCCTATAAAAGTGTGCGCCACATAATAAGCGGACATACCAAAATAATGTATGATGACACAGATCGCAATGATCCGGAGTGCATTGGCCAGTATGATATATGCCGTTCCAAGCACCGACAGGATCCCTCTCTCATATTTGGTATAAGCACGGAAAAACAATAAAAGAGACAAATATGCCATGATCTCCAAAATACCGGAACACTCAAAATCAATCTGAAGTGTAATGGCTCCTGCATCTGAATTCACAAAAATAACTCCGTATTTAAAATACGAAGTGAACATACCCGTTATTTTCCCGAAGCAACCAGCAATCGCAGCCACGGTCTGAGCCAGTGGCTGCGTACAATAAGGTCGTATAAAAAGGATCATAAATACAAAGATTCCACAACTTCCCCAGACAAATTCCCATGCCGGAAGCTGACCTTTATGAATTACCCGCAATATATAAATCCAGACTACAAATGCGATCAAACCAAGAATTGGTGTCATGCGTTTTTCACCCGTGTCTTTCTTTTTCTATAAAATAATACGGCAAGAACTGTCATGGCGCAAAGGGAAATTCCCATGGCCGCTCCTGTAGATGTACCGG
>ERZ780166.1364-NODE-1364-length-13247-cov-3.056928_pt1 | contig 13247 bp, 18 predicted proteins | sample MGYA00511366_ERZ780166 | MGnify/ENA primary metagenome ERZ780166 (study PRJEB29588, sample SAMEA2162231) | human gut metagenome | biome: human gut; feature: human-associated habitat; material: faeces | place: Denmark | collected 2008/2010 ...
GATCGCACGGCTGAATCGGGAGGATGGCATCACCATTCTGATGGTATCCCACGATCTGGAGGCAGCGTTGCAGTATGCCTCCCACATCCTGCACATCCATAAGACACCGCTGTTTTTCGGAACCAGAGAGGCGTACCAGAAGAGCGGCATTGCGCAGGCTTTTCTGGGGGAGAAAGGGGAGAATATCCATGGGAATCTTTGAACAGCTGTCCGGCTATCTGTCGTTTTCTTTTGTCCGGTATGCATTGATCGCCGGCGTGCTGATTGCGCTCTGCTCTTCGCTGCTGGGCGTGACGCTGGTGCTGAAACGCTTCTCCGTCATCGGAGACGGGCTTTCCCACGTGGCGTTTGGTGCGCTGGCAATTGCCACGGTTTTGCATTTGCAAAATAACATGATTCTGGTAATGCCGGTGACGGTGCTGTGTGCTGTGCTGCTGCTGTGCGCCAACCAGAATGCCAAGATCAAGGGCGATGCAGCGATTGCCATGCTGTCTGTGAGTGCGCTGGCGCTGGGCTATCTGATTCAAAACCTGTTCTCCCAGTCCGCCAATGTGTCGGGGGACGTTTGCAGCACGCTGTTCGGCTCGTCCTCCATCCTGACGCTTTCCAAACTGGATGTCTGGATTTGCGTGGGCATGTCCGTCATCGTCATGGCGGTATTTTTCCTGTGCTACCACAAGATTTTCGCCGTGACGTTCGACGAAACCTTCGCCAGTGCAACGGGCATCCGTGCCGGTGCGTATAACTTCCTGATTGCCGTGATCACGGCGGTGATTATTGTGCTCGCTATGAATCTGGTCGGCTCTCTGCTGATCTCCGCGCTGGTGATCTTCCCGGCACTGTCCGCCATGCGGATGTTCAAGAGCTTTCGCAGCGTGACCGTCTGCGCGGCAGTCCTTTCGGTTTTCTGTGCGCTGCTCGGCATTCTGGCGTCCATTCTCGCCGGTACGCCGGTAGGCTCCACCATCGTCGCCGTTCAGATCGGCGCTTTCGGTCTGTCATGGCTGGCAGGCACGGTATTGGGAGGTGTTCGCAGATGAAAAAAATATTGTGTGCTTTGCTGATTGCCCTAACTCTTGTCCCTCTCACCGCCTGCGGTCGTGAAAAAGATAAAGGGGCTGCTACAGCTGATTCAGCCGATAACCAAGCGCCAGAGGCTTCTGCTTCACAAAAACAGCCCTCAGAAAAGAAATCGGAGCCTAAGCCTGCAGCCTCTGAACCAACGCAAAGCACAGACGGTGTTGATGTTGACCTCACAAGGCTTAGCAGTACAATGGTATATTCCGAAGTCTATAATATGATGTACACTCCCGGTGATTATATTGGGAAAACCATTAAAATGACGGGACAATTTGTATATTACGAAAACCCTGATACGCAAGCCCAATACTTCACCTGTATCATTGGCGATGCAATGGCTTGCTGCGCGCAGGGACCGGAGGTTGTACTGACCGGTAAGCATACCTATCCGGATGATTATCCGGAGCTGGGCAGCGAGATTACGGTTAGTGGTACATTTGAATTATATGAGGAAGGAGAGATTCAATATTGTCGGCTGGTTGATGCGGAAATGATTGGGCAATAACGCAGCAGCCTGCAAAAAAACAGACAGCTTTCCGCCTTAGTCGCGTTTCTGCATGAGCGTCGGCGAAAGCTGCCTGTTTTGCTATGGAACTGACTATCGGCGCGATAGCGAGGCATTTTGACCATAGCTTTGTCTTCTGCTTCTTCACCGTATATGAGCATTGACTTTGCAGCATTCAGCCTATAGCAGGAACTTTCAAGGTTCCACTTGCGAAATGGCAGAATCCCTGCTATAATGTTTATGTAAGTTTCAGAATTGCCACCGAGCAATTATAGTGAATGAGTAACACAGTGCCTGAGGATGAAAGTCTTCAGGCACTTTTTTGTTTCTTCTGCCTCTCACAAACAGAGGCACAGACGGGGACGGCGGGGAGTATGCCCCCTCCCTGCTGACAATTTCATATCTGGGATCCTTGGGTCCAAAAGCGCTTAGAGAGCTTCGGTTCTTTAAGCGCTTTTTTATATAGATCGGAGCCTAACCGCTCCCTTACCCTTTGCTCCGGGGAGCCTTTCGGCATACCCGTACAGATAGATATTACATGCAGGAATGCAGAAAGGAAATGCCAGTGGAAGACGATTACATGATGGTGATCATCCCGTGTATTGCGGAGATTGCCGCCTCAGATACGCCTGAACGAGTCAAAAAGCTCCGCCTTGGAGCCATTAGCGAGCTTCAGCGGTATCTGCATTATTACCGGCAGCTTGGCTATATGCCGAAGCTGCTCTATGCCATTGCAGACAAGAAATGCCGGATGATAGGTTCCGCCACAACCAAGGCGGAGCTGCAAAAGCTAGTCCGACCCAATTGTCCGCACTATGACGGAGCCGGATTTATCCCAGCTGCTTACAGTGTCCCGGAAGAAGAACTCATCTGTTGGAGCGAAACATCCCTGAAAGGGCCGCTGACCGCAGAGGGCTTTCAGCGGTATATGCAGCTTTTTAAGCAGGTGCTTCCGGAGGAAAGCCGCAGACTCGCGTTGTGAGGTGATGCAGATGGATAACATCGGGAATACCGAGCATGCGTTGACCTTTGCGGATCTGCGTGTTCACTACTATACCGGACGGAGCTACCTCATCTCCGGCGAAGGCCGGAATAAGGTGTTTGGCTATCGTCACGGCGTGATGACCGATATCGGAGATCTGCCGGAAGCCGAGTGGACCCGACTGGCAAAACAACTGATCCGGCAATCCGGCGTGGTGCGAGTTTATTCCATTCAACCGGAAATATCGCCCTGAAGTGCTTTGCAATGCAGAGATTCTATGGGACAAGTGTTCCGGCTGCGGAAAACCCCACGAAATGACAGGAACGCAGCTCAAAAATATCCGTGACACATGCTGCCCCTTTGTTACCGCGTCGGCAAGCTGACGACCTATCTCATGCGCCTTTTCATAGCTGACTTCCCCCGGCTCAAAGGATTGCATAAGGTGGTGGGCTAAATTGTTGCCTTTCTCCAACGCTTGCGACAGGGTATATGCAAACTCAATATCTGCCGTTTCATAGGAGCAGCCGAACGAGGACACAAGCAGTTTTTCTTCTGTCTTGGCGGGATTTTGGATATAGTCAAGCGCTTTGCTTAACGTGCTTTTAATAGGCTTAATCTTTGTAACCGCCATATCTCGTTTAACACCCCCTTGATTTCTTCTATATCCTCCTGATACACGTTGCCCATGGCATTGGCGCGGCGGGCGATCTGATTGATATTGACACCGATTTTCTGAATCTCGGCGGTCATTGCCTTTATGTCGCTATGGTCTATTTGAATGATATATCCGTCGATTGCGATTTTCCGCAGATACGCCGCCATGTTCCGTGTTGGTATCAGCTTCATTTTTTCACAGTAGATTATGAGCCCGCACTGACAGGCTGCTGCTGCGGCAGTCCTGTATTCGTGCCGCCCACTCCTGCAGCTTTACACGGTGTTTCAACTCTGTGCTTGTCATCCCTTTACCTCCAATATGACAGTAACGGAACGTTTCGCAACGTCCCGTTACTATTGTCTCATGCCTGTCCATGCGCGGGGTGGTTTGACGCTTACGCTTCTTTACGGGGAGAAGGAGAAAAAGTAATTGAATTTAGCCATGGACAATCTTGGTGGTTAACTTTCGCAAACTATTGAGACTATAGCATACATAGACTGCCATTGCAAATGGATCAAGAATGGAGTAAGAGAGAATCCCTACTACTTCAATAACTTGATCCACGCTTCTTGTAGAAATAAATGGCAGAGATAACAGAGGGAATAGCAACCCACAGCAAAAATGTTCCTATCGCAAACCCTTCGCGGATGTTGGGGGCTTGGAAAGAAAACATAGCAATTATATTGCTAATTCCAAATGGAATTGCGGTATAACCAAGTATTCTATGCGCCAATATCCATGTAGATTCATCTGCAAGAGTCCATGGTAATCTGAGACCAGTATGTCTTGAATATGGGAGTTTGGGACACAGGTTACCAAGCACTAAAATCACAAGCGATGTAATGGCAGAAGCAATCATCGTTTCGCTACTGTCTGTCAATTGGATTGTCCCTGTAATGCTCAGGATAATAATGGCCACAACACCCAAGAAACAAACGGCGTTAAATACCGTGACAAACTTTATCGTTTTGACTTTCGGGTTATCCTCCACTATATTGGCAAGATGACTTATATTGCCTCCAAGAAGTGCCAACGCTATAAGAAGACAAGCGACAATTAGGGCAAATGATACCCATGTATCGCGCACAACAAGGCATATCGCCAGAGCTGCAAAAGATAGGATGCTAATTATTGTATGCATCTTTGTTACTCTCATATTTTCTCACCTCTTTTAAGTCTTTCATATCATCCAAGAACTCGACCATTTTACCCACAAATTCCTGCATAACGGACAAGTTCAAAGAGTATATAATTTGATTGGCCCTTCTTTCGGCAACAACAATGTTTGCTTTTTTTAACACATCAAGGTGCCGTGAGACAGATGGTTGTGATATTTCCAAAGCTTTTGTTATTTCATTTACGCTATAGTTTCCCCATTTTAACATTCGCACAATCTGGCGCCTGTATGGGTTTGAAAGCGCATCAAAAAAATCACCATCCATGGTAAAAACATCTCCTTCGTTTTGTTTTGGTGTAGTAGCACCCAATTTATGGATGCTACTACACCGGCGACTGAAGTAAAGGATACTACTCGATTTCTGGTCCGTTCGGGGTTGAGAGTGGGTAAGTTGTATCAATTTGGAAGATAGCAAGAAACAGGATTCCAACTACCACTCCAAGTAGATACTGATCGACTGCAACCCAATCGTTCTGGTAAAGACCGCCGGTCGGCGCAGCGTCACCACCACCATTCAACTTTCCCAGTTCAGGTGTTTCGTACATCTGTTTGTTCCTCCTTTCTCATTTTTTCAGTAATATCACTACATCCATTCTTCAAGAATAACTCCCTTTATCAAATTCAGATCATTAAGATCATTCTCCATCAGATCCAAATTTAGGCAGCCATCCATATTGATATCCGAAATCAGTGTAGTAATATTTTCCATATCACTCACGCTTTGCATTCTTGCAGTTAAATACTGGACAACATTTGTTGCCCATATCGTTTTTAAGCCTGCATTCCAATAATCACTCAATGAGCGCTTTCTTACATTCCCAACTACTAACGGGAGATACGCAGAAACAACAATATCTCCATTAGCGTGTACGGACACTTGATCCATAAAATAATTTGTATCTCTAAACCTCACAAGATGGTCTATAGGATCACCCCATTTAACATCAATGCAAGGGTGGCATTTTCCCGTAAGGTTTACTTCGTTTATGTTCTGGACGAGCCATCTATACTGCGCTTCAGTTGGCACAATATTGGGGTTATCTTTTGCTCTCCCTAATAACATGAGAGGTTGCAACCGGAAATCGATATAGTCACTTCCGGTAGTGCGGTTGCTTTTTTTATAAAGATCAACCAACAAATCATACACCCCAAGAAAATCCTTGACATTGAAACTTGTAGGTGTAAAGGCAATGGATAATCTAAGTTCTATTTCGTTGAGCACATATTTCATGGCATCGATTACTTTCGGGAAAATTCCGACCTTGTTTCGCAGGCGCTCATGTGAATCTCTTAGTCCGTCTAAACTAAACTGTATTCCATCCAAACCGGCTGAAGCTAATTGTTGGATGGTTGCAGGATTCGCCAAGAGTCCATTTGTCACGGCAGTGCAATGTGATCCGGAAGGTTTAAGGATTTTGATGCATTCACACATCAATTCTTTTCTCAATAGTGTCTCACCACCACAAAAACAGACGTTATATAAATTCATCGATGTCAAGTCTTCCATGAAATGCAACACTTCACCATCGCTCAGTTCATTTGAAATAACATCATTTTCGCCGCTACTATTAAAACAATGCAGACATCTCAGATTGCAGTTGTTTGTTATGTCAAAAGCCACTTGATGTGGAGCTCTTAAAACGTCATAATATTTGTTAGCCATACAAACCTCCTTTACGCATTAGCGATTCAGCTGTCGATCTTTAGATTTACAGCATAAGAATACAAATCTCTGTCGAGATATGCGTTCTTTTGTAGTGCTTCTAAAGAAAAGCCTGACAACTCAAGAGAAGAGACAAACTCTTGATTCGTTTCATAAAAATCCTTCGGCAGCTGGATTCTCAGGAGATTTATTTTTTTAAATGGAAAACTTGCGTAGAAGCTTATTATGCTCCTAATGACAGGTTTAACATATGAATTGGGGAGTGCCATTAGCTGAATTGTTGCTTCGTTCAAAAAAGCCTCTATAGCAGGGCGTACAATAACAGTTCCGATAATCTGACCTTTAGACTTTAATGTGAAAAAGTCTTTATAATAGCTGTAGAGGCATTGTCTAACTACCGTTGCATTTTCATACTCTCGATAATTCGTTCCCCAGATATAACAAAAGGCGCTTTGTTCATTATGATTCTTTGCGATTGCGTCTCTAATAAACTTGACTGTTTCCCTTATTTCGTGTTCCATAACAAGGGAAAGTGTGCAACCATCAGAAATCACTTCTGATGCAGTGAATGAAAATGGATTTGAATTCCTCATATCTTTATCCCTCCAACTGATAGCATCTATTTGTGTTAACATGTGTAATACCCTGACAATATCGTCGAATAACGTCTTTTCAGGCACATCAGGATACTTATCTTGTAGTTTACTCAAAATAGCGTGAACGCTATTTTCACCCGTACATAACTCAAGAATTACATTACCTGTTCCATTCAGCATCGAGTAATTGTAATCCCCGTTGTTGGTGAGCATAGAACTGTAACCGTTATTCTCTTTTCTGTAATAGGGAAGCTCGTTTCTTTTGGGGATCAGCCCTTCAAAAGAGGCAAGGCTTCCTGTGTTGGGAACATCCATTTTCATAATACAAATAATCCTCCTTTTTCTGCTTTGATTACATGTTGTGTTGTGTCAATTAGTCCTTTGTCGTGTGTCATTGCAATAATCAGTTGAGCACTCCTATTTTGCTTAATGAAATCTATCAACTCAGCTTGACTTTGAGTATCTAAATCGGTTGTCGGTTCATCCAGAAGCAAAACATCCGCCTTTTTTTGCGATGCTACCCATACGTATAACTTGCGCAGCTCGCCGCCAGACAAAGTATCGCATCGATGCCCCAAGATATTTTTAAGAAACTGGGCATATCCATTAAGTTCTTCACTATTTTCAAGCATCAGATTTAGCTCATCCACAGTAACGTTCATGGTTTTTACCAAAAAATCTTTCACGTTTATTTGTGGAGCATACAGTTTTTGAGGTACGCATGAGAACAGTCTCTTTCTCGCGCTTTTCAAATCGATCTCTGCTGAAAGAAGACCATCAAACAAGACATATTTGCCATATCCATAGAGTGAGGTTAGTATTTTGAATAGGGTGCTTTTTCCCTCGCCATTTTCTCCAATAATCGAGTAACTCTCTCCCTTTTTAAAAACACAGTTAGCATTTGAAAAGACCATGTGTTTCTGATCGGAGAAGCCGTAATTCAGATTTTGCACTTCAATTGTATTTATTGCATCTATCTCTATCTCGCCATTCAGGATTTTGGGATATGCGAGGATTGCGCGCATTCGTTTATATGATGCAAGGGAATCTTGATATTGCTTGTAAATTGCCGTGTAGTATTTAACAGCCCTAAGTAGTAAGGCGAAATATGAATTGATCATCACAAATTCGCCAACGGTCATGTTGCCAACAGCGATTTGTATACCTGCAAATATAAACAGAACAGATTGAAATACAGTCTGAATAATACTATCTATAGAGGAAAACAGATACGACAATCTGCCTGCTTTCAAAATAAACGGAAAGCAATTAGTAAATGATGCTTGCGCTTCTTTTTTTGCCTCTGAAAATCTTGAGTTAAGCTGGATACTAAAAACCTGTTCAACAATTGAGTGTATGCTTCCAAACAGCCGGGAGTCTGCCTCCTTTTTTTCTCCGATGAATCAAACAGCGGCCTTTTCAGAGCGAGAAAAAGCACAATGTAAGGGATAAGGACAACAACAACGATTAGACATAACAAAGGGTCTATTACAAAAAAGCAGTAGAGTACACCCACAATTAAAATTCCATTAAGAAAAATAGAAAGAAAATTAGACAACACAAATGAAGTTATGACATTTGCATCTTGAAACAATCTTTGTGCAATATATGAAAAGTCCAATTTCTCAGCAATAACTAGGTCTGTTTCAAGCAGATTATCCATGCCTTCATAAATCGATGCCATTGTTGTTTTTGTCAATACTTTTACAGTCGTTAGGTTAGAGCAATAAGAAAGCAATGCGCCGACAACACCTACTCCAACAATGATAAGCGCAAATTGCACAATTAAATGAATATCCTTTGAAACAGTGAGGAGATCAATGAATTTACCATTCAAATATGGAGCAGCTGAAGAAACGGCGAAACTCAGAATGATCATAACAATAAAGAATATCGCTTCTTTCTGCTTTATCATTTTATTTAGAACATACTTCCACATAGAGTTCACCTCCGTGTTATGGTTTATTCGATTTTTATTATATAGCAAAAACCAAATAAACGCAAGACCTAATTGAATTTTGTGGAATAGCGAGGCTTTCTGTCTATCATTTTGCTGCCTGCTTCTTTACCGTACACAAGCATTGCCGCCGCGCTGCAAATCACCAATGAAATGCCGCTGGTGATGGTCATTACGATTATCAGTGCAGTATCACTCCTGCGCACCGGGCAGAATACGAAGATCAAGGGCGACGCCGCCATCGCCATGATCTCGGTGGGAGCACTGGCTATTGGGTATCTTCTGATGAACATTTTTTCCACCTCGTCCAATCTTTCGGGCGATGTGTGCAGCACGCTGTTCGGCTCCACCTCCATTCTGACGCTGTCCCCCGTAGAAGTATGGCTGTGCGTGGGAATGTCGGTGCTGGTCGTGGCGGTGTTCATCCTGTTCTACAATAAAATCTTCGCCGTGACATTTGATGAGAGTTTTGCAAGGGCGACAGGAACGAAAGCCGGACTTTACAATCTGCTGATTGCCATCGTTGTTGCCGTTATCATTGTTTTGGCTATGAATCTTGTCGGCTCACTGCTGATTTCTGCACTGGTGATTTTCCCGGCGCTGTCCGCCATGCGCCTTTTTCAAAATTTCCGGTCCGTGACGGTCTGCTCGGCCGTGCTGTCAGTAAGCTGCGCGGCGCTGGGGATTCTTGTCTCCATTCTGGCGGGGACGCCGGTGGGTTCCACCATCGTGGCGGCGGATATTCTGGCATTTTTGGTTTGTTCGGCCCTTGGCCGCGCAAGGGGAGGGGAAACGGGATGAAACGGATTTTCTGTCTGCTGCTGGCTGCCTGCATGGCGGTTTCCCTCTGCGCCTGCGGGAAAGGCCGCGAAAAGGACGCAGGAAATGATACGCTTTCTTCCAATGAAGAAGCGTCTGCATCGGCTGAGAGCATTCCAACGCCGAAAGAACAGGAAACGCCGGGGGAATCTAAGCCGTCGCACCCCTCTGCCGGCAAAGTGGATGTGGATCTGACGGTGCTCAGCAGCACCATGGTCTACTCCGAGGTCTACAATATGCTCTACAATGACCCGGCGCATTACCTCGGCAAGACCGTCAAGGCAAGGGGGACGTTTTCTATCTATCAGCTCGTGACAGACGGCGTTTTACAGCCTGACCCGGTGTCCTACGCCTGCATCATTTCAGACGCAGCCGCCTGCTGCGCTGAGGGGATGGAATTTGTGCTGGAGGGGGATCTCACCTACCCGGACGATTACCCGGAGTTGGGGACGGAGATCACCGTCATCGGCGAATTTCAGTCCTATGAAGAAAACGGGATGACACGGTACCATCTGGTGAACGCAAGGCTGGCGTGATGCCGTGATAGCGCTGCATACATAGTAAGCGTGACGATTTCAGGGAGCAAGGTATTCCGGTGCAGCCTGACTGCAATTTATAAAAGCCGGACAAAGGGAGTCAATTTTCCCGCTGCAGAAAAATTCTCGTGAGGAAAGCGAGTGTTGAATTTGAGATGACTCCTTAAAAAATAGGCAGACTTAACATAAACTTTATTCCTGTTATGATAACATAATCTATAAATACCCTGCTCTGGACGGAACACTTCTGCAAGGAACCAGACAGGCTGCAAAAACAGAAATGATCAACGATGGAGAATATGAATGACTTTTGAAATTCACAGTGATATCACAAATCGATCTATGACCGTAGCTGCCCGCGCGATGCGCAAGGTGCTGCGGCGAAAGAGAAGCATTATTTGGGCCATCTTCGGATGGAGCGTCTTTTTATTCGACGCATTGCTGCTGATCCCATTCGATGGAGAGCCTTTTGCGCTTGATGTCAGAACGGTGACTTCCATGCTGGTAGAGGTGATGCTGCTGTCCGTTCTGCTGTTTCAGGACCGATTCAATGGCATGATCGCCCGCAAAAACGCGCTGGCGGGCACAAAGGAATATCATGTCGCATTCGGCGAGGATTCCTATACCGTCGTTACGGCGGCCACCACCTCCACCTTCCGCTATGAGCTGATCGACGCACTGGTTGAGTCGCAGGAATACATCATCCTTCTGATGAAAAAACGCTATGCGCAGCCTCTGGACAAGCGTACTCTTACCGGCGGGACGGTGGAGGAATTCAAACGATTTCTTGAGGAGAAGACCGGAAAGGAATTCCGGCGTGTGAAATGAACGAATTTTCTATAACGCCCTTTCGCGGGCTGCATTTGATTCTGCTTTTGCTTACGGCAGCGGCGCGCTGCCCATATTCTTGCTGCTGCGCGGAAAACCGGAAGCACGGCGCTCCCGGTTTCTGATCGGTGTGTGCTTTTTTAATCTCGCGCTGTTTGCCGGCTACAAGCTCTCACTGTCCATGGACGCAGCGTATATCCGTGCGTACTATCCCAATGGCTTCAACATTTTCAATGAGCTGCCGCTGCACCTGTGCAACATCAATCTGTTTCTGATCCCGCTGGGCGTGTGGAAGAGAAACCGCTCGATCATGGGCTTTTCCTTCTTTGTAGCGCCCCTTGGCGCACTGATGGCGCTGCTCTTCCCGGAGCCTCTGTTCTCCGGCTTTTCGCTGTTAATGCCGCGAATTTTTGGCTACTATGTGACCCACGCGCTCCTTGTTGTCTGCGGCCTGAGTCTGGCGACGCTGGGCTTTTACCGCCCCGACCCCAAGGATATCCCGCGGATCCTCAAGACCTTTGGCCTGCTTGCCGTAGGCGCGCACCTTATCAATCTCATGTTGCGCCTCACGCTCTGCCCGGAGGCGAACTACTTCTTCACCTACGGCGCGGAGATCGGTGTGCTCAAGCTGTTTTGGCGTATCATCCCGGTGCCGCTGCTCTACGGGCTGCCGGCACCGCTGATCCTTGCAGCCTATATGTACGCGGTCTGCGCGTTGTCCCGCCTGACGCAAGGAGAGGAAGAGGTGTCTTTTTCATAGGTTGGATAAGTCCCACAGCGCAAAAACAGGAGGATACGACATTGCATGATAGAAATATAAGAGGAATCGGCATCGCCCTGTGCTTGTTGACTCTCTTGCTGTCCCTGTCCGGGTGCGGTTCATTGAAGGATGACACGCTTCTGATCGCCAACGCAGTGATCACGGAAATCGATACAGAAAAGCAAACCATAACGGTAAAGGACGATGTCGATGAAAGTACTTTAGGTGAAGGATGTCTGACAGAATGTTCGTCCATTCCTATGGTCTATTGCGACTTTGCCACGCAGAAGGTTACAAAGATTTTTTTTGAGGATTTACAGGTCAATGATAAGGTTATTATGTGTATCAGGAGCTCGGAAATGGAGAATTTCCGAAGCGGCGGCAACGAGGAGAATACGCTCAAGGTCGAACAATTGCAGTTGTATACACAAAGACCTGCCGAATGAGCCTCGGCTGTCCAACGCTGCATCGAGGCTTCGAGATCGAGCCGGAGAGCATGAAGTGGATCATCCAGCACACCAACGCTAACATGGTCGAAACGGGCTTCTTCGAGACCTGCAGCACCTCTTATGCCAATAGCATGGCACTGTGGATAATCTTGTGAGGATGCGCATATGAGCAATCAAAATAGACAGCTATATATCGTAATCAGCCAGACCGGAACACTTTTGTCCCGGATCCTTAAACAAATCACCGGCGCAGAATATAACCACGCCTCCATCAGCCTGTCCAGAGATTTAGAGAGGATGTACTCTTTTGGCCGCAGGCATCCCTATAATCCGTTTTGGGGCGGCTTCGTGATAGAGTCGCCCCGTACCGGTACCTTCAAGCGTTTTTCCGAAACCAAGGTGTTGGTTCTGAGCGTGAGTGTCACAGAAGAACAACACGCAGAGCTCAAAGAAATGCTCGATGTGATGTGGAAGCGGAGGAGGAAGTACAGTTACAACTATATTGGCTTATGTCTGGCATACTTCCATGTTGTCTGGAAGCAGGAGGGCTGCTATTATTGCTCAGAGTTTGTCGGAGAGCTTCTCACAAAAAGTCGGGTTGACGGCACGGAACAGTTACGTTCCTCTATCATACAGCCGATGCAGTTCCTTAGAATGCCGCACACACTGCTCTACTGCGGAAAACTTCGCGAATATGTGTGCAACCCCTGTTCCGAGGGCATATGTGAAGATGCAACGAACCGCACAGTGCATAGGCGACTGCCATAACAGCAGATAAGGGAGCGCGTGGTCGAGTATCTGCAAAGGTGTGGCTTTGATCCGCCGACGTGGCTTCTGCTTTTTGCAGTCATAATGGATATTCGTCCTGGATATGTTGACCACAGGGGTTGTGTTCCTCATACACAAGTCCTGCGGTCGTTGGGTATCTCCGGGGGCTTTGGGACGGTCATTTCGGCCGTGTGTACCTGCTTCCTTGGCCGGCGACCATGGAGTTGGACCAGATTCCTGTGGAAATACCTGGTCAGATAAGATGGGCTGCCGCGACTTTGGCGTTGCTTACTGTGCCCCGGTCCCTTTTTCCGCGCTGCTTCTATTACGAAGAAAGCAAAAAACAGCGGCACAGAGAGTTTGCTCTGTGCCGCTGTATGCTTTATACATTGTATAAAAACCTTACATGCTATCTGCTCTTTTGCTCTGTCTGAGTGAGCGGCAGACGACATACCCTGCCGGAGCGATCATG
>ERZ780166.1365-NODE-1365-length-13244-cov-2.470544_pt1 | contig 13244 bp, 8 predicted proteins | sample MGYA00511366_ERZ780166 | MGnify/ENA primary metagenome ERZ780166 (study PRJEB29588, sample SAMEA2162231) | human gut metagenome | biome: human gut; feature: human-associated habitat; material: faeces | place: Denmark | collected 2008/2010 ...
AAGCAGTTAGGAGTATAGGAAAAGCAGAGAATTTAATATTGCATAGTGACCAGGGGTGGCAATATCAGCATAAAATATACCAAAAGCTATTAAAAGAAAACGGCATAATCCAAAGCATGTCAAGAAAAGGGAACTGTCTGGATAATGCCGTAATGGAAAATTTCTTTGGGCTGCTGAAGTCAGAATTATTTTATTTTGAGAAGTTTAAGTCAATAGAAGATTTTAGAGAGAAGTTAGATGAATATATAGATTATTACAACAACCGAAGGATAAAGGTAAAATTAAAAGGACTCAGCCCGGTAGAATACCGAACTAAGTCCTTAAGAACAGCTTAATTATTATGTCCAACTTTTTGGGTGCATATCATTATGCCAACAAAAACGTGGGGTGTTTGTTTTTATTATTTGCCGTTTACAATTAAAGATACCGAAGGCTGGCTGATATTAAACAAATTGCCCAAAAATATCTGGCTTAAGCCTTCTTCCTGGTACAGGCGGTAAATTTCGGCATTGCGCTCTGCGCGTGTTTTATAATCATTCACCGCTATAACTTCGCCCGTTATGCTGAAACCGCTGTCACGCATTACAACTACTTTGCAGCTTCCATCTTTATAACGCGCTTTAATTTCCCACTTTCGCATGCCCATATTGCTGCGCGGCATATAGTTATAATATTCCGCTTCCGCATCACCGGCAATGGCTTTAAACCGTGCTTCGTTAAAAGGTTTCATTTCCATAAATTTCGCTCCTTTAAAATTTATAAATTAATATTATTACTGCTGTTTTTATAAAGGGAAGCTAAATGCTTCCCTTTATATTACTTAACCGCAAGGCATTGGCAAAGATTGGACAGACTTATATTATTTACCCTGCGAAATTAAACTGTTAATTAAAACGTCCACTGCACACCGGCGTTAATTTGATACGTTTCATCGTTATCATTGCCGAAGGATTTTTCAAAATCCATAAAGGCATAGCTGTTTTTGCCCATTGCCGTTGCAAAACCGAAGCCTATATCATACCAGGTTCCCTTGTTTTCAAAGGTTTGTCCGCCGTTAAAAGTATTATCTTCAACGTGCATATTTTGTTCCCCTAAAAATTCGTGCAGCAAATCAGCCTTAATGTATACGGTGCTGCTCTCATCAACATCTCTGCCAAGTCTAAAACCTGCACGCCCAATCAGGCTGTTAATGCCGTCAAGGCTTACTTTGGTGCCCTGCGTTGTTACATAATCTGCGCCTGTTACGCGTGCTAATTGCAGCTGTGCCTGCGGTTCAAAATACCAGTTGTTACCCATATCGTTCTTTTTGCCGTATTCCGCACTTACGCTGAACACGTTATTGCTGTAATCGCCGGTAATTTTTTCACCGGTGCTGCGTGCCATAATGTCAAAATCATTTTCAAGGTATCCCCATTTGGCAACGTAATCGGCATAATGCCCTTTATCGCCAAGCCATGTATCATACAGCCACAAGCCGTAACGTTTTACATCGCCGTCACCTGCTATGCCGGTGTATTCTGCCTTGCCGTCCATGTAATCAATGGCAAAGCCTACACGGCGCTCGCCGTTATCACAGTCCTGCTTAACATCGTAACCCATTTCGTACATGGTATTCTGACTGCGGAAGGCATCTTTTTTGCCTATTCTGTCATGGCGGATACGCACCCACATGCCCTGTTCTTCTTCCGGGTTAATATAGCGCGCTTCGCCAAGGCGTTTGTTTAATCTATCCATATAAATGGCATTGTTGTAATTAACCTTGCTCATATTAATGATAGTTTTGCCTGCATCGCTGACTTGTGAACCGCCCGTACCAAGTTCTTTAGCACCTGTTATAATCCAGTTTACAGCAGTATCACGTTCGCCAACGAGTTTATTTTCAACAAAATCATTGCCCGGTTTGTCTACGCCCTCACCATTACCGTTGCCATTATACTTTTCATTTTCTGCATCTTCTTTTTTAAAATCTTCTTTATCTACATAATACTCAATATCTGCAAACCCTGCATCACGCGTATAGGCGCTTACACTGCCGCTTTGCACATCTGGCAGGTTACTGCCGTCAATGCCAACCGTTGCAAAACGCAGCGGGTTATCTTTACTAATGTTTTCCAGCCCACCGGTAATACCGCCAACAATGTTAATGGTTTGATTGCCCTCGTTTTTACCTATATACAGCATATCGCCCAAAGAATGGTCAGCAGAATTAAGCGTCATATTAAAAGTGCCGTTGCCTTCTAAATTACGGATAGTTACAGAATTTCCCTGCGCACCGCTGCTGTCAGCTTCATTATCATCTACGAGGTTTACGCTGCCGCCATTTTCAAAAGTCAGCTCTGTTACAAAACTTTGTCCGCGCGCATCCCAGTTAGAATTATTTAATTTCATGTTTACCGTACCGCCTTCTGTTACAGCAACATCAAATTCTTCGGGACGAAATACTGTATTCTTTAAAGTTGCATCGGCATAATCATCCACACGCCCTTCGTAGTTAGCATTGTTTAAAGTTATATCAATTTTACCACTGTTGCCTGCCAGTACATCGCCTTTAAAATCAGCATAATCCACACTGTTAATAGTTATTTGCCCACCTTGTGCATTACTGTCGCTTATGCCGCGCCCAGCGATAATATCACCATATATACCTGCCGCGTTATCCAAAGTAATTACGGAATTGCGATTGGCACGAATGGCAGAAACAGTACGCACCCCCTGCCTGTCGGCGTGGTAAATTTCATCACCTTGGGAATTGATGTAGGAATTGGTTTCAAAATTGATTGTCGCTTCACCGGTATCGGATTGTGCAGAAACAGCATCGGTTAAAGTTGAATATACATTAACCGACTGTGTTTCTGCTGTATCAGAATCTTCTAAAAAGCTGATTTTTGCATTATCTGAAGCTGATACTTGCCCATTTAAATTAGCTAAATTTGCCGTTACATTAACATTTGAATTTCCATTAGCATAAATTGCAGTAGAAACATCTATATCATTGGACGTTGTAAAAAGAAAAGTATCAGCAACAACATCAACATTACCGCCTGCACTACGAATACCATAATCATTATCAATTATACTAAACTTCTCACTTTGTACCTTCACTGACGCATCTTCTTTTGTATATATTCCAAATGATCCGTTTTCCAAAATCGTTTCTTTATTATTAAGAATTACATTAGACGTACCTTTGCCATAAATACCAGTATTCATATTTTGAATAGTAAATTTATCAGATATTGCGTTAAATTTAGCATCATTTTGCATATATATAGCATAGTCATTATTAATTAATTTTGTTTCAGAATTTATTATTATAGTTTCAGCATCTTGCAACGCAAACCCATAATAAAAATTATCAAAAGTAAGATTTGTATCAGTTACTTCAATATTTGCACCACTTCCAGCTTGAATATATGCTGCATAATTCTTTCCACTTCCATCTGAAATTGCTATTAAATTACCACCTGTTACACGCAACGGCTTAGGTGCATTACCAAAATCTTTTACTACTACGTAAAACGGTCCTGCGCCACCAGATGGGTAAGTTTTTGTATCAAATTTTAAAGTTTTTCCTTTCGCAATAGTTAAAGTATCTCCGCTATCAAGCATCATACCCAATCCACCAGTTTGTTGGAGCATCATATCCCCAAAATCCATATCTTCATTTACAACAAAATCATAATTTATATCTTGTGCCGCATACACACTGCCCTGCAACAAACTAATCATTACCAACATTGCCAGCATTTGTTTCTTCTTCATTACGTCCAACCCTTTCCTATGGCTATCAGCCAAAATAAAACCGTTTTTTGCGGTCATAATATTTTACCACATTTTTACCCCCCCGCAAGACATCTCGGCTAGCGTATGTCTAACTTCTACTGGTCTTGTGGAAACTTTATCCCTGCCGGTAGGTTTGCGCGGCGGCGCAGGCTGCGGCTACCCGCAGTTTACGCTGTGCGTGTTAAGCACTTTACGTCTTTTTTGCAAAATTGTAAATTTTTTCTTTACAAGGGCTTGACAAAGTCCGTTCTCTTTCTTATAATCATTTTCACGTCGCTTTTGCGTGGCCACGGTTAAGCGTACAAAAAATTCTATCACAGGAGGCTTTTAATGATGAAAGCAAGTAAACATTTTATTAACAACCCCCTGCCCAACGTGGCAACCAAAACCGATTATGAGGCGCAGGCTGCCTTGACACAGCAATTAGTTACCGCTGCGTAGAACGGCGATAAAGCCGCGCTGGAAAAGCTGTGCATTTTTTATGAGCCACTCTTCCGCCGCGAGATGAAGCGCGAAATTTTTTATAAAGGCTTAGGCTTTGAGGAAGGTTTAAGTTTAGCACGTTTAAAATTTATAGAACTTGTTTTAAATTACAACGGTGCAGATTTTACGCACTTTGCAGGTTATGTGCGCTGCCGTATTCATTACGCCCTGTACGATGCCATGCGTAAGGTTTGGAAAGAAGAAGAACGTTCCGCGCCCCTGCCTGCCGGTGATGAAGATTTACCGGCATTGGCAGATAACGTAATTGAACGTGAGGAACTGGCTATATTATTGAAACTTGCGTTAAAGAAACTTACCGAAAAACAAAGAAATACCATCAAAGCATTGTACTTTGATGGTTACAGCGGCAAGGAAATTGCCGCCAAATTAAAAATAACGCCTGCTATGGTTTCCAAGCACCATAAGCAGGCGTTAAAAAATTTAAAAGATAATATTGCGTAAATAAAAAACCGCACTTCATTAAGAAGTGCGGTTTTTTAAGTTTTATTTTATTGTTCGCTGAACTGGTCTTTGCCTACGCCGCAGAGGGGGCAAACCCAGTCTTCCGGTACGTCTTCCCAAGCGGTGCCTGCTTCAATGCCGTTGTCCGGGTCACCTACTTCGGGGTCATAAATATAACCGCAGATATTGCATACCCATTTTGCCATAAATTCCATCTCCTTTTATTTCATTTTAAATCTTTTCAAGCCGTTACTGCTTATGTGCCTATTATAGCACACTTTATTCTAAAAGAAAATAATTATTGGAAATGTTTCAATTTTTTAACACTTCGGCTTTTTCCGGCAAATCCATGCGGAAAAAGTCATATATTTTCTGCGCCGCAGGATAATTCATGCTTTCGGTATCCGCAAGTTCTTCCACGCTGGCCGCTTTAATGGCGTCAATAGACTTAAATTTAAGCCACAAAGCCTGCCGCCGTTTGGGGCCAATGCCTTCGATATGGTCCAGCACCGAACGCAGATTGCGTTTGCCGCGCAGCTTGCGGTGATAGGTTATTGCAAAGCGGTGCGCTTCGTCGCGGATACGCTGAATTAAATGCAGCGATGCCGATTCCCTGTCCAACATAATGCTTTCGTGGCTGCCTTCGGTAAAAATTTCTTCTTCGCGCTTGGCAAGACCTATTACCGGCAGTTCGTGCAGCCCCAGCCCGCGGATAACTTCCAGTGCGCTGCTCAGCTGCCCTTTGCCGCCGTCGATAACAACCAAACTCGGCAAATCCTCGTAATCCTTATAGCGGCGGTACACAACCTCCTGCATGGATTTAAAATCGTCGGGCTTGCCTTCTGCGCTGACAATTTTATATTTGCGGTAATCTTTTTTGCTCGGTTTTCCGTTGCGGAACACAACCATTGACGCAACCGTTTCCGAGCCCTGCGTATGCGAAATATCAAAGCAGTCCATGCGTTCCAGCGGGTCAGGCAGGTTCAGTGCCCTTTGCAGTTCTTCCGCAGCTTCTTCGTCCGTTTTTAAGCTGATTTTCCCCTTGCGCAGGCGCTCTTCCAGAAGCTTGCCAGCATTTTCATCAGCCAGCTGTAAAAGGTCGCGCTTGGTTCCGCGCTGCGGGCGGATAAATTCAACCTTGTGCCCGGCTTTTTCTGTCAGCCAGGTAGTAAGCACCGCAGTTTCATCTTCTTCCGGCAAATCCGGCAGAATTATCTCGCGCGGTATAAACGAAGCATCATTATAATACTGCTTGATAAACGCCGTTACCACTTCCTGCCTGCTGTCGCCGCCGTCGGGCAGAAAGAAATTCTCGCGTCCAATCAGCTTGCCGCTGCGCACAAAAAATATTTGCAGGCAGATGCCGGTATCGTCTTTGGCATAACCGACTACATCCATATCACCGCCGCCGGTAACTGCCTTCTGCGATTCGTCCAGCCGTTTTACAGCCGCCAGCTGGTCGCGCAGGCGCGCAGCTTCTTCAAAAGCATAATTTTCGGCAGCATTTTGCATACGCTGCTTTAAGTCTTTTTCCAGCTCGCTCGTACGTCCGTCAAGCACCATACATACGCTGCGTATCATTGCCCCGTATTCTTCCCTGCTTACAAGCCCTGCGCACGGAGCAAGGCAGCGTTTAATGTGATATTGCAGGCACGGGCGCTCCTGATTCATTTTGCGGCAGGGACGCAGCGGAAACATTGTCCGCAAAAGTTTAACCGTGGCATGCATCGCACCGGCATCGGCATAAGGGCCGTAATATTTGCTGCCGTCGCGGATAAGCCGCCGCGTAACGTAAATACGTGGAAAGTCCTCAGCCATTGTTACCTTTAAATAAGGATAGGTTTTATCGTCCTTCAGCATAATGTTGTAGCGCGGACGGTATTTTTTTATAAGATTGCACTCCAGAATCAGCGCTTCCACTTCACTGTCGGTAACAATGGTTTCAATTTCCGCAACTTTGCTGACCAGCGCTTTAACCTTAACCGTATGCGAGGCCAGATTGCGGAAATAGCTGCGCACGCGGTTTTTAAGCACAACGGCCTTGCCGACATAAATTACCTTGCCGTGTTCGTCGTGCATCAGATATACGCCGGGCTTATCGGGCAGTACCGCCAGCGCTTTAGCTATATTTTCGTTCATTGGTACCACCCGTTATCTTTAGCCTGTTTTAAAACCTGTTTTACATACTGGCCGGTGTAGGATTTTTTTACTTTGGCCAGTTCTTCCGGCGTACCGCAGGCAACAAGCGTGCCGCCTTTGTCGCCGCCTTCGGGGCCGAGGTCAATCAAATAATCGGCAGTTTTGATAACGTCAAGGTTGTGTTCGATAACGACTACGCTGTCGCCTGCTTCCACAAGGCGCTGCAAAACGTCAAGCAGCTTGTGTACGTCTGCTATATGCAGGCCGGTTGTAGGTTCGTCCAGAATGTACAGCGTTTTGCCGGTGCTGCGGCGGCTTAATTCCGTCGCCAGTTTTACGCGCTGCGCTTCGCCGCCGCTAAGCGTTGTTGCCGCCTGCCCCAGGTGGATATAGCCAAGCCCGACATCTTCCAGCACTTGCAGTTTGCGTGCAATACGCGGCAGGTTCTTAAAAAATTCGCAGGCTTCCGTTACCGTCATGTCCAGCACTTCGGCAATGCTTTTGCCTTTATAATGCACTTCCAGCGTATCGCGATTATAACGTGCTCCGTGGCACACTTCGCACGGCACATACACATCCGGCAGAAAGTTCATTTCAATTTTGTTCATACCGTCGCCACGGCAGGCTTCGCAGCGCCCGCCCTTTACGTTAAAGCTGAAACGCCCCGGCTTATAGCCGCGCATTTTAGCCTCATTGGTCTGGCTGAACAGTTCGCGTATAAAATCAAACACGCCCGTATATGTTGCCGGATTGCTGCGCGGTGTACGCCCAATCGGCGACTGGTCGATGTTAATAATTTTGTCGATATTTTCCAGCCCGCGTATTTCCTTATGTTCCGAAGGGCGCAGACGCGCACCGTGCAGCTTTGCCCCCAGCGGGTTGTACAAAATATCGCTAACGAGCGTGGATTTGCCGCTGCCGCCGGTAACAACGGTAAACACGCCCAGAGGAATTTTTACATCTATGTTTTTAAGGTTATTGGCTTTAGCGCCGATAATTTCTATATAACGCCCGTCACACTCACGGCGTTTTTTCGGCACGGGTATAAACTTGCGGCCGCTTAAATATTGCCCGGTAACGGAGTTTTTCACCAGTTTGATTTCTTCTGCCGTGCCCTGTGCAACCACGTTGCCGCCGTGTTCACCGGCACCGGGGCCGATATCAATAATCTGGTCTGCGGCATACATGGTTTCTTCGTCGTGTTCAACCACCAGCAGCGTGTTGCCCAAATCACGCAGGTGCTGCAGGGTTGCCAAAAGTTTGCTGTTATCGCGCTGATGCAGGCCGATAGAAGGCTCGTCCAGAATGTACAGCACGCCGACAAGCCCGCTGCCTATCTGCGTAGCAAGGCGTATGCGCTGCGCTTCGCCGCCGCTTAACGTACCGGCGGCACGGTCAAGCGTTAAATAATCAAGCCCTACATCATTTAAAAAACACAGGCGTGCCAGTATTTCCTTCAAAATCTGGCGGGCAATAAACTGCTGGCGTTCCGTAAGGTTCAGCGTTTCAAAAAAGTTTATCGCATCACGCACGGTAAGTGCAGTAACTTCACAAATGTTTTTGCCGCCGACGAGTATCGACAGCACCTCCGGTTTTAAGCGCGCACCGTGGCACACCGGGCAGGGCGTACTCGTCATAAAGCTTTCAATATCAAGGCGCATGCGCTCGCTGAACGCTTCGCGGTGGCGGCGGCGCAAAAGCGGAATTATGCCTTCAAACGGCGTGGTATGTTTTTTTACTTCACCCTGCAAATTTTCATACATAAACGAAAATTTCTGCTCGCCGCTGCCGTACCACAAAATTTCCTGCATATCCTTGGGCAGGTCGTTCCATACGGTATCAAGTGAATAACCGTAGTAACTTAAAACAGCTGCCAGCTGCTTCATATGGTAGGCTTCCTGGTTTGTTGAAAGCGCGGCAATAACGCCTTCGGCAAAGGTTTTGCTGCCGTCTGGAATAATCAGCGATTTATCAAGTTCCATATTCATGCCAAGGCCGGTACAGGCCGGGCAGGCACCCATGGGGTTATTAAACGAAAACAGGCGCGGCTCTATTTCCGGCAGGCTGATGCCGCAGTCGCTGCATGCAAAATTTTCACTGTACATCTGCGTTTCGCCGCCGATAACATTAATTTCAACAAGCCCTTCCGCCAGCTTCAGCGCCGTTTCCACAGAATCGGTAAGGCGCTGCGTAATGCCGTCGCGCACAGCAAGGCGGTCGATAACGACGGACAGGCTGTGCTTTTTATTTTTTTCCAACTTAATTTCTTCATCAAGAGTGTGCACTTCGCCATCAACAAACATGCGCACATACCCCGCTTTGCGCATCTGGTCCATTATTTTGGCATGTTCGCCCTTGCGTCCGCGCACCAGCGGCGCCATTACCATAAACCTTGTTCCCTGCGGCATAGCCAGTACATGGTCAACAATCTGCTGCACGGTCTGGCGTTCAATCAATTTGCCGCATTTAGGGCAGTGCGGCTCGCCGATACGCGCAAACAGCAGTCTTAAATAATCGTAAATTTCCGTAACGGTACCAACTGTGGAACGCGGGTTGCGGCTGGTTGTTTTCTGGTCAATGGAAATAGCCGGGCTAAGTCCTTCAATATAATCAACATCAGGCTTGTCCATCTGCCCCAAAAACTGGCGGGCATAGGCCGAAAGCGATTCCACATAGCGGCGCTGCCCTTCGGCATAAATCGTATCAAACGCCAGCGATGATTTGCCGCTGCCGCTTAAACCCGTAATTACCACCAGTTTGTCGCGCGGTATTTCCACGGTAATATTTTTTAAATTATGCTGTCTTGCTCCTTTTACAATAATCTGGTCTTTCATGTTTTCCTCTATTTTTTACGTTTCTTAGGCACTAATTTTTCGCCCAGCAGCCCTTTGGTTACAATCAAACGGTCGCGCAGTTCGGCGGCGCGTTCAAAGTCAAGCGCTTTGGCGGCTTCCGTCATTTCTTTTTCCAGCGTGCGCGCCAGTTTTTCAATTTCTTTAATGCTGCGTTTTTTCAGTGCCTTTTCGCTGTAATCATCAATGCCGGTTTCTTCGGCAACCTTGGTCAGCTTAATCAGTTGGCGCTGCTCTTTGTAAACCGTTTTCGGCGTAATGCCGTGTTCTTTATTGTAAGCCGCCTGTTTTTCGCGGCGGCGTTCGGTTTCGTCAATTGCGCGCTGCATCGAATCCGTTATGCGGTCTGCATACATAATTACGCGCCCGTGCTCGTTGCGGGCCGCACGCCCGATAGTCTGAATCATGGAAGTATCGCTGCGCAGGAAGCCTTCCTTATCGGCATCCAGAATGGCTATCAGCGAAACTTCCGGCAAATCAAGCCCTTCGCGCAGAAGGTTAATGCCTACCAGCACGTCAAACTTGCCGCTGCGCAGGTCGTCAATAATCGCACCGCGCTCAATCGTGGCAATTTCCGAATGCAGGTAACGCACGCGTACACCGGCGGTTTTAAGGTAATCCGTCAAATCCTCAGCCATACGTTTGGTCAGCGTTGTTACCAGCGTGCGCTCACCGGCGGCGGTAACTTTATTTATTTCCGTCAGCAAATCGTCAATCTGCCCCTTAATCGGGCGTATTTCAATTTTGGGGTCCAAAAGCCCCGTCGGGCGGATAATCTGTTCCACAACCTTATCGGCATGTTCCAATTCGTACTTGGCAGGCGTTGCCGATACATAAATTGCCTGCTTTATCTGCGACTGAAACTCGTCAAAAGTCAGCGGGCGGTTATCAAACGCCGATGGCAGGCGGAAACCATGCTCCACAAGCATTTCCTTGCGCGAACGGTCACCGGCGTACATGGCGCGTATCTGCGGCAGCGTAACATGCGATTCGTCAACCACCAGCAAAAAATCATCAGGAAAATAATTTACCAGCGTAAACGGCGCTTCTCCCGCCTTGCGCCCTGCCAGATGGCGCGAATAGTTTTCGATGCCTTTACAATGGCCGGTCGCTTCGAGCATTTCGAGATCGAAACGGGTGCGCTGTTCCAACCGCTGAGCTTCGAGCAGTTTGTTTTGGCTTTTCAGTTCGTCCAGCCGTTCGCCGAGTTCTTCCTTTATGTGCACAATCGCCTGAGACAAAGCCGGCCGCGGCGTAACATAGTGGTTGGCCGGATAGACGGTCACTTCTTTCAAATCGGCGGTTTTTTTGCCGGTCAGCGAATCGAATTCGCTGATACTTTCGATTTCGTCGCCGAAGAAGGAAATGCGCCAGGCCCGGTCTTCGTAGTGCGCCGGGAAAATGTCAAGTATGTCGCCCTGAACGCGGAAAGTGCTGCGGACAAAGTTTTGCTGGTTACGTTCATATTGCAGTTCCGCCAGCCGACGGTGGACTTCCCGCGGGCTGATTTCGTCGCCGACTTTCAGCGGAATTGTCATTTGCGAATAGGACTCAACGTCGCCCAGGCCATAAATGCAGGAAACCGATGCGACGATGATGACGTCATTGTCTTCCAGAATATTACGCGTGGCGGCGTTACGCATGCGGTCAATCTGTTCGTTAATGGCCGAATCCTTTTCAATATAGGTATCGGTTTTGGGAACATAAGCTTCGGGCTGATAGTAATCGTAGTAGGAAACGAAATATTCAACATGGTTTTCGGGAAAGAACTCTTTCATTTCCGAATAAAGCTGAGCCGCCAGAATTTTGTTCGGCGCCATAATCAGGGCCGGACGTTTGCTCTGTTCAATGATTTTGGCCATGGTAAAGGTTTTTCCGCTGCCGGTAACGCCGAGCAGAACCTGATTTTTTTCGCCGTTGGCTATGCCTTCGCAGAGTTCCTTAATCGCCTGCGGCTGGTCGCCTGCGGGAGCAAACGGACTTTCGATTTTGAAATCGCGACTCATTTTGTTTTCCGGTTTTATTCTTCCGTATCTTTGTCTATGCCGTCGAGTTTCAGCGAATTGGAATAAATTTTGGCAAAGTTGCTGAAGGCGGCGACGTCGTTGACCATGCGGTCGATTGAATTGATGTCTATCTTATCATCTTCCAGCTGTCCGGTTAAGATGTTAAATACGCTATAATATTTCGTATCTTTAAAGTAGGGCATAAACTTGTTGCGCAGCCGGACGATAACGGTTTCCTTGCCCGATTTTTTCAGTGCGGTGGCCCAGTCGAGTATATAATTAATCTGTTCTTCGCTGAGAGGCTGTCCGGGAACGGGTTTTTCAATCAGGTATTTGAGATTGTCAGAGGCGGGGCCCCAAAGGCCGGCATTCCAGAAAATTTCGCTTTTCAGCAAAATGGCATTTTTGCTGTAATCGTCTTTGAGGAGCGCCAGCGCTTCTTCTTCACGGTTAAGGTTGGTCAAAGCTTTGGCACGGATGATTTTGCGCTGCAGCGCCAGCGTTTGCGGAATAGCGCCGTTTTCAGTATCGTCAAGCATCAGCAGAGCTTCGCCGTCCTTGTGGTTAAACAGGTATATCAAAGCCAAGCGCGTACCGATTTTGGCTCGGTCGACCGGTGTCATCGGAACATTGCGCAGCTGTCCGGTCAGCAGGCTTTCGGCACGGTCAAGCAAATCAACGGCAACCAGGCGGTCACTGAGTTTTTGGACAATCGTGTTGTAACGCGGGCTTTTCGGTGCCAGCCATTCGTAGTCGTGATAGAGCGCCAGTGATTTCAGTGCCGACAGGTTATCTGCTTCGTTACGAATGTAGATGTCTTCAAAAAGGCGGACCATGCGGTCTTCAACGGCAGGTTTGTCTTCGTAGCCGGCATAGTTTTTCAGTTCCTGCAAGGTGCGGAGCGCATTGGCAAAGTCTTTTTTGCGGATATACATGTCGGCCAGGCCGTCCAAAAGTTCCAACTTGAAGCTTCTTTCGCCCCAGGCGTAGCGCAGGCGCTCAAATTCGCTGATTGCCTTGTCCAGCGGGAACAGGTTCAGTTTTAAGCCCAGTTCGACGATTTCCTTGCGGGCCAGCGAGGTGTATTTAAGCGAATCCATCGGCAGAATGCGCTTGTATTCGTTGACGGCACTCATCGGCGAACCTTGCAGAACCAGTTTTTTGCCGGTCAGGTAATGGACGGCGGGGACCAGTCTTTCCGGATGGCGGCTGTTTTTGAGAATATCTATAAAGTTCTGGGTGGAAAGATCATCGCCGGCATTAAGCGCAATATGCGCGCCGACAAGCGCAATGCGGTCCTTGATTTCGTCGGGGTAGTCGCGGATAAGCGAGATGAACGAAAGCAGTATGCCGCTGTGTTCGTCTTTGTATTCGACGGCCGCTTCCGATAGGGTTCGCCAGAAAATGGCTTCGTTCAGCGTCGGCAGACGGCCGTATGAAAAGTCTTCGACCGCCCGTTCATAGCGGTTTGCCAGGAAGTTGGCCACGCCGGACAATCCGTACAGCCGTTCGGAAGCGG
>ERZ780166.1378-NODE-1378-length-13117-cov-2.525723_pt1 | contig 13117 bp, 10 predicted proteins | sample MGYA00511366_ERZ780166 | MGnify/ENA primary metagenome ERZ780166 (study PRJEB29588, sample SAMEA2162231) | human gut metagenome | biome: human gut; feature: human-associated habitat; material: faeces | place: Denmark | collected 2008/2010 ...
TACATCCATAAGCAAAAGGACGCATGAAAAAACTTTCGTTTTTTCACACGCCCTTATAATACTTTTACTAATTCTTCCCCGCGATATCCTTAATAACCTCTCCGGCGATTATCAGTCCAACAACCGATGGAACAAAAGCAGTACTTCCTGGAATATCCCTTCTTTCTGTACACTTATGTTCTGCTCCCGGAGGGCATATACAGTTAGTACGGCAGCTTATAGCCATATCCTCTATTGGTCTTGTTGGCTGCTCCTCTGAATATACAACCTTAAGCTTCTTAACGCCTCTTTTCTTAAGCTCTCTTCTCATAACCTTAGCAAGAGGACATACCTTTGTCTTATAAATATCTGCAACCCTAAAGGCTGTTGGATCCAGCTTGTTACCTGCTCCCATACTGCTTATAACCGGAATACCAAGTGCCTGTGCCTTCATAACAATAGCTATCTTTGCAGTTACCGTGTCCACCGCATCTATGATATAGTCATACTCCTCAAATGGAAAATCATCGGCATTTTCTGGAAGAAAGAAACACTTGTGCACACGCACATCAACATCCGGATTAATCTCCTCCATTCTTTCTTTCATAACATCAACCTTATACTTACCGATTGTCTTTCTTGTCGCAATAATCTGTCTGTTAAGATTAGTAAGGCACACTTTGTCATCATCTATAAGGTCAAACGCACCTACACCGCTTCTTACCAGGGCTTCACAGGCAAAGCCACCCACTCCGCCTATTCCGAATACAGCTACCCTTGAGTGTGCAAGCTTATCCATGGCTTCTTTACCAAACAATAACTCTGTTCTGGAAAATTGTGTCAGCATTATATATATCTCCTTTACCTACCATTATAGTAGTTAATTCCTTATGAAATTATATATAATACATTTAAAAAAATCAACTATTCTATACCTCTTATAGTTTCTATAATGTTCTGGCGCTTTATCTTTATAAGCGAATACTGCATTATAAAGTATATCAGAAGGATAACTGCCACAACTGATATTATTATGGCTGCCACTGGTATATTGTATGTCATTCCTGAACCTGAACCCTGTGCAAGATATATTATATATGAGAGCACATTTCCAAGAATAAGACCGCCTATAAGTGACTTACTTCCATAGAATATACTTTCAAGCCTTATCATTCTGTTAAACTCCCTGCCAGTCATTCCTATAGACCTAAACATCGCAAATTCCCTGCTTCTTAATTCCATACTTGTTGTAAGCGTATTGAAAATGTTGGTAACGCCTATAAGTGATACTACTATTATAAATCCGTACAGGAATATTGATACAAGCATAACAAGTCCGTCATTCTCTCTTTTTTCCTGTGCAAGATTAACTATATTGGAAATATCTATGTCGTAATCATTTACAAGGATATTACTTACTGCATCTGCATCATCACAGTTAATATTGATAACTGAGTCACCATAACTGCCGCCATCTTCACCAAAATAATTATTCATATACTCATCACTTACTACAAGATAACCACCAGATGCATACATATTACTAAAGCCGAGAGGCTTTTCATCTACACAGCCGACCACATTTATATAATAATAACTTCCATCGGTTATATCAGAGCTTCCATAGCTGCCTTTTCCTGTAACCTTATAGCACAAAGTATCACCAGCTTTATAGTTATATATATTAAAGTACTCTACTTTCTGCTCCTCATTATACTGATATGTCTTGTTGATAAGTATGCCGCCCTTTTTCGCCTCATCAACAGTCAGTCCTGCTTTCTTTGCAAATGTTTCATACTGCTGCCTTCCAAGTGAAATTATATTGATATAATAGTTCGTATCAGAATCATTGCTGCCTGCATTATCATTATTGCCACTATCATCCATATAAGACTTATATATCCTCTTATAATCATCCGTATAGTCAGGCTTTTCCTTAAACTGCGCCTCTACACCACGTACATAAGAATACTCGCTTACGTGTGTGCTGCTGTTTATATTATCAATCATACGGCTGACATCCTCGTCAGTTAATTTACTTGACATAACAAGCGCCTTTACATCAACTCTTCCCTGTGCATAAGTTCCAGCTGACTGCATAAGAAGACTGACAAAGCTATACATCGCTATAAATACTGTTACACTTATACATATAGATATAGTAACAACTCTGTACTTACTCTTATTACGCTTCATATTCTTATAGGCAATAATACCGCCTTCACCAAACATTTTATGAATATACGCCGGTGTTTTAAGCTTCTTTGACTTTATCTTTATATTGTCGCTGTGGCGTATAGCTGCTATAGGCGACATACGCGATGCCCTTACTGCTGGTCTTATTGATGACAAAAATATCATAAATATTGCAAGAATAACTGCAACACCGACACCTGCAAGTGATATCCTGTATACAATAGTCATCTCAAAAAGTAGTCCTATATATTTATTGGCAATTATAACAAGCACATATCCAGCGAAAAGACCGCTTAGTATACCTGCCACAATTCCGGCTGCTCCTAAAGCTGCCGCTTCATACAGCACATTTCTTCTTATCTGCCTTGGAGTAGCACCTATTGAAGCCAACATACCATACTGCTTTGTCTTTTCTGTTATTGATATCGAAAAGCTGTTACTTATGCATACTGCTGATGTCACAATAATAATTACTATTACAACCAGCGCCATATTATATACAAAGGCTATGCTTGAATTAGTCAGATTATTGGACTCATATCTTATAAGCCAGTCATTTAAGTAATAAGCATATGTTTTACTTAGTTCCTCCATAAATTTATCATATTCGCTATCACTAAGACTAACTGAACTCTTACTATTTATGCTCTCAAACTTATTCCTGTCAACTCCAAGAATATCTGCACTTACCCTATACGCCTCTTTAATTCCGGCTTTATTATATCTTAAATATATGTCAGTTCCCCTGCTTACTGTCTTTGCATTGGCATCTGATACATCATCATCGGACACATTCTTGTCAGGTACCCCAGTATTGGCAAGCTGGGAAGCTGCACTGTTGACAGATGTAAACACTGAATAACCCGGCGCACTTCTTGCTTCTTCACCATATCCGGGACGTTCACATATACCAACTATTGTATAAGTTTTTGTTGTATCGGTTACAAGTTCTTCTCCATCTATATAGTACGAATTCTGATAGAGTTTACTTCCAGCATACTCTCTTTCTCCTAAATCTAATGTAAGCTTATCGCCTATATTATACTTTACCCCACCATTGGTCTTTATGTGGGCTGATATAACAAGTTCGCTGTCATTAACCGGAAGTCTTCCCTCTGTGAGCTTTATACTTGAGCTTTCAAATGCTTTGTCATCAAGCGCAAGCACATTAAGGTATGGCTTGCTGTTATTAACCGAACCATCAAGATATGCATATCCTAACTGTTTCATCGTATAGAAACTGTCTACATATCTGTTGTTCTCTATTCCACTGACCTTATCATCCGGTACCGCATACAGCATAAAATGAAAGTCGCCATCTTTCTGCTTCTGTCTGACAATAAGGCTCTCTCTCATACTTGTCGCAATAGTCGTAACCGCTACAAGAAGTGCTGTTGCAAGCATAATACCAACTATAGTTACTATAGTTCTCTTTCTGTTTAACTTTAAGTTTTTTATTGTAAGTCTGTTAAGCACATTCATATCTTTATAGTCCTTTCTGCGCAGCCTCAGTCATTCTGCCATCTTCTATGCGAAGTATCCTGTCCGCTATTTTCGCTATTTCAAGATTGTGCGTAATCATTACAATAGTCTGCTTGTAACGCTTGTTTGACAGCTTTAACAGCTCCACTATCTCATCACTTGAACGGCTGTCAAGATTACCTGTCGGCTCATCCGCAAGAACTATGGCAGGATGATTAATAAGCGCCATTCCTATAGACACTCTCTGCTGCTGTCCACCTGATAGCTGGTTTGGAAGATGATTAATTCTTTCATCCAGTCCAAGCGTATTTATAAGTTCTGCAAGCTCCGCCTTGTCCGGCTCTCTTCCATCCAGTTCACACGGAAGAGTTATATTTTCCTTTACATTAAGTATAGGTATAAGATTGTAAAACTGATATATGATACCTACCTGTCTTCTTCTGAATATTGCCATCTTGTCGTTATTAAGGCTGTATATATCTTCTCCCTGTATATATACTTTTCCCGATGTCGGTCTGTCGACACCACCTAACAGGTGCAGAAGTGTAGACTTTCCACTTCCTGAGCTTCCTACTATCGCCACAAATTCTCCCTGATTAACACTAAACGACACATCATTTACAGCTGTCACTTCACTGTCACCCTTGCCGTATTTTTTAACAAGGTGCTCCACCTTTAATATCTCCATAATATAGATTCCTTTCTTTTCTTACTCTTCCATCATCTTATATATCTCAGATGACATTTCAGTGACATTTTGTGATTTTATTAATCACATCTTGATATACTTGACTATAAATGTTGTCTTATCCTCATTACTATCAACCGTGATATATCCGCCCTGCTTCTCCACAACTGCCTTTGCCAGCGGAAGCCCTATCCCCATACTGTTATCCTCAAACTTCGCCTCACTGTAATACCTCTCAAATATCTGTTTCTGCTGCATATCAGTAAGCTTTTCGCCTGTATTGGTTATATACACCGCTGTATACACGTCATTATCCTCTGTTTTCACATTGACATTTTCACCTGTATTGCTGTGTTCTATTGCATTTTTAATAATATTCTGTATCGCCTCCCTATTCCAGTTATAATCACCATATATGACACAGTCCGTATCAGTGCAGACATTTACAGGAACATTTTTTATCTCAGATATAATAGCGAGATTGTCACTCGCCTCTTTTATAAGCTCTGCGAGGCAGACCTCTTCTTTTTCAAATTCCACCACACCAGCATCTATCCTTGAAAGCTTCAACATAGATACTATCATCCAGTTCATTCCGCTTACCTGACTGAACACTTCATATGTAAACTGCTTTCTTAAGCCAGCCTCCATATCCGGATTGTTGATAAGGTTATCAAGAAGTAGCTGCGCCGATGTGAGTGGTGGCTTTAACTGGTGCGATATATCCGATACCGACTGCGCTAAAGCCACTTTATTCTGTATGGCATTGTCTGTCTGCTCCTTCAGCCATACCATAAGCTTGTATAACTGGTTTTTCAAGCTGCTCAACTCATCCTCTGTGTTATTTTCAAGGTCAAGATTATAATTGCCCGCTGTTATCATATCCATATAACGGCTTAGCTGCTCAAGCCTGTATGTCCTCTTTCTTAAGTAAAGAATGAATATCCCCAGATATATAATGCCGCTTACAGCCAGTATAATGCCGCCCAGCAGCACATATGACCTCTTAAGCCCTGACAGTGACCTTACTGCAAATGCTTTCTCATCTATTCCGTAGCTTAGGAGAAGGGGCTTTATCGCTTTTTCTGTCTTACTGCTAATATTCTGTGGAGAATTAATTACATTTATAAGCTCTGTTACATCCACATCAGGATACTGGCGGCACACGCTGCCTATTATCCCCGTCATCGCGTCCATCTCACGCTGCCTGTACATATCCGAAAGCATTGAAGCTGTTATTATGTATACAATAAGGCTTATTACAAATGTTACGACAGCAATCGTTATATATTTTACAGCCTGTCTGTTTTTATATGTACCCATATTTTTATATACACTCCCTTCTTTTATTTACTCATATCTCCTATCTTATATCCCACACCTCTGACCGTTACTATAAGCTTTCCTTCCTTATCACCCAGCTTCTCTCTCAGTCTTTTTACTGTTACGGTCAGTGTATTATCATTAACAAAATTTCCAGCAGAGTCCCATATATATGACAGTATCTCCTCCCTTGTAAACACCTTTCTTGGATTGCCCACCATTATCTTTAATATCTCAAACTCAAGCTTTGTAAGCGGTATTTCGTTATTTTCAAGATATACCTTTCTCGTGTCCGTATCTATTCTTAAGCTGCCTATATTAATCTGTGTGCTGTTTACATTACGCCTAAGGACATTCTTTATTCTTGATAAAAGCTCAAGATTTCTGAAAGGCTTTATAATATAATCGTCTGCACCCAGTTCAAGTCCCAGCACTACATCCTTTTCCTCATCCCTTGCCGTAAGAAAAATAACCGGTGCGATGTCATTATCCTTTATATATCTGCACAGTTCAAATCCGTCCCCGTCCGGCAGCATAACATCAAGTATGACTATATCCGGACTGTTCTTTGCAAGCTGTTTTCCTGCCTCCTCTATATTTTCTGCTACTATCGTTTTGTATCCATTTTCATTAAAAAGATAAGAAAGCCCCATTATGATAGCTTTGTTATCCTCTACTAATAATATACTGTTCATATCATTCTCCATTTCTATGTATCATATTTGTATTATTAATATTGTATTTATATATTTTATTCAATAAATTTCAGTATATATATTTTATTTTTTACTATTAAATTCTCCTAATGCTATTAAATAAAAGAAATATTCTGTATAAATATTTTGCCTTTTAGATGATTAAATCTAAAAACTGCATAATTTAGTCCTTATTATAAACACACATATTTTATAACTATAAATGAACAAATCTAAAATTCTGTACAATTATATCTGCCCATTTATAGATACTTATAACACGCCTAAATATGTATCTTTCTCCCCATTGTGCTAATACTATTTTGTATGTATAATAATATTATACCAAAGTTAAAAGGTTAAATAGTAATTAAATTGGGAGGCACCTATGTTAATTGGAGGTTACAATGTAACTGCTGAAATATTCAGTCTTATCACTTGTTCATTCCTGATTTTTCTTATGATTTATTCCAATCCACGAAAAACCAGCTCATATAGAATTATATACTGCGGAGCACTTATATCGCTGGCTGCCATAATATCACAGCTTGCACTTATATACTGTGTATCACATAGCGAAACCTATTCTGTACAATTATGTATAGGTATTTCGCTTTTGTTTCTGGCATTATACTTTATAATAATAACATCACTGTATATATATATCAGTTTTCTGTCATCGAAAATATATAACCACAGAAAAGGGCTTCATTATATGCTCACAGCATTTACTATTGTCTACGCTGTTGGTGTCGTATGGTTTTACTCACAGAAAACTAATTATATTACGGATGATAATATAATATCAATAGATGCATTTATCAACTTTTACCTTATGTATGGTATTTTGACATGCTTTTTATGCCTTTTTACAGTACTACACAACCAGAATACAATACCTACTGTAGTCAATAAGTATGCTCTCGTGTTCATACCTGTAGATTTTCTTATGCTTACAGTACAGTTTATAACCCAAAATGCTATATTTACAAGTCTGACTTATGTACTGCCTTTTATGATTTACTATATATTATTTCATAGTAACCCATATGATGAGCTAATAGGCTGTCAGAACCAGAATTCATTTGATGCACGTTTTAGTGACAGCGTTGCGATGAAGAGGAATTTTCTTGTTGTATATCTTAACTTTCCGCAGTTAAAAAATGTGAATTATGCTGCGCACAATGAAAAAATAGAAGAAACAGCTGCCAATGTCTGCCGTAAGATAGAACAGCAGCACCATATGGTACACATTTACAGACTTAATAATATTGACTTTGCTATGATTCTTTATATAAAGGATGAAGATAAGATAAAGCAGTTCCTTAACAATGTTGAGAAATGCCTGATAGATAATCTGCATTATTCTTCGTATAATATCAACTACAAGATAGTTGCCATACCGAATAATCCCGTAATATCTACAGTTCATAAGCTTAACTCTATGTCAGATTATCTTTTGGATAAGATTAATAACAAGACTGGCAATCAGTGTTATCTTGCAACTGACAAGGACTATAGGGAATTCCATGAGAATTATAAGGTAGAACAGCTTCTTCTTGATATAAGAAACCAGAATAATCTTAATGACGAGCGTGTCTTATGTTATGCACAACCTATATTCAGTGTTAATGAAAACAGCTTTAGAACAGCTGAAGCACTTATGAGATTATCACTTGACGGAACTATCATATATCCGGATAAGTTCATCCCTCTGGCTGAAAAGAATAATTGTATACACACTCTTACTATGATTATGATTAACAAGGTCTGTCAGACTATTAAGGAATTTGAATCAAAGTACGACTTCGATGCGATTACCGTCAACTGCTCTTCTTCCGAACTGTCAAACCGTGACCTTTTTGATGAACTTATGAATATAATAAATACCAATGGCATCAAGCCACAGCATATAAGACTTGAACTTACTGAAAGTGCCATATTTGACGATTTTAATATGGTCATCAACAATATGGAAAAGTTCAACAAGTCAGGTATTAAGTTCTATCTTGATGACTTTGGAACAGGATATTCTAACCTTGAAAGAATAATAGGATGTCCCTTCTACACGATTAAGTTTGACAAGAGCCTGTTATATAAGTCAATTGACAATTCTGCTGTATCTGACATCGTTTCGCACCTCACAAGCGTATTTAAGAAACAGGGCTTTGTCCTTCTTATAGAGGGGGTTGAAAATGATGAACAGGCTGACTACAGCATAAACAAAGGCTTTGATTATATACAAGGTTACAAGTACGCCAAGCCACAGCCTGTTATCAAGCTTAGGGAATACTTTAATAAGGCTACTGCGTAAGTGTAGTGTGTAAATGTGTATAATATAAATATATTATCTATATCACCATAATATGTATTCAATGACTTTATATGCAAATATGATAAAATGGCTCTAAACTTTACCTGGGAGTAAGGTTTAGAACCATTAAAATAACAATTATAAAAATTACAAATAATTAAGATACTATTAGTAATGTAACAACTATAATAAAAGTGGCTTCCCGATAATAATAAATAGGAAGCCACTTTTTAGTTTTATTACGTAAGTTTTTATCAGCTGGTTTAATTAAGCTGAATATCTTTTGAATATGAATAGGAAATTATCAATAAAAAGTCTTAGAAATAGCCAATTAAATCTTCTGGCATCGGTGATATATTCCCCGCTATTTTCCGCTTATATTATGTTGTCCGTTCGCCAATAACTATAATCAGCCACTACTTTATAAGCCCATTAATCCTATTCTTCACCAGCATCCCTCCAATAGTTGGAAGTGGTCTTCTCCTCTCCTCTGAAGCCGCTGCACCCTTTTCTGCTTCAACTATACGCTTCTTAATCTGCTCCATTTTATAATCAAGCTCTGCAAGCTGGTCTGCATAGCTTGAAAGCTCTACTGCCAGCGTTTCTGCCTCGCTGTCAGGTATATTCTTCTTATATCTTAACTTATGCTCAACACTTGCCCAGAAGTCCATAGCAATAGTTCTTAACTGAACCTCAACCTTCATAGGCCTTTTCTCATTCTGAAGGAATATCGGTATCTCAATGATAAGGTGAAGACTCCTATATCCACTTTCCTTAGGATGCTTTATGTAATCCTTCATCTCTATAAGCTTTACATCATCCTGCTTTAACAGGCAGTCTGCAAGCATATATATATCCTCTGAAAATGAACATATAACTCTTATTCCTGCTATATCCCTTATATTCTCCTCTATCGACTGCATTGTAAATGGAATTTTTTTCTTGTTTGCCTTCTTTATGATTCCTTCTGTTGACTTAATTCTTGTCTTTATAGATTCTATAGGATTTCTGTCATATTGTAGTGAAAACTGCTCATTGAGCACCTTGAACTTAGTTTCCACCTCCATAATCGCACATCTGTAGTATGCCATAAGCTGGTTGAAAGGTAGCGTATTAGTTCTTATAAAGTCAAACATTTCGTCTGTCATAAGATTATCCCTTATAAATCTTTCTTCTTCCTGCTTTAAAAATTCTTCTACGCCCATAATTATATTAACTCCTGTTTTGTCTTAAAATATTATTTTATACGCATCATCATATTTACTTCACTATTTATATCTGCCGTTAATAGGCTAAACCGTAATCCATAAAATGTCAATTAAACGCATATAAAAAGTTACTGTATAAAGTCTTATCCGCCAATAAATATAATGACTACAGATTGTTTCACTCTTTATACGTTATCAATCTAATCTGCCATAATATATATTAGTTTATATAACATTATACAGTAACTATAATATATAATATTTTATCTATATAATTAGCAATTTTTCAGATTTACTCATTTATAGATTTCATTTTAAATGTAACAAATATTCTGCTTATAATACAAACGTCTTCTCTAACTCAGGAATCCATTTACAATCTGCTCTTCCGCTTCTTCCTCTGTAAGACCAAGTGTCATAAGCTTTATAAGCTGGTCGCCTGCTATTTTTCCTATAGCCGCCTCATGTATAAGACTTGCATCAACACTGTTTGCCTTAAGCTGCGGACTCGCTGTAACACAGGCGTTATCCATAATAATGGCATCGCATGAGCTGTGTCCTGCACATTTTGTATTACCATTAATTCTGCTCACAAACTCCTGATAACTGTTATTCTTTGCAACACTTCTTGAAACCACATCAACCGATGCATCCTCACCATTGACATCCATATTAAACTCAGTCTTTGCGTGCTGCTCACCTGTAGTCATTATATTTTCATGAATAGTAAGCTTGGAACCAGCCGCCATATCGCCGCTTGTTTCCCTTAAAGTATCATCTATTCCTGATATCTGGGAAGTTTCCATATCCATAATAGCACCATCTTCAAGATGGACTATCGTTGTTGGATTCATAAGACGCTTTCCACGTCCTTCTCCCTCTCCGTAGTGCTTCTCTATATACTTTAACTTAGCATTTTTTCCAACATAAAATGTATGAATTCCATCATGTGTTGATGTATCATCTCCACAGTTGTGTATACCACAACCGGCTATGATAGTAACATCCGCATTCTCTCCTATATGAAAATCATTGTATACAAGGTCTTTAAGGCCTGTCTGGCTTATGATAACCGGAATATGCACACTCTCATTTTTGGTTCCCGGCTTAATATATATGTCTATTCCCGGCTTGTCATCCTTTGTAACTATATCAATATTGGCAGTTGTATTACGCGCTGCCGCCCTTCCCTTTGCTCTTATATTGTATGCTCCAACAGGAAGTGCATCAAGTTCTGCAACCTCATGTAAAAGCTTCTTCTCTATTGCATCCATTATATGGCATCCTTTCTTTGAATATTATGACTGATTAACAGACCATTGAACCTGTTCCCTCAAGTAACTGTGGAAGTATATCCTCCTTATCACCATACTTATCAATAGTTCCATCCTTAATAACTACTATCTTGTCAGCTATATCAAGAATTCTTTCCTGATGGCTTATAATTATGATACTTCCGTGGTTTGTTGTATGCATTTCCTCAAATACTTTTATAAGATTTTGGAAGCTCCAAAGGTCAATTCCTGCCTCTGGTTCATCAAAAAGTGACAGCTTTGTTCCCCTTGCCCTTATCATGGCTATCTCAATTCTTTTTAACTCTCCACCAGAAAGACTACTGTTAAGCTCTCTGTTAATATAATCCTCTGCGTGAAGACCTACCTCCTCAAGATATCCCTTAAGCTCACTGTATTTAGCATCTTTACCTGCCGCAAGTCTTAGCAAATCCCTTACTTTAAGCCCCTTAAATCTTACAGGCTGCTGGAATGCAAAGCTTATGCCCTCCTTCGCCCTGTCAGTAATGCTCATATTAGTTATATCAACTCCATCAAGAAGAATAGTACCCTCTGTTGGCTGATATATACCAGCTATAACCTTTGCAAGTGTAGACTTACCACCACCATTTGGTCCTGTTATAGCTACAAATCTTTCATCAATCTTTAAAGTAATATCTTTCAATATCTCCATACCATCTTCAGTAGTATATCCGACATGATTAAGCTCTAACATTATACCTTAATCCTCCGTTCATTCCTTGTTATATATGCTGTCATACAGCACACCTTACATATATTCTACATAACAATCAGGCAATCGCATCAGGTAAAGTTATATAGAATAACTAATCCTATATTCCCCAGGGTAATCAGGATTAATCTGCTCTTTATATTAACACATAACACTGATAATAATCAATCAATAATATTTTTTACAGGCACAATATATTTATACCTGTAAATGAACATTCCCCTCATAATATGCTTCCAAAGCTGTAAAGTCATTCCTATCTTTACGATAATATCTCTTAATGTGTCCACTCCTGACTCTTTAATAGCTACTTATTTACTACAATTAAATTAATTGTCAGTCATATAATGTATATTTCCCCCAGCTCTTGACAAGGAACCCAAAGAACCAAAAGAAGGCTGCGAACTGCAACCTTCATGAATTAAAAAAAGAAGGCTGCAATCCACAACTCTCTGCAAACTGCAACTTTCTCTTTACATTTATACATAAATCATTAAATATCTCGCATTTAACACAATCCATAACAATGTACAACTGCATATGACATATGCGTACCCTGCCTACTTAAGTACATTTTCTTTTATATATGCAAATGTATAATCCTCACCCTTCTCTGCTAACATTGTAAGAAGACTATATATAAGCTCCTTTGTCTTAGGGTGCATAATATAATGGTTCATTCCACGCTTAAAATACTCAAGTGAGTCCGAATCCTTATACTTATCCTTGTTATATATCTTGCTGGCAGCCACTCTGTCACAGAACATTTCAACAACATAATTGACAGGCATTTCCATACCTACAAGACTTCCATCGCCACCCTTGGCTGGATAATCAATCCAGTACTCATAATGATGCTTGTTGCGTCCCTTATGGTGAAGCCACGCTGTCGAACAGCCCTCTGCCTCTCTTTGCGCATTATTCGGACTTCTGTTTCCATCCTGATAATACTTCACACCCGGAATAAACTCCGTAAAGCTGTACTTCGACATATCGTGCAATAGTCCCTGCTTATAAAGCCCTACCCTGAAGCAGTTCTTCATAACCTGAAACTTGTGATGATTAATAGTATTCAGATGTCCAAAAAAATTATGAAAAAATACCGCTGGTTTCATATATGCCATCCTTTACTTTTGTGTCTATTATTTAACATACTTATAAAGTGTATCAAATTCAAAAATAAATTCAAGCAGTTAATAAATATTTT
>ERZ780166.1395-NODE-1395-length-12988-cov-12.119616_pt1 | contig 12988 bp, 12 predicted proteins | sample MGYA00511366_ERZ780166 | MGnify/ENA primary metagenome ERZ780166 (study PRJEB29588, sample SAMEA2162231) | human gut metagenome | biome: human gut; feature: human-associated habitat; material: faeces | place: Denmark | collected 2008/2010 ...
AGAGGTCTACCAGCTCAATGCTAGTATTTATAGGATTTCTGCCCCCCCCCCCTAATGGCTGTAAGCATGACTACATAAGGGTTTGAGCCTATTTTAGCATTCTCTGTCATTACTAAATTATACTTGTGATACAGTAACATATTCCTTTAAACTCTTTAATATATATTATATAATATATATGCCACATTTTTACATTTCAGTAACATGAATTTAATATATCGTTACATTTCCTAATTCTGGCTATTATTGTATAAAAGAAAATTTAGTGCTAAAGTTTACATATGAAGAAAATACTTTTTATAATAGATAAAATAGAATTAAAATATTTTGAGTTTAATAATCTTGTAACAAATTTCTGGATAATAAAAGAATTTCTTGATAGAGATAATGAAGTTTATATTACAACAATTCCTAATTTATCCTTAAAAGAAGATATAGCTTATACAAAATGCTATGAAACTTTTGTTTCAGATAATAATATTTTTTATAAGGATGTAAAACTTGAAAAACTGATTGATGATTTTGACATTGTAATGTTTAGACCAGATCCTCCGGTTGATATTGATTATATTAATGCAACCTATATTTTTGATTTTGTATCAAAACCTCAGGTAATCAATTCTCCTTCCGCGATAAGAGGTTTTAACGAAAAGCTTCATAGTGTTTATTTCAAAGACTTAATGTCAGAAAATATAGTCACAGCTTCACTAGCTTCAATCGAAGAATTTCTTGCAAAGCATAAACAAATTGTATTAAAGCCTTTAAATAGATGCTTTGGTTCTGGCGTAATGTATTTATACGAGGGAGATCCGAATACAAGAACTATAATTAATACTATGACAAACAACGAAACTACACTTGTTATGGTGCAAAAATATCTTCCAGGAGTAAAAAGAGGAGATATCAGGGTGCTTACACTTGGTGATAAAGTCTTAAACTACTGTGTGAGAAAACTTCCTACGAACGATGATTTTAAATTCAATACGCATAATGATAAATTTATAGAAAAGGCTGAACTTTCTCCAGAAGAGTTACAAAACTTTACCGGTGTAGCAAAAACTTTAAACAAAATGGGAATTTCTATGGCTGGTCTTGATGTTATTGACGGCAGAATTATAGAAGTCAATGTTACAAGCCCGTGTTACTTTATAAAAGAAATTAACGGCTTATATGGAGTTAAGCTTGAACGAGAAATCTGTGACTTTTTGTTGACACAAGCCTTGTTATCCTTATAAAAATATTGTATAATTCAATTAGATGGTGGATATTAAGATTTAGTGTCCGTTGTATATTGTTATATATGGTATAGTTAAATAAGAAGGATGATTATGAAAAAGCATATTTTAGTAATATTAAGCGTTTTGATATGTACAATGAGCATGGCTGTAGTTGACGCAAAATCAACAACAAGTCCGGCTTTGGCTTCTGCAATAAAAATGTATAAGACTAAAAATTACTCAGGATGCTATATTGCATTAAATGATATTGTAAAAAAAGATCCTTCTAATGCATTAGCATATTATTATTTAGCAATGTCTTCTGCTCAGATTGGCAAAAAAGATGAAGCTATAGATAATTATACAAAAGTTATGTCACTTTCTCCTAATGGAGTGCTTGGTAAATATGCTGCCAAAGGTAAAGTGTGCTTAGAAAATCCTGATAAATGTCATGAACCAGAAGAAGCTGCTGATCCCGATGATGCTTTTATTCGCGGCGGCTTTGGATCAGGTTTCTCTGAAAAAGTAAGAAGTGATTATGAAAAACAAAAAATTGAAAATCTTATGCGTGAAATGAACAGGGGAAAAGATGTTCAACCGCAAAACTTTAAGGATTACAAGGATTTCTCAAGCCAAGCTCCTACAAATGACGAAATTGTTGCAGCTTTGCGGGTACTTCAAAGAGCAGGATTGAGCGATTTAGTTCGTGGTAATAATGTAACTGATTTGTCTTTGCTGACAGGCAATCAGGGGTATAATAACGAAAATGCGGTATTAAATATGCTGACAGGGAATGGCAGCTCATCGCTTAATCCGCAGGTGATACAATCATTGTTGACTAATCAAATGTCAATTGGTTTTTAAGAAAGTAAGAGAATGAAGTTAACGACTGTTAGATTTGGTGAAATTGATATAGACGAAAGCCGTATATTTGATTTTGTTCTTCCATTAATTGGTTTTGATATGCTTAAAAAATTTGTTATATTAGAGCCAAACAAAGAAACTCTTTTCAAATGGCTTCAATCTGTAGAAGATCCGGGACTGGCGTTTCCTATAATATCAGTTTCAAATTTGAATTTTGATTATACTATTGATTTGCCGGATAATGTTGTAGAGGCATTAAAAATTACAAATGTTGAAAGTCTGCTGGTTATGAATATAACCTCAATTCCGCAGGATGACCCAAAGGGTACAACAATAAATCTATTGGCTCCTCTTGTTTTCAACATTGATACACAAACCGCAGGACAGGTTGTGTTATCTGGTTCAGGATATGACATAAGTTACCCTATGTTTAAAAATAATTAATAATTTTAAGGAATAAAATGCTCGTAATTACTAGAAAAAACGGTCAAAAAATAATGATTAACGACAATATTGAAATAACTATTGTCGAAGCTAAGAATGGGGTTTGTAAAGTCGCGATAAAAGCAGACAAGGATGTTAAGATTTATCGTGAAGAGATTTATTTGCAAATTAAGCTCGCAAACTTGATTGGCAAAAATACAAATGTTTCTGCAGTTGATTCTGTATCAAATCTGATAAAAAGCGGTACTGTGCTTAATGATAAAGCAGGTGTGTCTTCTTCCACCGGAGAAGAAGTTGTTGTTGATGAAGAAAATAGCAAATCGACAAAAAGTTCAATAAGAATTAATAAAAAAAATGTTGAGTCTTAATAAAGATAATTTTTTCTTTTTTTATGATGACTGCTCTTGCATAAAACTTATACCGGATTCTTTAGAGCATGGATATCTTGCTGTATTAAATGACGATTTGGATGTTGCTGCAAAGATTTTTAGTAAAATAGATTCACCTAGAGCTAAGTGGGCTAAAATTCTTGTATCAATACTTAATGGGGTTTTGGAAGAATATCCTACTTATTTTCAGGTGCGCAACTTTTTAGAAATTGATTTAGATTTGCTCCTTAGAAATGAAAAGATTCATTATGTTGAATTGCTTCTGGGAGCACTGGAAATCCTGAGTACTGTTAATCAGGAGGTATATAAGTATGCAGGACGCGTAATGTATGTGAATAAGCTCTATTCAGCTGCTATTAAATACATGAATAAATCAAAAAAAATATATTATAATGATGCAGAATTACATTTTATGCTTGCAAAGTATTACCTGCACGTGAATGATTGCGAGCTGGCGCTGTTTTATATTGATGAGTGTTTAAAACTTATTCCAGATTATTATCCTGCACATCTATTAAAGCAAAAAATTGAAGAAAGATGGTTTTAATAGTATAATTTAACGTATGAAGGGTGATATTTTTGTAAATAATAATAAGACGAATATTTTTCAGTCAGGTTCGAATGAAAATAACTTTTTTGTACAGCAGGAAAGTTTTCAGGCGAATGATATGCCGACAGAGCCTGTTAGACGTCTTAATGATTATGATTATAATATATTGCGTGAAGATGCTTATAAAGATGTTTCAGATGAGCTGTTTAAGCTGGAATATAAGATTTCTCGTCTGGAAGAAGAACTTACCGGCGTAGATGGTCAAATTCAATCAGCACGTGATATAAGCGATTATGACACTGTTGAATATTTAATAAATAGAAAGAAACAATTGAAAGAAGATTTAGACGGGCTGGTTGAAATTTATAACGACAAAAGCCTTTCTGCAAAAATTTCCGGAAGTTTATTTAATATAATATCTCCTAATATAAAAAGCCATTTTTCGAAGCTTTCTAAAAACTTAAATTCCCTAAAGAATAATTTTTTATCAAGTATGTCTGGTAAATTTGCTTCTGTGCAAGAGTTAAAACAATCGCTTAATAAACTTGAAAATATCAACAAAAGTGTAGATGAATTGATGACACTTCAAACTCCTTACGGTGAAGCCGGGGAAAAATATGATCAGCTTTCTAAATACATAACCCGTGCAAACACTATTCAAGCTAAAATCTCACGATTGCTAAAGTAGCAAATTATTCTGGTTTATGTTAAAGTAAGTTTATTATGAAAAGAAAACCAATTATTGCAGTCGTAGGAAGACCAAACGTAGGGAAATCAACCTTTGTAAACAGACTTGTAGGCAGACGTCAGTCTATTGTAGATGACATGCCGGGAGTTACAAGGGACAGAATATATTTTGATGTAGAATGGCAAAATAAGCAATTTACTGTAATTGATACTGGCGGTATAATTCCCGGCGATGAAGATGATATTATGCTTTCTATATATGATCAGGCAAAAATAGCCTGTGAAGAAGCAGACAAAATAATCTTTATTGTAGACGGAATGGAAGGTGCTACGCCTGTTGATATTGATATAGCAAACATTCTTCGCCAATCTGATAAACCGATTTTCCTAGCAGTAAATAAGGTAGATTCTCATAACCAGATTACAATGATAAGTGATTTTTATTCTCTTGCTGTTGGTGACCCGATAGCAATTTCAGCTCTTCATGGTTCAGGCGGAGTTGGAGATTTGTTAGAAGAAATTACTGCTGATTTTACAGAAGATGAAAAATTTGAAGAAGATAAGACAATTAAAATAGCAATTGTAGGTCGTCCAAATGCAGGGAAATCATCTATTGTAAATGCTCTTCTTGGAGAAAAACGTGTTATTGTTTCAGATGTTTCCGGAACAACACGCGACAGTATTGATTCAAGATTAACTTATGAAAATCAAGAATTTGTAATTATTGATACAGCTGGAATTAGAAAAAAAGCAAAAGTTGACTACGGAGTAGAAAAATTTGCGGTAGACCGTGCTATCCGCTCGATTAGAGAATGTGATGTTGCACTTATGGTAATTGATGCTACAGAAGCTGTAAATGGTATATCAGATCAGGACAAAAAGATTGCTTCAATTATTACAGAAGCAGGCAAGGGCATGGTAATTGCAATCAATAAATGGGATTTGGTTGAAGATAAAAAATCAAATACTATAAACAAATTTGACCAGAAAATAGCACATGAAATTCCTTTTCTGGACTATGTTCCGAAGATATACATAAGCGCTGTTACACATCAGCGTCTTAACCAGATATTTGCAAAAGTTATGGATGTTCAGCACGAACGTTCAAAACGTATTCCAACAGGACTTCTGAATAAAGTGATTAATGAGGCATATGCCTTAAATCCACCGCAGACAATCAGAAATAAACGCTTGAAAATTATGTATTCCACTCAGGCTTCTATTGAACCGCCAACGTTTATTTTATTTGCAAATAACGAAGATTTAATGAAAGACCACTACAAACGTTATATGGAAAACAAATTGCGTGAAGCGTTCGGCTTTACCGGAACTCCTATAAGAATAGCTGTAAGAACACGCTCTGAAAAGAAGAAGTAAAATTATTATTTTATAATTATTATATCGCCTCGTTTAACTTCTTTTGAGAGTTGTTTTATGACTTCGTTATCCATTCTTATGCAGCCTAGTGATGCGTATTTTCCAAGACTGGATTTGTTGCTGTTACCATGAATAAATTCTCCTGTGCGCGATTGTTCTCCATTATCAGGATTAATTTTATTTAAACAAATAATATTGGGCCCGTAAGCACCGGGATTTTTTCTGCGTTTTGTGCTTTTAGGAGCTGTTCTATAAGGGTACTTTTCTATGTGAGTGACAATGCGTACACCTTTATCTGTTGGTGTATTAGGTTTCCCGCTTGCAATAAGATAAGCCTTTTCTGCAACTCCAAGACTATCATACTTAAACAAGACATTTTTGCTTAAGTCTACTACAATTACAGCATTCTGTACTTTGCTATTTATTGATATTTCAGGATTTGGCGCTGCGTTCAATACTGCAGAGTCTGAAGATCCTTCTGGAGGAGGAACTACTTTTTCAAATCTGTCTTTTTCTGAAACTTGTGCATAGAGTGGAGCTTTGTACATCGGTGCAGATATAGCAAGTGTAAGGCCCAAAGTTTTTATGTAGTTAGATATTTTCATATTACTTAATCCTGATAATTTTTATTTCGCCTGGATTCATGTCCGTATGTAAATGCCTGCGAACCTGTTTAATGTTTTCTCCACCTGTAATAATCTCAATATTACTTTTTTTATTGATACCGCAATCCTTTATGCAAATTTTGTTCTGCGGATTTTTAAAATCAAGGTTGCCGATAACAATTATAGAAACTCCCTTAAGAGTTCTGGTAAAAGCAAAAACCTTATCATTGTCTGTCTTAAGTTGAGTAAAATTGCCTTTTGTAATTAAATCAATATTATCCTGTCTGAATTTATATGCTCTTTTAAAATTTTCTAAGATTTTATCATTATTGCCGCCTGGTTTGCGTGAAAAATTAAAAAGATCAAGTTTACCTCTGTGTACAAAATAATAATCATCATCCGTTTCTGTCATTTCAGCTTTTGTATTTGCCCATGGGTAAATGTATGTGTCACCTGTCATAAACCCGTCAATACAGTATGGATTAAACGGCAAGGTTGCATTTAACCAAGAAATCATGATAGAAAAATCTTCACCATGAAGCAAAACCGGACTTACTTCATCATGTGTTGTAAAACTTAATATAACACTTTTAGGCTCTCTGTATGAATTAAGAAGTTTTTGATTAAATCTCACATGCTCTATAAATTCATCCGCATTCCAATCTTTCAAGTTAAAGAAACTTCCATAATATCCATCAAATCCAGCCTGCAAAAGTTTATCATAAGGAGTGAACTGAGCATAAATACTTGGCGGTTCCCTCCAAGAATCCGATGCTTCTGCCAAAAATAAAAATTCAGGATCTTTAGCTCTTGTGTATTTTATAATTTCTACCCAGAAAGCAGAAGGCTTTATTGTTGCAACGTCAGCTCTAATACCATCGGCACCGAGCTCGAGGACAAGATTAACAAATCTTTTATGTGCATCCAGTACATCCTGATTCAATCTTTTGTTTGTTCCTGTATTAAGCAGTCTAACATCTGTCCAGTCTGTCGGGACTATTGAACATTGCCTGCTGTCTTTAATAAATAATTCCGGATGTGTAAGGAACAAATCATATGCACCGCAGCTTGGTAAATCAATGATTACGCGTATGTTTCTTTTATGGCATTCATTAATAAATTTTTTTGCCTGCTCAATATCAGAAAGATTGGAATTTTTATCAACTAGTTGAGGATTTATGCTCCAGAAATCTTCAGCAGCATATACAGAACCTGCTGTACCTAGCGCTTTAAGCCTTCCTACCGGTGTAATTGGTAAAACATGCAATACATTTATACCTAAATTCTGTATCTCATCAAGTCGTTCTATTGCATTTAAAAAGTTTCCACCGGCTTCACCTTCATCAATGATTTCATTGCCGTTAATATCTTTTGCATTAAATGTTCTTAAGTTAATTCCGCATATATTAGCCTTATTTTTTAAAAATAAAGACCTTAAGTCATTATTTTCTCCAGCAAACACCATGCCGCTCGCTGCAGCTGCAATAATTAATGCACACGAAAATTTTTTTAACATAATCATCACTCCTTGATTTGGAATACACATTTAACACAATGTGCTTTTGGCTGTAAAATCAAGTTGTCTTCTAAATCATACATTTTAGCAATTCTTGTAACAAGAGGTTCACCGCAAAGCGGGCAGCGTAAATTAGTTTCATGATTTAAAATTCTTGACTTTATAACATCAATCGCATCATCACTTACAATCTCAAATTTAAACTCTCTTTCCCTCATTTTTAAATCCTGAGGTGAACATTTTAGAGCTGTCGCAAGCTGCTGCCTCTGTGTTACAGATAAAAATAATTCTTTCCCGGATTCAATATCCTCAAGAACATCAAGTTTTATATTAGTTTTATGAGCCAGCCCTGTTATAGATAAACCCGCTTTTTCCCGTTTCTTTTGTATAAATTCTGCTAAACTTTCCATAAGAATATTATACATGTAAAAAAATGTAAAATAACTACTTGATTTTTAAATTTTTGTATTTTATAATGTAGGAACGCGCTGAAAACAGAGCGTAAAGAAAAATGATTTACACAGGTGCCAACGGTAGCCATGGAATAATGGAAGGACACCACCGGAAAAGCCGAAATATAAACGTAGCATTTTTTATTTTAGGACATTGAAAATCTTGTATCGTTAAAAAAAATAAATGTAACGAAATGTAAATAGCAAAAAATCAATTAGTTGACAAAATAAATTGATGATATAAGATAGAAAATGTTCGGAGAGGAAACCTCCGGTGTTGACAGAGCGAAAGACGCAGTTTGAGGAAATATAAGTAATCAAATAGTTAACACAAATTTAAACCCTTAACTTTGAATATAAATAGCAATACGAAGTAAGAAAAGATTATAAAAGTTTTATTAGCCTGATTAAATCGGGTATAGAATCTGAACCTTGACAACAGAATAGCTGAAGACGAATAAACTTGTTAATTCGTTGAATGATAGGACAACAAAAGTTAAGCGTGAGCTTAGCGTTAAATGAGCTAGAAAGCACCTTAGGTGTTTTTAATAACTTTCTGACAATGGAGAGTTTGATCCTGGCTCAGGACGAACGCTGGCGGCGTGCTTCATACATGCAAGTCGAACGCGAATCGGTAGCTTGCTACCGAGGAAAGTGGCGGACGGGTGAGTAATATGTAGAGAATCTGCCCTAGAGAGGGGGACAACAGCTGGAAACGGTTGCTAATACCCCATATGAGCGTACCTGAAATGGTATTCTTGAAAACTCCGGTGCTCTAGGATGAGTCTGCATCTGATTAGCTAGTTGGGGGTGTAATGGACCACCAAGGCGACGATCAGTAGCTGGTTTGAGAGGATGATCAGCCACAATGGGACTGAGACACGGCCCATACTCCTACGGGAGGCAGCAGTAGGGAATTTTGCGCAATGGGCGAAAGCCTGACGCAGCAACGCCGCGTGATTGATAAAGCCCTTCGGGGTGTAAAGATCTGTCAGTGGGGACGAAACTTGACGGTACCCACAGAGGAAGCACCGGCTAACTCCGTGCCAGCAGCCGCGGTAATACGGAGGGTGCAAGCGTTGTCCGGAATCATTGGGCGTAAAGAGTTCGTAGGTGGTTTGTTAAGTTTGGTGTTAAATGCAGAGGCTCAACTTCTGTTCGGCATCGGATACTGGCAGACTAGAATGCGGTAGAGGTAAAGGGAATTCCTGGTGTAGCGGTGAAATGCGTAGATATCAGGAGGAACATCGGTGGCGTAAGCGCTTTACTGGGCCGTAATTGACACTGAGGAACGAAAGCCAGGGTAGCAAATGGGATTAGATACCCCAGTAGTCCTGGCCGTAAACGATGGATACTAGGTGTTGCGGGTATCGACCCCTGCAGTGCCGTAGCCAACGCGTTAAGTATCCCGCCTGGGGAGTACGCACGCAAGTGTGAAACTCAAAGGAATTGACGGGGACCCGCACAAGCGGTGGAACATGTGGTTTAATTCGAAGCAACGCGAAGAACCTTACCAAGTCTTGACATCCCGTTGACCTGTTATGTAATGTAACATCTCTTCGGAGCAACGGAGACAGGTGGTGCATGGTTGTCGTCAGCTCGTGTCGTGAGATGTTGGGTTAAGTCCCGCAACGAGCGCAACCCTCGTCGTTAGTTGGTACTATCGGTATACTTATAGTAACCTCTCTAGCGAGACTGCCGGTGATAAACCGGAGGAAGGTGAGGACGACGTCAAATCATCATGCCCCTTATGCTCTGGGCTACACACGTGTTACAATGGCCGGTACAATGAGCCGCCAACTCGCGAGAGTGAGCAAATCTCTAAAAGCCGGTCTCAGTTCGGATTGCAGTCTGCAACTCGACTGCATGAAGTCGGAATCGCTAGTAAACGCAGATCAGCACGCTGCGTTGAATACGTTCCCGGGTCTTGTACACACCGCCCGTCACACCATGGAAGTCGACCACGCCCGAAGTACGTGAGCTAACCGTAAGGAAGCAGCGTCCTAAGGCAGGGTTGGTGACTGGGGTGAAGTCGTAACAAGGTAGCCGTACCGGAAGGTGTGGCTGGATCACCTCCTTTCTAGGGAATAATTCGGTAGAGCCAGTGAGCTCAAAAAAAAAGCCGACATTTCCAAGGTCGAAGCCGATGAAGTTATACAACTTACTATTGTTCATTGTATAATGGAGGCTGAATTAATAAGTTGTCTTTAGTCTATTTTGTTATCAGAGTTCAATCTCTGGTTGTACATTGAAAATTGCATAAGATATAAGCGTATATCAAGAATGCGTAAGCCGGTGCGTAAGCACTACGGCGCGCAATTTATTTGATAAACTGTTATTAAATAAAGTTAAATGATATAACGTAATCATCAATGAATAACCTAAATATTAGGTAAAGCTACAAAGAGCTAATGGGGAATGCCTTGGTACTGACAGCCGACGAAGGACGTGTAAAGCTGCGATAAGCCACGGGGAACTGCTAAAAGGTCTTGATCCGTGGAAATCCGAATGGGGAAACCCTCCAGAGTTAAAACTTTGGAACCCGTAACTGAATACATAGGTTGCGCGGAGGAAAGCCTGTGAACTGAAACATCTTAGTAACAGGACGAAGAGAAAATAAACCAATGATTCCGAGAGTAGCGGCGAGCGAAATTGGAAGAGCCTAAATTGTGTGTACGTGATAGCCTGCAAGCGTTGTGCACATGAGGTTGTGGGACTTGCATCATATTTTGCAGAATATGGATTGAGTTAGAAAATTATTTATTAGTTAAAGTCAACTGGGAAGTTGCGCCATAGAGAGTGATAGCCTCGTAAACGACAATAAATAATCTCAAGTAAGTATCCCGAGTAAGGCGGGGCACGTGAAACCCTGTCTGAATCCACCGGGACCATCCGGTAAGGCTAAATACTAGTCAGTGACCGATAGTGAACGAGTACAGTGATGGAAAGGCGAAAAGAACAGTGAGAAGCTGAGTGAAATAGACCCTGAAACCGTTAGCTTACAACCAGTCAGAGCACAATTAATTGTGTGATGGCGTGCCTGTTGAAGAATGAGCCGGCGAGTTATTTTTTGTTGCGAGGTTAAGGAGATCATATCCGGAGCCACAGGGAAACCGAGTCTGAATAGGGCGTTAAGTAACAGGAAATAGACCCGAACCTTGGTGATCTAACCTTGACCAGGATGAAGCGTGGGTAACACTACGTGGAGGTCCGAACCAACCGATGTTGAAAAATCGGTGGATGAGTTGAGGTTAGGGGTGAAATGCCAATCGAACCAAGAGCTAGCTGGTTCTCCCCGAAATGCGTTTAGGCACAGCGTTGGATTTATCTTGCAGGAGGTAGAGCACTGGTTTTGTGCGGGCGTCGAAATGATGTACCAAACAATGTCAAACTCCGAATACCTGTAATGTCATTATCCAGCAGTGAGGCTATGAGTGATAAGATCCATGGCCAAGAGGGAAACAGCCCAGAACGCCAGTTAAGGTCCCTAATATATGCTAAGTGGTTAAGGAGGTAGAGTTACTGAGACAACCAGGAGGTTGGCTTAGAAGCAGCCATCCCTTGAAAGAGTGCGTAATAGCTCACTGGTCAAGTGACTCCGCGCCGAAAATACACCGGGACTAAAGCATATAACCGAAGCTGCGTCATATAGTTTACTATATGGGTAGGGGAGCGTACTGTAGTAAGACGAAGCTAGAGTGAAAACACTAGTGGATGAGGCAGTAGTGAGAATGTCGGCATAAGTAGCGAAAACATTGGTGAGAATCCAATGCACCGAAAACCTAAGGTTTCCCACGGCAGGCTCGTCCGCGTGGGGTTAGTCGGATCCTAAGCTCAGGCCAAACGGCGTAGGCGATGGACAATAGGTTGATATTCCTATACTATCTGATAATCGTTATCAGAAGCGGAGGGACGCAAGAGGATAAGCACGCAGTCGAATGGAAGAGACTGTATAAGCGTGTAGCTAGGTTTGACAGGAAAATCCGTCAAATCGTTAATGTGAGGCGTGATGTGGAGAGTCTACGGACTCGAAGGTGTTGACTCCAAATTGCCAAGAAAATCTTCGCTCTCGAGATTATTGGGTATCCGTACCGTAAACCGCCACAGGTAGGTTGGTAGAAAATACTAAGGTGCGCGAGACAACTCTCGCTAAGGAACTCGGCAAAATCACCTCGTAACTTCGGGAGAAGAGGTACCCTGGTAGCGTGAAGCGATTTACTCGTGAAGCGTGATAGGGTCGCAGTGAATAGGCCCAAGCGACTGTTTACCAAAAACACAGGTCTCTGCTAAGTCGATCAAGACGATGTATAGGGGCTGACGCCTGCCCGGTGTCGGAAGGTTACGCGGAAATGTTAGAAGCAATTCAAAGCATCGAAGCTAAGCCCCGATGAACGGCGGCCGTAACTATAACGGTCCTAAGGTAGCGAAATTCCTTGTCAGGTAAGTTCTGACCCGCACGAATGGCGTAATGATTTGGGCACTGTCTCGACAGCCCGCCCGGCGAAATTGTAGTACTGGTGAAGATGCCAGTTACCCGCAACTAGACGGAAAGACCCCATGGAGCTTTACTGCAGCTTAATACTGAAATTCGGTAGTACATGTACAGGATAGGTGGGAGACTGAGAAATACAGGCGTCAGCTTGTATGGAGTCGCTGTTGGGATACCACTCTTGTACTGCTGGGTTTCTAACCTGCGGCCGTGAATCCGGTCGGGGGACACTGTTAGGCGGGCAGTTTGACTGGGGCGGTCGCCTCCAAAAGAGTAACGGAGGCGCTCAAAGGTTGGCTCAGCATGGACGGAAACCATGCTCTTGAGTGTAAACGCAAAAGCCAGCCTAACTGCGAGACTGACGGGTCGAGCAGTAACGAAAGTTGGAGTTAGTGATC
>ERZ780166.1410-NODE-1410-length-12859-cov-8.486176_pt1 | contig 12859 bp, 8 predicted proteins | sample MGYA00511366_ERZ780166 | MGnify/ENA primary metagenome ERZ780166 (study PRJEB29588, sample SAMEA2162231) | human gut metagenome | biome: human gut; feature: human-associated habitat; material: faeces | place: Denmark | collected 2008/2010 ...
CAGCACGATCATTCCGGTAATATGGTCTGCAACCGTGCTCCACTTCATAATCACTCTCTGATCCGGGTCGCTTGCCGAGCCTCGCCACATCATAAACACTGTGTCAAATGCTCGATAGCCTGCCCGCTGACCGTTGCTCAGTATCATTTCGGTGAACGTGTTATCAAAGAACGTTTTGATAAAATCTGCACGTTCATTCTTGTCCTCATGGTCAGAAAAAAATGAAGCGATTTCTGTCCGATGGCCTTTCAGCGCATCACTGGTACGCAGCAGCTCATTCTTTTCCTCATCGGAGTGGTAATACGGCGCCTTGGAGTCCTTGTACCACTCATCGTGAAAGACCTCCAATCCGGTCGAGCCAACGGCCCGCATCGTGGCAGCGCCAATATCTCGCGTTACCGGTACACCAGTTCCTTCAGCACGATTTCCTCCGCTGACTGTCTGATGTTGTTCATCTTCGCTACCCAAAGCATCTGATCGGTTTCCTTGAGCTGTTCTGTCACTCCCTCGGTTGCCGCCATCTGGCTCGTCAGCTTCTCCATTCTCTCCTCTGCCTGCTTCTGGATCGTCAGCAGGTGTTCTTTCAATGTTCCTTTCAGAAGAAACGCTGAGTACACGCCCCTGTGGTTCTCCTTCAGATAAGTCTCTCTCATCATTCCGTACTTCGTTACCGTTCCCTCCGGCTGAATGTCCGCCTGTAATGTCGGGATCAGGTAATCCCCGTTCTTCTCGTATGTCAGATTCATCTCTATTGCCCCTTTCTACGCTGTTTTGGTTGTTGTCTATCTGTTCTTCATGTCTGCTCTCGCTTTCACGCTTTAACGCATTGTAGTCTATTTTAGAAGTATTTGCAAGTCCTTTCTGCGTTAAATTTTGCGATTGTTCCTGTTCGTGGCTCCTGTTATATGCCCTTATGGTTCTTCCAATCTCTAAAAGTACCGGTTTTGCAAGCTCATTGGCTGCATCTCCAAGTACCGCAAGGGTGTTCATGGAATTAAATTCATGGATAAAATCAAAAGCAAATTCCGAACCATACTCCTCCATATCTGCACCACAGGCAGATAAAAGTGTAAAAGAAATACTCTCCGATAAAGTATCTCTTAACCGGATACCGACATTCTGCTCGTCCAGTCCTTCTAAAAAACTGCCCTCGATCATGTACTTCAAATCCGGCAGCAATTCCTCATAATAATCTGCCGCAATCCTCTCAGCTATCTCAATAAGTCTTTCTTCAAACAGCTTCTTATCATCGGTAGCACCATAAGTCTGCTCTAGACGCTTAATTACATCTTCCTTATGTTCCTCATGTAATTCCCAGAGTTCCGGATACCGTCCGATTCTCCTTGCCGCATGGACATCTGAAACATCAAATACATATTTCAGACGCTTTCCATGTGCATCATCCTCGTCCAAAAGTGCGATACCTTTTGCCCCTTTGTTTACCCAGCAGTGCATCCGCTCATTCCACAGCTCTATGGAAGCACACGCTGTTGCGTCCGGTCTTTGTGCATAGATTAAAAGCTGTTCCCGGAACGGATACTTGTATAATCTCGCCGCTGTAGTAAGGTATTTCATCCATTCCTCACGATTTTTGACAACCTCGGCTGCTGTCTCCTTTGCCAGAGCCGATATAAAATCATATTTTCTCACGCAGTTCTCCTTCCTGTCATAGATACGACAAAAAGGCAGCCACATACACTACATGACTGCCTTTCCTTTATTTCTCGTTACATTCCTATTCTGTTGTACCAAAGCTGAAAGTCTTACTCTCAGCCGTTTTCTTAGGCGTAAACCTTGCCTTAATTTCCGCAACCCTCCCCTCTAATGCTTGAAACATAACGTCTACTTGTTCCTGTGTATATTCATAGGAACCTCGATTTGCAAGATTCTCCAATCTTCCAATGGCATCCACCGCCTTATTCATGCGGTACTCGCCAATACGGATAAACTTCTCCGCCTTTGTCTCATTTTCCTTTGCCGCAGGCTCACCCTGCATTTCCTCTGCTGTCATTGTTACATTTGTTTCTTCCATGTGTTTTCCTCCATTTTTTGATAAAAAATTAGAGCGTACAGGTTTTCCCATACGCTCTGACGCTGTGTTGTTATTTTAGTTATGTGTGGTATTAGTGTTGCACCGACAAACTGAAATTATTTTGGAATTGTTTTCTTCTATTTGTTCTTTTTCGGTGGAAATTCCATCTTAAACTTATACTGGAATCCCTTGATTTCTTTACCATCTTTCGTATAGGAAAATTCCTGTACACTCTCTGGAATCAGGTACGCATCATAGCTACCCTTCTTGCCTTTTAATCCTTTTACAAGTATCTTTTTCCCTTGAAGCAGGCTCTTGACCTGTGTATCGGAAAGTGTTACCCCAAGTGCCTTGCCGACATTCATACCGCACTTCCCGGTACAGTACGCTCCGAATTTTCCCCTGACTACATCAGCACCGCACTTCGGGCATTTGCCTAGCACTTCCTGTCCACCCTTGCCTGTGCCAAACATGGCTTTATATTCATCACTAACGCTGTGATAGGTCTTTACAAGATCAGTTACCATTGCTTCAATACCAGACATAAACTGTTCCGCAGTAACTTCTCCTTTGGATACAAGAGTAAGCTCATTCTCCCAGTCAGCGGTCAGTTTCGGAGATTTTACTACATCTGGAAGTATCGTGATCAGCTTCATTCCGTCCTCTGTCGGGATCATCTGCTTTTTCTCACGTTTCACAAATCCGTCTTTTACCAGCTTTTCTATGATATCGGCTCTGGTGGCAGGTGTGCCAAGTCCTTTTCTCTCCACTTCATCGCCCATATCCTCTACTCCGGCTCTCTCCATGGCGGACAGCAGGCTGTCCTCAGTGTAATGTTTTGGCGGCTGTGTGAAATGCTCGGAAACCTTTGTCTGCTCCACTGCAATCATCATGCCCTCACGAAGCTCCGGCAGCTTCTTTTCTTCCTCTGCATCCGATTTATCCTCTGCGGTTTTATAGGAATTTTTGAAGAAATCCTCAAATTCCTTCCATCCATTTTTCCACACTTCCTTGCCAGATACCTTAAATACAGTATTGTTGCAGGTAATCACTGCCTTTGTGGAATTATAAATGTGCTTCTCCCCGGTCGCACACAGCAGACGGTTTGCACAAAGGGAAAGTATCTTCATTTCGCTCTCCGGGATTGCCTTTAAGTCCTGCTTGATGATCTCCATGGTAGGAATGATTGCGTGGTGGTCCGTCACTTTCTTGCTGTTCAAAATTCTTTTAATATCTGGATTGAACATGATATTCTGTTCAAATAACAGAGAATTGAAAATCGCTTCGATCACATTTTTTGCAGTACCTTCCATGTCATCGGAAAGATACTGGCTGTCTGTTCTTGGATAAGTCACTAACTTTTTCTCATAAAGGCTCTGCGTATATTCCAATGTCTGCTTGGCAGTAAAACCAAACAGACGGTTTGCATCCCTCTGGAGTGTTGTAAGGTCATAGAGTTTCGGCGGTGCTACCCACTTTTCTTCCTTTACCACGGAAGTGACAAGAGCCTGTCCGTTTTCACAAGTTTCTGCAATTCTATCTGCTTCCGTTTTATCACTGATATGCTCTGATACCGCATCCAGACCATTTCCCATGATGTGAGCCATATAATAGGCTTCTTTCTTGAAATTCATGATTTTACTTTCACGATCCACCAGCATGGCAAGTGTCGGTGTCTGCACTCTGCCAACCTTCAATGCCTTACCGCCATATAATACCGTAAAAAGTCTTGTCCCATTGATACCCACAAGCCAGTCTGCTTCCTGCCTGCATAATGCTGAATGATACAAGTTATCATAGTCGCTGCCTGGGCGAAGATTATGGAAGCCGTCACGGATAGCACTTTCCTCCATGGAAGAAATCCATAACCGCTTCATCGGTTTTCTGCACCCTGCCATGTTGTAGGTCAGGCGGAAAATCAATTCTCCCTCCCTTCCGGCATCGGTTGCACACACAACAGCATCTACCCTGTCATCATGCATGAGCTTTTTCAAAATCTGATACTGTGCTTTTGTATCACTTTTCACTTCATGCTGCCATTCCTGCGGAATGATTGGAAGGCTCTCATAGCTCCATTTCTTCCATGCTTCCTCATAGCTTTCCGGCTGTGCCAGTTCTACCAGATGTCCCACACACCATGATACCAGATACTCATTGCCTTCCAAATATCCGTCCTTACGCTGTGTGGCACCAAGAACTGCCGCAATGCTCTGTGCCACACTCGGCTTCTCTGCAATTACAAGCTCCATCTCTATTCCTCCCCATTTTCTTCATCATTCTCGTTGTTGTTATCTTCATTGTCATTCTCGTCTGTGTCTACTGATTCTGTATCATCACCACCATTTATGAATGCTTCGTCGGAATCCTGCTCGGTTTCTTCCTCGTCATCATAATCGTAGTCCTCGTCAAGCTCGTCCTCATCTTCATCCTCATCAATGAAGTTTTCCTTTTTCTTCTTGGATTTCACAACATATACCACTCCGATCACAGCTACCGCAGCAATGCCCATTAAAATATATGTAAAGCCGGAACCATCTGCTTTTGCGGTATCCTCTTTCGGCTCACTTGTATCTTCCGTGCTATCTTCGGTGCTATCTTCGGTGCTGTCCTCAACACTTTCTGCTCCCTGTGTTTTATCTCCTGTGGTATCAGCATTATTGTTTGATAATGCGCTGTCTTTGGTAGGGATTGCAGATTCCAATGCCGCTGAATTTTTCGGAAGTGTCTCGCTGTTATCCGCTGTGGTATTCAGCAGGTCGTTTTCACTGACTTCTGTAAGGAAATACACCTTTTCATCTTCCCCATCACGATCAATCACAAGATAAAATACCTTTTCTGATGCAGTCTGGATTGTGTAAAATTCCTTGCCTTTTTCTGTGGTCTGGCTGTCACTGCTCTGGTCTGCATCCTTAGAAATATCTCCCGTACTTGGAGATTGCTTTGCTGTTGCGGAACTGCTTGAAGTTGTTCCACTGCCTGTCTGGGAAACTGTATTTCCATTCACATCCGTTTTCGTATGCTCCGTAACCTGTGCGGTTGCAGAGCTTGGCTTGGTTGCAGACGCATCCACCGGAAGCTGCTGTGCCGGATCTTTTTCACTGCTGTCCTTATTCTCCGGATCGGTGTAATACGGATTGGCTGTTTTATAGATTTCAGAGGTATTTCCTGCATTATCCATGGCAGAAATCGTGAAATACTGATACCCTGCATCGAACTGTTGCAGACGGATATTCAAGGCTCCATTCGTATGCTCTGTAAACTCATAGCCATTGACATAGATTGCCTTGATACCGGAATCCGTATCATGTGCCTGAATGCTCAAAAGACCGTCGCTGACTGCCGCATTTAAGGTAGGCTTTGTAAAATCAAAGCACTTGATGTAGCGGTTTTTCTCGTAGGTCTTGCCCTTCTGGTCTGTGACCTGCACATAAATGGTGCTGTTCTCGGAAATCTCTATGTGCATATCCTCGGTAATGTCCGTCCAGCTTCCATTCTGTCCGACTTTTGCCTTTACTGTCTGAATGGTAAAATTACCGGAAACTATCGTATCTTCCACCTTGACAGTTACCTTAGTGGTATCATTATGCCATCCAGACGGTGTATTGATTGTGATTTTTACACTCGGATTGATATAGGCACATTCCTTGTAATCCTTTGCACACACCTCACAATCTTCATTTACTGCATACTGACTGCATTTTTCCTTGCAGGTGCATTTTGCGGCAGGCTGTGTCTCCTCAGTTGTGCCTTCTGTGGAATTTTCTGTTGTATTCTCCGTGGACTGCTCTGTATGATTTTCTCCACTACCGGAACTGTCCTTGTTATCAGTGCCGGACGCTGTGCTTTCTGCACTGCCTTCTTCTGCCGCACTCTCTGTTTTCTGCTCTGCGGTATCCTCCGCATGAACCTCCACAGTATTTGCCCTGTTGGCAAAAAATGCCCCAATCGGCATACAAAAAAGTATTGCCGATAGCATAAGGGACACCACTGCCCTAGCCGATAATCTCCTGTTTTTCATTAGTCGAATCCTCCTTTTCCTGTTCCCGTTTCTGTAATAGATTTCTGACTTCATCCTCACTGAGCTTATTAAGCATCTGCAATCGCTCGGATGAGATTTTATATTTCCGAATGATCTTCATGGCTTCGGCATCCTCCGCCATCTGTTTCTGCTCTGCAAGGTCTTTTTCCTTTGCCTGTAGCTGTGCTATCTGCTCCCTGACCTTTTTAAGCTGTGAATTGATTCGCTCTACTGACAAAAATAATTCCTCCCTTCGCTAATTCAATCTTCCAAAACCATAAAAATGGCTCTGCCAGTAAGAGGTATTGATTGAGGTGTACTGGATTGGATCGCCACAATGCACCATCGTACCGTTTCCGCAGTAAATGCCAACGTGTGTAACCGGACGTCCCGCATTATAAGTTCCGGTAAAAAAGATAATATCCCCTGCCTTTGCGTCTGCCGCTGATACCGGAGTACACTGGTCATAAATGCCCTGTGCGGTGGTTCTTGGCAGGTTATGTACGCCGCTGTTTGTAAATACCCAACATACAAAGCCAGAACAATCAAAACTTGCCGGAGCTGTTCCTCCAAAGGTGTATGGCATTCCCAGATACCTGTTTGCTTCCCGCATAAGCGTCTGTACGGTTGCATCATCATAAGATTCCGGTGGTATCACATTGCCGGTTCCTCCTCCGGTGCCGCCCGGTGTTTCTCCATAAATGGTCTGTTCTCCTGCTTCAAAATAAAATAACGGGTTATAATACTCCCCGTTATACAAGCACTCGATATGAAGGTGGCTTCCGGTACTGCTTCCTGTATTTCCGCTTTTACCTATATTGTCACCTTTTTTTACACTCTGCCCTGCGGACACATTTAAGCTGTCCATGTGGGCATATTTTGTGGTATATCCCTTACTGTCCGTAATCACCACATAATTTCCATAATAGGAATCGTAAGCTGCTTCTGTTACCGTTCCATCATGTGCCGCATATACAAACGTTCCTGTCGGCACCACTATATCCACACCCCTGTGAAGCTCCTCGGCTCCGGTGTTTGGATTTTTCCGGTAGCCATAATAACTGCTGATATAGTAATACCAGTAATAATCAACCGGAGAAGCAAAGACCTGTAAGCCGCCTTTTGTCTCCGTATAGGCTCCAAAAATTTCCGTCTGTTCGCTGTCCATGCGTCCGGCTACAATGCTCTCAAGCGGTGTGACCGTAAGTGTGACACGAAGAATTGTTACGGTATATTCTTCTTCCTCCTCATACTCGTATTCCTCGGTACGGGTAGTCCCGTCCGGATTTGTTACTATTCTGGTTCCGGTCTTTGTGACTGTCCTTGTCCGTGTTTCCTCTACTTCCTCGGTAGTGAGTGAATACATGGCATCAAATAATTCCTGAATCTCACTCTCTATTCCTGCGGCAGTAAATTCCGTATGGACTGCGGAAAGATAACTGATCAGTGTGTACGGATCATGCCCGATTGCACCAAGGTTATAATCGTATTCATCATATCCCGGATAATCAGTTTCAATCCGGTCAATCTTATTTTGCAGTTCCATTTCCTTTTCTGTAAAAGATAAATCTGCTGCATCAATCTCTGCCGGAAGGCTAAGATATGTGCTTGCCATCGTTGTTGTCACAGTTCCGGTAAACATGGAACCGCAGCTTGATAGTGCCGACATGATCATAATGAGCAGAAGTGCAAAAATACCCACTGTGATAATCAGTGTTTTATTTTTCGTGGCAATTTCCTGTAACTTCTTTGCAATCCCGGTTGCAGCATTGGCTGTCTTTGTAAATGTTTCCTTTGCAGTCTTGGCTTCTGCTCCTACCCGCCTTGCCTTGGCATACTCACGCTTGATGCGCTGTTTCTGTAGCTGCCTTTGCAACTGCTTCTTTGGACTGTTGCCCTTTAGATGTGGATTTTCACTGATGAATTTCTCATACTCCAGCTTCATATCCGCTGTGACCTGTTTTTTCTGCAATCGCTCTAATCGGTCACGCTTTCTCTGTGCCTTGCTCTTGCGGTGATATTTCATGTAATGGTAAACATCTTCTGCACGCTGTTCTGTCTTATGTGCACCCTCCACAGCAGAATTATCCTTTTCTGTCTCTGCAATCTTGCGATGCACAAAATACATATTTTCGGTCTGGAGCTTGTGAACCGCAGTTTTTCCCAGTCCATCCGGTTTAAATGGCTTCTCCACATCCACCGGAACCACAACATACTTTGCTTTTCCGGTCTGTTCATCAAAGACACGCTTCATCTCATACTGCCGCTTTGTCGGCATCTTGTCCTTTGCTTTCTGCAACTTTCGGCGGTTCTTTTCCGACTTATCAAAAGCCTTCTGTACTTTTTGGTCTGTAAATTCGTCCGCCTGCCCCTGCGAAAATGTGGCGTCCTTTGTCTGAAGATCTCCATAATCGGACTGCTTTGTATTTTCTGACTTTGCACGCTCTCTGTGTGCGTGTTCTCTCTGCACACGCCTTTTGTGATATTTTCCTTTTTCCTCAGACCGTTGGTAGGTATTTCTAACGTGGTAATTGTCCTGAAAACTGTCTGCGTCCTCTGTATGGAAATTTGTAGCATTACCGTTTTCCTCATTGATAAAGCTGTTTTCCTTTAAGAATGTCTTTTCCGCTTCGGCTTCCGACTTCTGGACATTGTGACCAGAAGTGTCCTGTTGTTGCTGTCGGTAATATTTTTTCTTATTATTTTTCCTATATTCTGTCCCAGTATTAAACTCTGACTTCTGGACGCTGTGACCAGAAGTTGCTTTTCCTGTACGACTGCCATGGTTCGCATCCCTTGGCATATTGCTCACAGGCTTCTCATTGGCATGAAAATGATTTTCCGTAGGAAAGGTGTTATCCTGCCTGTGTTCTGTGTGTTTTGCTCCAGTCACTTCCTTATCCTTGGAAAATGTCTCTTTTTCAAATGCCTTTACTGCCTGCTTCTTCTGTCTTTTTTCTGCCATTTTATACTGCGTCCTCCTTCTGCACCGATTCCTCCGGCTTGGTATTCATAATTCTGTAAGTCTTGGTGTCTGTCGGATATTTGTCTACAAATGGAATTACCACATTGTCAAACAGTATCAGACCACTTCCCGGCTCGGAGTTGGTGACATAGGAAAGCTGCTTATCAGAAAGTCCCAGTTTATCAGCGAGAATTGCCTGATCTTTGGCATTCTGATTTAACAGATACACAAAATCGCTGTTACCCAAAATACCTTCAATCTCCTCAGAACGAAGAAAATCGCCCACGTTCTGCGTCAAACCTGTCGGAATACCGCCCCATTTTCTGAAACGCTTCCAGATTTCCACGGAATAAATAGCTGTCTGCTTCTCCTTCAGAAGAAGGTGGAACTCATCACAGTAATAACGGGTAGCAATCTTTCGCTCCCTGTTCTGCGATACCCTGTTCCAAACCGCATCCTGCACGATTAACATACCCAGCTCTTTCAACTGATTTCCCAAGTCTCTGATGTCAAAGCACATGATACGGTTGCCGCTGTCTACGTTGGTATGGTGGTTGAAGTAATTCTGGGAACCATGCACATACAGCACAAGGCTGTTTGCGATACGCTCCGCCTTTGGATTTTTGTGTGCTAACAGGGCATCATATAAATCTTCCAGCAGCGGCATATTTTCCGGCACCGGATTTTCAAAATACTTATCATAAATATGACGGATACACTCGTCGATGATACCTTTTTCATCGTTCTGCAATCCATCCTTGCCGCCTGCAATCAGGTCACACAGAGTAATAATAAAATCGGATTTCAGCTTTAACGCTTCCTTATCCCCCTTATGGGATAACTGTATATCCATAGGGTTCAGATAGTCTTTGGAATTGGTGGCAAGTTTTACCACCTGTCCATGTAGTGCTGCCACAAGAGCAAAATACTCTCCCTCCGGATCGCAGATGATAATATCGTCCTTTGTGATAAGAAAACAGCTTAAAATCTCACGCTTTGCACTAAAACTCTTACCACTTCCGGGAGTACCTAAGATAACTCCGTTTGGTGTACGGAGCCTTTTGCGGTCTGCCATAATCATGTTGTTGCTGAGTGCATTTAATCCGTAATAGATTGCCGGTGCAGGCATAAACAATTCCTGTGTGCAGAATGGTACTAAGATTGCGGTACTCTTTGTGGAAAGGGTACGCTCAATTCCGGTTTCATTGCACCCAATCGGTGCAGATGCCATAAGGCCCTGCTCCTGTAAATACTGTAAACATCTGAGGTCACAGTTTGCCTGCTGAATAATACCGGACACCCTCTGCATTAAGCTCTCCAGTTCCCGCTTGGTTCTGCCATAACAGGTAATAAGGAATGTCATGTTGATCATCTTCTGGTTGCTCGTATTCAAATCATCGAGAAATTCCAGCGTGTCCTTTTCATAAGTCACGATGTCTGTTGGAAGAATATCCATATCATAGCCGCTTCGGACTGCCTTTTTCTGCTCTTCAATCTTCATTTTCTGGATATTGGAAATAACCGCTTTTAACTTCTTGATTGCCTTTACCGGATCTTCCGTCTGCATGTGCATGGAAATCGTAAGATTAGCATCAATATCCAGAAGATGCTTGATCAGCTCGTCCGTAAACTTCGGTGCGATAATATCCAGATAGGACACACAGCCATACATATTCCCTGACTTAAAGCGGTTCGGATAGCGGAAATCAAATCCCGGCGGTGCAATATAGTCCTTGACCGACTTACCGGATTCTGCCAAATCCTTAAATGAAAAACGGAAAGGCTCCATGGTATCCTGATTAAAATATTCATGCAGGATGCGCAGTCTTTCCTTTCCGTCCAGTCCCCTCGCAAGGGTTCCTATGTTGTTTAAGTTCCGTATGACATCTTTTTCAATGTTGTTAAGGCGGCTCTTGGCTTCCTTGTAGCCGTTGCTTTCTACACCAAAAATCAGATATTTTGATTTGATGATACCGTTGTTGCCCTTTGCCGCCTGCTTCTTTAACATCTCCGTGTATTCCTCACGGATGTCGTTAAAATCATCCTCCTGCCACGGAATGTCAAACTGTTCTGTAAGCATCTGCTCGTTGACCTGCCTGTTGAAAAGCACCAGTTCAAACTTCACAGACGGATCAAAATAATTGATAAGCTTGCTGTACTGTGCCAGTATGTCCGCCTGGTCATCCACTTCCAGAAGCTCATAGTTTATATCAAAAAATTCCACCATCTTTGTATAATAACGGTGGCTGACCTGACAGATACCATCACGGAACATCTTTTCAAAAGTGATCGTCCTTTGTGCGGTAGTCGGCTTTTCTTTCTCAATGCTCTTTCCCGATAAAATATGCTTTAACTGTATAAGACGCTTCTTTTCTGAAAAGGTAAGACCGCCACTTTTACTGTTGTTCCTGCTATTGCCTTTATAACTGCTTTTTCTGCGGCTTTCCGGTTCTGCCTTTTGCTTTTTCTTCAAGATAACGAACCTCCCTTCGTAATTTTTCTTTTTCTTCCAACTGCTTGTATAAGTTCTCTGACCGGTATGGTCTTATGCCCGGTGTGAGTATCTTCTGCCGGAGCATAAAATACAAAATCTTCTCCGCCGGAAACCCGTTTTTCTCATACATCGCAAAAAAGAAGAACGGAAGCATTGCTCCCATCATAAGAAGTGATGCGGCTGATGTTCCGATCAGTCCCTTAGTCAGAAAATACAGAGGGATGCCCGTTACTGCCGCACCACTGAAACAGATGATCTGTCTCTTTGTTAAATTCAGTGCCACTTTTGTCTTGATACCGGACAAATCCTTCGGCACCTGTACGGATATTGCCATATCGTTCCTCCCTTAGTGCGCATTCCAGATAGATTTCGATAATGAACCAGTCTTAAAGAGTGAAAAGCATAAAATAACGGTATATGCCGCCACTGACCAGAGTGCGGTATGCAGATTATCAGCAACCGCCACACCTGCCACAAGCACTGCATAGATAGCAACGCATACCATCATAAAAAATCCCTGAAATGCCAGAGCACAAAGCCCCTTAAAATAATTTGTTCCTATTGTTCCCCACTCCCGGTTGGTTACGGTTGCGCAGGGAACGGGTGCTACTGATACATAAAGATATATTTCAATCATTCGCCCATAAAGAATGACGGTGATCAGGACTGACATGATTTTCATACATAAACTGACGATCATGGTCTCCATTCCAAGTCCCAACAGCTCTCCTATGCTCATTTCCGAAAACTGCTCATTGAACATCGTCTGCAGCGTACTTGAAACATCAATACTGGTTTCCCCGCTGATTGCTGCCGCTGCGGAATTGACGATGTGGCTTCCCACATCAAATACCGCCATTACAATGTCAAAAGTCTTGCTTAACAGCATGACTGCAATACACGCTTTCATAAAAAAACGGATAAAAATTGCCGTATTGAAGTCATGCAGATTATTCTTGTCAATAACCATGGAAATAAGCTCATAGACGAGTACAAAACTGATGATCATTCCCGCTATGGGAATCATCACGTTATCGGACAGGGTTTTTATCATGTCAAAAATACCGGAGTTCCAAGTGCTGGGAGTTTTGCTGACCTCCCCTGCAATCGTGCCTACCTTGTCATTGACATCGGTAAACATGGTTTCAAAGTTTGTCAGCACCCATCCCTGCAACAGTTCCTTTATGAATTCAGTAATCTTATCAATGATCCCACCCATGAATTATGAGAACAGTGTGGAGAGCTGTGGAATCACCGTCTGCGCCACAATGATAATGCCTCCGCCGGACATAAGCTGTTTTATCCCCAATTAGGTGTAAAACTCTGCTCGATGGCGGGCGGCGGCGTACA
>ERZ780166.1411-NODE-1411-length-12855-cov-5.471406_pt1 | contig 12855 bp, 12 predicted proteins | sample MGYA00511366_ERZ780166 | MGnify/ENA primary metagenome ERZ780166 (study PRJEB29588, sample SAMEA2162231) | human gut metagenome | biome: human gut; feature: human-associated habitat; material: faeces | place: Denmark | collected 2008/2010 ...
TTTCTTCATTTTGCACGCTCAGCGAAAATAACAGCTTTTTACATGGCAAAATCTCCTGTTTTTGTATTTTTTTAGAAAAAAATAGCGTTTTTAATACAAACAGAACTCCCCGCGTAACTCTCCATCAACTACGCTTGGCCGCATGTTCCAGATAGAGGAAACATGCCACGTTCAACACAATTCCAAACGCAGTAGAGATGGGGGCTGCGAGGCCGATATTGGTGAGGCTTGCGTCCGGCTGGATGCTCATATAGTAAGCAAAGGGAAGGCGTACGAGAAGGGTCTGGATCAGTCCCTGGAGCATGACCCACACGGTCTTGCCATTACCGTTAAAATATCCCATCATGCTGAACAGCACAGCAGTCAATAGCGTCTCCGGTGCGAAACCTTTCAGATACTCATACCCTCTCTGCACCACTGCCGCATCCGCGGAGAAGATACCTGCCAGCAGATTCCCCCGGAAGAACACCAGTACAAAGACGAAGCATCCCACCAAAAGTCCGATGCCGATACCGGTGAACATGGTCTTCTTCGCCCGCCTCTGTTCTCCGGCACCTACATTCTGTGACACGAAAGAAGAAGTGGACTGCATCAGTGCACTGGGGATCAGCATGGCAAAGTTGACGATCTTGCATGCCACGCCGTAGCCGGAGGAAGCTTCCAGTCCCAGGCGGTTGACAAAGGCGCACAGTGCCAGGAAAGAGCCTTGTGTCAGGCACTCCTGCAAAGCTAACGGCAGACCAATCTGCAGGAATTTACCGCACTGGGGATTCCAACGAAAATCGTATCCGGTAATGGTAAAGGGCAGTCCCTTTTTCACAAGGCGTACAATTGCAAACACTACGCTCAATGCCTGGGCAAAAACAGTAGCCAGTGCCGCTCCCATGGCATCCATGCCCAGTCCTGCCACCAGTACCAGATCACCCACGATATTGACAATGCATGCCACGAAGACAAACAACAGCGGTGAATTGCTGTCACCCAGTCCTCGAAAGATCGCGGACAATACGTTATATGCCACAATAAAAAAGATTCCCGCACCACAGATCCGTATGTAAGCTGCGGTCAGTCCTACCGCCTCTTCCGGTGCCTGCATGAGAACCGCGATGGGACGGGCAAAACCAACCATGACCACGAACAGTACCAGTGAAATCGCTGCAAATACAACGGTTCCTCCGCCGATGATACTGCCGATCTGCTCCTCCCTCTTCTCTCCCAGATACCGGGCGATCAGCACAGTAATCCCCATTGCCAGCTGCGTCACTACAAAAGTCACCAGATTCAGCACCTGGCTGCCGGTAGAGACTCCGGACAATCCCGAAGTAGAGCCGAACCGTCCCACTACGAGCAGGTCTACCGCACCGTAAGCTGCCTGTAAGATTAAGGCGCCCAAAATGGGAACCATGAAGCGGAGCAACTTTTTCAAAATGCTTCCCTGTGTAAAATCCATCATGTCATTTTCTTTATTTTTCAAACTTCTCTCTCCTCTCGCACATCACCTGATAAAAGGTCTCTATGGTCTGTATCATCACTTTCGCATCTGCTTCGGAAATGCTCTCCAGATACGGTGCCAGACCGGCAAAATAATTCTCATTATATTTTTCCGACAGTTTTCGTCCCTCTTCCGTCAGAGAAATATAGGTGATCCTGCCGTCTTCCGCCGCATTGGCTTTCCGCAGATAACCCTTTTCTTCCATTTCTTTTACTGTCCGCGTCACGCCGGGACGGGGGATGTTCAGATAGTCACTGATATCTGAAATCTTCACAGCAGACCCCTGCCTCTCCATGATCTGGATCACATCCAGGAAATGAATATAAGAAGGTATCACGCCCGAGGGCAGCGCAGGAAGCATCTCTCGGATCCGTTTTGCCTGATAGCAGGCATCCAACATTCGTTTTATCGTCTGAATCGTCATTCTTTTCCTCTCTGATATCTTTTTCTATCCTATATTTTGTTTTTATAGTTACCTTGGGTAATTATCTTTGGTAATTATATGGAAACACTTTTAATTTGTCAATAGGATATTTTCATAAGAACGAAAACATATACATGAAAACAGCAGACCCTTTTTGTGGGAATCTGCTGTTTTTTTCCTATAGACTTCATTTTTTATTTTTCTTTATTTCAATTTCAAATCATACGTTTTTTACTTATAGAACTGTTTACGCATCCGATCTGGCATAGGCGTTTTTCATCTGCCCACTGAGTTCATACAGGACTTTATCCAGAGTATCGGCTGCCTCACACTGAAGCATCCCAGCAATCTTTTCGTTGGCCTCTTCCTGTATTTTTTTACGAGTTTCCTCATCGGTCTCCTGCTCCAGCAATGTATCATAACGGTTCAGGAGCTCGTGACTTTTCGCTGCTATGCTTTCCTGATAACGTTCGATATGGAACACGGATTTGTTATAAGAAGCATCGGCCATGGCTGCGATCATACGGCTCATCCAGTAGAAGTTCTCGGTGGAGACTTTTCCGGTGGTTCCGAACAGGTAGCCGGGTGTCGTATCTATGTCAGTGTAGAACGGAGCCAGTACATTAAATGCATTGGATGCAAACGCCAGCCACTGGACCGCCTGGCAGTTTGCCGGGGCACCCGGGCGCATCTGGATCAGAGTCATGACATCATTACGGTTGATGCCAATGGAACGGTATGCTCCGCACATAGTTTTATCCCCATACGAAGCATACGGATCATAGGGGGTTCCCTGATAATGAGAAGACAGCACGTATTTTACATCCTCCACCGTGATCTTCTTCTCAGGCACCATGCACCAGGGCAGATCATCCGAAAAAGGAGTGTAGTCCGCATCCGGACCATCCCAAACGAGTGTCCGGGGATTCAGGGTCCGCAGCATGTACCAGGCTCTTGCGGTATTGTATACATGGTCGGAATCGTCATGGCTGCCAAAGGCATCTCTGGCAGAAAAGCTGCCGTCCTGTGACAGATCCAGATGATGCTTTTCGATAAACTCTTTCAGATCCGCAGAGCACATATGATTCTCCTGTGCGTTCAGGGCATCCTCCAGATCAAAAGCATCGATTCCGAACTGGTTCGGCATCACCACATATGCTTCATCCGGCACTCTGCGGGCAATCCAGTGATGACCGCCGATCGTCTCCAACCACCAGATCTCGTTTTTATCGGAAAAAGCAATCCCGTTCATCTCATAGGTGCCGTATTTTTCCAACAGACTTCCCAGCCTCGTGACACCTTCTCTGGCACTATGAATATAAGGGAGCACCACAGATACAATGTCCTCCTCACCGATACCTCCGGGAATCTCTTCTGCACCATCCTGCGCCGGAACATATTCCACCAACGGATCTGCTCCCAGGACTCTGGCATTGGAAGTGATAGTCTCCGTGGCAGTCATGCCCACACCTGCCGCATTGATACCGTGTGCCGCCCAGATACCTTCTCCCCCCAGCGCATTGGGCACTGCGGTATAACGCAAAGCCTCCTCGGGCAGATCGATCTCCACATGAGAAAGCACAGATTTATATTTTCTCGGCTGTTCTTCCGGATGCACCACCACAAATTTCTTCGGGGTAAACTGTCCGGAGGGGGAATCATCGTTCCGGGCGATCATGGTAGATCCGTCATAAGATGCTTTTTTTCCTACTAATATGGTTGTACATGGCATAATCATTACCTCCTGCTATTATGCTACAAAAAATTTCCCGTGAGTAACAAAAATCTGTTTCCTGTCTGGAACCTTACGCCAGCTTCTGTCCATTCACCACAACATTCCGGATCGTCTCCGGTCTGCCCTGCAGGGGCTCAAGTTTCGTAAACTGTCTGCAGCCGGTGACTTCGATATTTTCCATAGACAGATTTCTGAAATACGGAATGTCCTCCTCATTTTCCATGGCAACGGTCTCATTACGGTTCAGAGAATTCAGGACATAAGACATCGTAAGGATCACTGCCTCGCCTTTGATCTCGCTCATATAGATATTGCGGAGTGTGATGTTTTCCACCACGCCGCCGCGTCCCAGCGCACTCTTCATGCGGACACCCACATCGGTTCCCACGAAAGTACAGTTCTCCACCAGAATATCTTTTACCCCACGTGACATCTCGCTGCCGATGACAAAACCGCCATGGCCTTCATTCACCAGACAATCATGAATGTAGACATTGCTGCAGGGGCCTTCGATCCTGCGGGCAATGGCATTTTTGCCGGATTTCATGCAGATAGCATCGTCACCGGTCTCGAAGGTGCTGTGATGAATGTGCACATTGGTGCAGGATTCCACATCGATGCCGTCACCATTCTGTGCATAGTACGGATTACGGATCTTCACACTGTCCACGGTAAGGTCCTCGCAAAAATAGGGATGTATGTTCCATGCCGGAGAGTTCATAAACGTTGCGCCCTGTAACAATACCTTTTTACAATAACGCAGACTGACCATCACCGGACGGTAAAAATCATAATAAGGTGCCGCAGCAGCCAGTGCCTCTTCGGTGGTTCCCTGGATGTTATGGCGATTGCCTTCCAGAATGGACTCAGTAGGCATCCAAATCTCAGTCTCTTTCGTCTCGATCACATAAGGACTGATCTGAAACAGCGCATCCCACTGTTTTGCCGTCATCTTGAATTTCTTGACCGGTCGCCATTTATCACCGCTTCCATCTATGATACCATCTCCGGTGATGGCGATATTTTCTGCATTTTCCGCTGTGATGGGAGACACGGTACGGATGCAGTCCTGCCCTTCATAACTGGTAATGCGCAGGGGATAATCCTCTTTTGCTTTGATGAATTTAAACATAGCCTGACTGTCCAGGTGCAGATTAACGCCACTTAACAGCCGGATCGGAGCCACTGCCCAGATTCCTGCGGGAACTCTTACCATACCACCGCCCTGCTCAGACACCTCGCGGATGGCACGATTGATAACTTCGGCATTGTGTCTGCCGGCTTCCTCACTGAATTCTCCGCTCTTTGCACCATACTCCGCTATGGATACCTCCCTTTCGGGGAAACAGGGGAGTTCTACTTTATAATTCTGATTATACATGGTTATTGTTTTCTCCTTTGAATATTTTCATGGATACTTTCACATTTTCTACGTTTCTGATTCTAGCGTGTTCCGTTTCGGACTTCCACCCGATTTTTGCGTTTTTCCGAAGGGTTCTACTGCTTATTTGTGCCCTTCCGCGCAGATCCAGTCCTCGCCGTCTTTTAAGCGAATCCGTACCTCTTCAAATCCTGCATTTTCCAGCAGTTCCCGGAATTCTTCCGGTGTGGGATTAAACAGATGGAATCTTTGAATGTTTTCCCGCACCTGTTCTGGCAGATCCTCCTTCTGGTAAATGTCGGCCACCAGTAAAAAGGTTCCCTGCTCCTTCAATACCCGGTAGACTTCTTTCAGATTCTCCGCGGGATCCGGCCAGAAATAAAAGCTTTCCACCGTAATGATCTTGTCAAAAGCATTGTCCGCAAAGGGCAGTTTTTCCACTGAGGCTTCCACGAGATCCATTTTTCCCTGCTGCAGTGCTTCTGCATTGGTTTTTCCGGAAAGTTCCAGTGAAGTGGCGGAATAATCCACTCCGGTCAGATGTCCGTCACGCACCTCTTCACTCATGCGTTTCAGAGTTGCTCCTCCACCGCAGCCGATGTCCAGAATCCGGTCATTCTCCCGGATCTTCCAGTGTTCCAGCGCCCAGCCGGTCACTGCGTAGTGGCTTTCGTTCATGCGGCGCAGCATCTTCTCCCCATCCTCCCCGACCGGTTTCCCGGGGTTGCCGGAAATGGTGATCGCCTGCTGGGTGCGTTCGTTGGTGGTTAGGTTTATGGTATTATTTTCTGTTTTTTCAGTCATGATCTTTATTCCTTCTTCCAGCCGCTTTCTTTTTGGATCTTTGCGGTTTTCTTTGCAATTTTTACTATCTCTATTATAATAGTAACTGTTTATAATCATGTAAAGGGCAATCCCGTTATTGAGAATATCTCTGAATAAGGGATTTGGCAAAACACGCGATACAAAGTACAATCTGCGAAAGCATACGCCGGAAATGCAGTGGAACGCTTGCAGGTTACGGAAAGGCATACATTTTTTATGAAATATTATCTTGCCCCCATGGAGGGACTGACCACTTATAATTTTCGCACTAACTGGAACCGCTGTTACGGCGGCATGGACAAATATTTTACCCCTTTTATCTCCAATCGGCACATGAACAGCAGAGAACGCAACGATGTGCTTCCGGAACATAATGTGGGCATGTACACCGTACCGCAGATCCTGACCAATAAGGCGGAGGAATTTCTGTCGCTGGCAGAGCAGCTGGCCGGATATGGCTACCACGAGGTCAATCTGAATCTGGGCTGCCCTTCTGGAACAGTGGTAGCAAGAAACCGCGGTGCCGGATTCTTAGGTACGCCCCGGGAACTGGAGACTTTTCTGGACGAAATTTTTGAAAAATGCCCGTTGAAAATTTCCATTAAAACCCGCATCGGCATGGAATGTCCTGATGAGTGGGCTCCGTTACTGAAAATATATCAAAAATTTCCCATGAAGGAGCTGATCATTCACCCCAGACTGCAAAAGGAAGGTTACAATGGGACACCCCATCTGGAAGCTTTCGCAGAGGCGGTGGAAGCCCTGCAATGTCCGCTGTGCTATAACGGGGATATTACCTCTCCGGAGTCGCTAACGCAGATTCTTACGAAGCTTCCCAGTATCGATACGGTCATGATCGGCCGGGGAATTTTGCAGAATCCGGGATTATTGCAGGAATTGAAGGCTGCCTCCACGGAGAGTGTTGCGCTGCCGTCTTGTGAAGAGCGTCTGGCTGTCCTGAAGGAATTCCACACTTCCCTCCTGACCGGTTATCAGGAGATCATGTCCGGCGATACCAATACGCTCTATAAGATGAAGGATCTCTGGACTTTCTTAAGCCACAGCTTCGAATCTCCGGACAAATACGTAAAAAAGATCCGCAAAGCCACAGATGCCAGCGACTATAAGCTGGCCGTCAATGCGTTATTCCGGGAGTGCGCATTGAAGTCGGAGAATTCTTGATCCTGACATCATCCAATACCTTTATTCCCCGGTGTCAAACTGTTCTCCTTCGTTGGCGTCTTCCATGACGACCTCCGGCTCCGGGATGCCTGCATTTTCCACATAGCTGAAATGAATGACCGCCTGTGGCCAGTTGAGACTGATCCGGGCGGTCTTCTGCCGCTCCTCGCCTGCCTTGCGGATCAGTTCCAACAGTTCCTGCAGGACTTCTCTGGTCAGATAGCCTCCCCGCCACTGGAACGTCATGGCCCGGCCTTTTTTCGCCATCTGCTGTGCTCTTTTATATACTTCTTCCGTTTTCGTAAAGGAAAGTTTTTTCTCCTTGTAATAAAAATGATCGTTGTCCGGACAGCCGGGTGCCGGGGCGATCAACGGTTCATGATCCCGGAACACTGCTTTATCTCCCAGATTGAAATAGTCGTAGCGGATCTCTCCGGGTTCTTCCGCATTGCCCTGATGTTTTCCCAATGTATTGTCAAATGTGGCATCCAGATGGTAATACTGCCCGCCGATCCGCACAATATTCCAAGTGTGACGGTACTTGATCCCTTTCTCCGGATTGTTGCCGCAGATAGCGATTACACACCACACACCCAGCGCATCACAAAGCACCTTCACCGATTTGGCAATGCCCTCGCAGACACCCACGCCCTGTCCCAGCGGTCCGATAATCTCATGGGAATAGGGCTTTTTCAACTTATCGTAGGTGATATTTTCGCAGATAAAGTCGTGAATGTACTTCTCTTTTTCCCACTCTGTGAACTTTGCGGCAGATCTTGCCAGCTTTTCCACCCGGGACTGCATGGCTTTCTGATGTTCTCTGATCTTATTTTTCTCAAACAGATACTCCGGCACGAAGATGATGTTGGGGGAGTCCTGATAATATCTATACCGATAACTCACCACCCAGAAGATCTCCGGATGATCCAGCCGCAGTCGGAAAAATACGTCATACAATTCTTCCGCCGGGATCCGCGGCAGCTGGATCTCGTCTGCCAGCGCCAGCACTCCCTGCTGCATAGCGTGATAGGCGGCCTGCTGGGGCTTGTTCATTTTCTGATAGTAATATGGTTCCATGGTAGTTTCCTATTCTATTGTTTTCATCTGTCTTATTTTTACATTTTAACAGAAGGTTTTTCTTTTGGGTGGATGTTTTTGATATTTTTAAAAAAATTTATTTCTTATGCAACTTTTCTGAAGACTGTACAGTCTAATCATCAGAGACCTGTAAAAAATGGTTTTATTACGAAAGGAGTTTTATTATGAAAAACAAATTTATCTGTGCACTTTTAACCACTGTTATGGTATTATCTTTTGCTGCCTGCGGCAATGAGGGAAACGGAGCTGCTGCCTCTGCGGAAAGCACCGTAGCTTCCGAAAGCCAGGTTACAGAAAGCAATACAGAAGCCAATACTGAAACCGCATCCACCGAAAGCACCTCTACGGCGGAAGGAGCCTATGAAGACAACTTTGCAGTTTCCACAGAGGATGCTACTGCTTTCGCTAAAAAGATCCAGGATGCCGTAGCCGCTGAAGACCTGAATGCTCTCGCTGATCTGGTCAATTATCCGGTCTATGTTGCTCTGGGCGATGGCAGTGTGATCGAAACCAGGGAAGATCTGATTGCCTTAGGTGCAGACAAAATCTTCACCCCTGAGCTGAAAGATTCTATGGCTAATGCTGATCTGTCCGAATTAAGCCCCAGTATGGCAGGCTTCACCCTCTACAGCACCGGCGACGGTCCTAACATCACCTTCAATGTCCAGAACGGAGTACTCGGCATCAGCGGTATCAATTACTAATCATTCTCATACAAATCGGGGGAGCCTTTCATCAGGCTCCCCTTACTCGTGTCGAAACAACCGTTGTCAACGGTACCATAGTGATATCTATGTTCCCGTCTGTCTTACGCGTGATCAGCGTGGCTCCCCGCTGGATATATTGCTTCGCAATGCCGGAATATCCCAGATAATCAATAGACATTCCGTAGGTCATGCGGATGCCCTGATATATCAGGGATAATGTATTCAGGTGATCGTGTCCACAGAAGATCCATTTCAGCCAGCCGTTATCCACCGCTTTTTCGAAAAAATGTGGCGGTTGATTCGATATTCCGAAGTACTCGTCCTTTTCTCCGATACTGCCGTGTTCATAAATCACGCTGTGATCGCCCAATTTCATTTTCTCATAAGCTTCCTTAAATTCTGCGGGCGGCATGTGGAAAAATGCCATGGCAGGCACTTTTCTCTCGCTCAGGTTTTCCATGCACCAGTCCGTCTGATCCTCATGGATCCGGTCGAAACCGCTGAAAAACCAGCCGTCGCCGTACATGTTGGAATCCAGCAGAATCAGCGGAAGTAACAGTTTTCCCTGATCATCTGTGAGGTCTACTACAAAATTCCCGACGCCGGTAATGGGATTCTGAGGACTGTGCTCATATCTTCCTTTGGTAAAAACGGCATATTTTCCCGTTGCAAAAATCTCCGCCAGTTGCTCTTTATTGCATGCAGCCCCCATCTCACAGTCATGATTGCCGAAGACAAACGTATAGGGAATCTGAAAACCATCCAGAAATGCCAGCAGTTTTTCTGCCTGCTTTCGGTTGTTCATGGTACCGCTTTTCGGGAAAAACGGGAAAACAGAATCTCCGGTCAGGACGATCAGATCCGGTCCCGTCCGGCGGATCAGCTCCGTCACCGCTGCCAGCGCCAGTCTGTCCTTTTTCCCGGAAAACATGCCGAAACCAAGGTGCAGGTCTGTCAGCTGTAATATTTTATAATCTCTGTCCGTCGGGATGCAAAGGGAAAAAGTCTCTTCGTCCCGAATTTGAAAATTTTGAGAGGTATACATAGTAATCTCTTTTCTGTCACTTAATCTGTTTCACTATTGTATTTGAGTTTTTTGAAATCAGCTCAATGGGATCAACGCACCGATTGCAGACAGTAGCGTAGACAGCACCATCAGCACCTGAAACGGCACTGTGCCGATCACGCCGCAGATAGGACTGCTGCCGGCTTTTTTCCTGGACTTTCCATAGGTCAGCACCAGCATGATGCTCACCAGTACCACAACGCCACTCATGATCCGGGTCAGAACGATAAAGCTGTTCACTCCAAACATAGCAAACAGGATGCAGGGGACTGTGGCGATCAGCCAGCTGATGCGGTTGCCGCTGCCGATCTGCTCATGAACCACATCGCGGAGGGCGAGAGTATTGCTCCAGAACGTGGTAAGTAAAGCAAACAGGGAAAATACGCCTGCCAGGATCATTGCCCAGGTACCGATGCTCTCTCCCAACTGCATGTATGCCAGTTCTTTTTCCAGTGCTCCCTTGGTTCCCAGGAGAACCGTGCCCGTCACGATCAGAACAAACACTGAGGAAAGCCCAAAACCGATGAAGATGGAGCGGCGGATCTGTTTCGCGTTGCCATCCAGACCTTTCACCACCTGGATCACTGCCTGATTGGCAGATGTGGCGAATACCACCATACTGTACAGCGCCAGCAGATTATTCCAGTGGAACTGTGCCCGTTGCAAAGAATTCAGCGGATGCATAAATGTGCCTACCGTCATCACTGCCACAATGCCCATGAGGACAATGACTGCGTATTTCTGCGCGATGCCCACGGCTTTCATGCCGATAAACACCACAACTCCGGCGATCACATAGTACAAAACCTGCGCCGCCACAAAAGGCATTCCGAACCAGTTCACAAAAATCTGCGCTCCGCCGTTGATGTTGCCGCTGACACCGATCATAATTGCCAGTCCATAGACAATAAATACACTCCAGCTGAAGATCTGCTTCATTTTCCCATGAAACAGCTCTCCTTCAAAGCTTTTCACCAGCTGGACACCACCGTTATTGTAAGACAGCTCGGCAATGATCAGATGCAGGATCACGTTCACGCAATAGGCGATTAATACCATCCACACGACATCCAGCATGCTGTTCTTCGTGGCAAGATACGGAACGGCGATGATGCCGGTACCGATGCTGTTGCCGACGATCATGCTGATGGCTTCGAAGGTCGTGAGATGGGCTTCGGATTGGATAGGTTGGGACATAGGGAGGCCTCCTTGGTAAAAATACTGATTTTATAAAAGTTTGGTGGTAAGTGCTTCCTGCAATACTTTTGAACAGTTGATTCCACGTTTATCGGCAAGTTTGGACATCCATGCCGGAAGCGAGACATTTTTGCGAACTGCTTTGGTGTCAGTCATGCTGCGATATTTAATCGTATCTGCCTGGATGATCGTAAGAATATCTGTCGGTAAATGAGGAATCTCTGCCTGCGGTGTAGGCTCATTCGGAGTAATATCTTCATCTTCCAGACCAACAAGACAAAGATTCAGTGCATCTGTGATAAGTGCAATCGCTTCTGTCAAAGTCGGTGCTGTTGTAATACATCCGTCCACATCCGGAACCTTCGCATAGAAAGTGCCGTCTTTTTCAGTAATAACAGCAGTATATGTGTATTGCATATCATTTACCTCCTTCTATATTTGCTTCTTTCAAAATATATCGCATATCATTTTCATTAAAATCATGACGTTTTACAGGAATTGTCTGCTTGGTATTCGGTTTGAAATACAGGTCATGACTTGCTCCATGTCTTTTAAAAATAAAACCGTTCTTTTCCAATTCTTTAATTGTTTTCTTTCGTGGATGCATTCTTCTCTCCTCTTATATTATACACAATATTACACAAAATCAATAGTGAAATACACAAATTTACACAAAACCATGCAACATAACATTAAAAATTCAAATTGTTACGTAGGAAATATAAATAGATTCTGTTAAAACTGACTTTAAAAGATATTGTAATTATCAACATGTTGTACAATATCAGACATAAAATAGAATAGTATAAGAAATTATTACAATCTGTTTTGATTTCAATATAAAGTATTTCTTGTCTGTGAATAAAAAAATCCAAAGAACTAATTATTCTTTCATGTTCTCTTCTTGCATCCAAAGAGGCATATAGTTTCCATCTTTTTGCTTATAGAAATTTTTACTCAAATATCTGTTTTCCGTCTCATATTCTTCCGGTGTCATTCCGTTTTTTCCAAAATGGGGCTTCCATAAGCGTTTCCGTTGCCCAATCGCTTTGCCTGACCGTCTTGCTCAATTAAATGTCCTCCTTCTATGTAATCACACAGTACATTATATACGATTGTCTTTTCTATTTCAATCCACGCTCCCGCGAGGGGAGCGACCATGTTGAAAAAACAGATTATCCCCATCGTCCGTGCATTTCAATCCGCGCTCCCGCGAGGAGAGCGACCATTGGAACAGACAGATTGCCTTCTGAGGCGGCATTTCAATCCACGCTCCCGCGAGGGGAACGACGGCCAGCGCAGTAGAGGCTTGCAATAAGGCGTTTATTTCAATCCACGCTCCCGCGAGGGGAGCGACACCGTATAGCGTCAGTCAGATCAACATGTACTGATTTCAATCCACGCTCCCACGAGGGGAGCGACTAAATACCTGACGGAGAAAGACAGATACCTGATTATTTCAATCCGCGCTCCCACGAGAGGAGCGACTATAATAGGCATGCTGTTGACTCTTTCCAGCAGATTTCAATCCGCGCTCCCGCGAGGGGAGCGACTCGTTTCCGTTCAGATAGTTATACTGCAGCTTAAAATTTCAATCCGCGCTCCCGCGAGGGGAGCGACGCTGCCTCCGTTTCCTCATTCTCGCCCGTATGTAATTTCAATCCGCGCTCCCGCGAGGGGAGCGACTCTGCTTCATCGGGTACCACTTTTTGATACATACATTTCAATCCGCGCTCCCGCGAGGGGAG
>ERZ780166.1413-NODE-1413-length-12827-cov-1.735907_pt1 | contig 12827 bp, 9 predicted proteins | sample MGYA00511366_ERZ780166 | MGnify/ENA primary metagenome ERZ780166 (study PRJEB29588, sample SAMEA2162231) | human gut metagenome | biome: human gut; feature: human-associated habitat; material: faeces | place: Denmark | collected 2008/2010 ...
GATTATGGTAGCCACCCCAGACCATACACATGCCGGCGTGACCGCCCACGCAATCACGCTAGGCAAGCATTGCTATACGCAAAAACCGCTTACCCACTCCGTTTACGAATCGCGTTTGCTTACCAAACTGGCGAAGAAATATAAGGTAGCCACCCAAATGGGTAACCAAGGTAACTCATTCGACTGGTGCCGGCAGATCGCAGAGTGGATACAGTCTGGCGTAATCGGCGATGTATATGAGGTACATTGTTGGACAGACCGCCCCATCTGGCCCCAAGGCTTGATGAAGCCGAACGATACCCCGAAGTGCCCGAAGACACTGGATTGGGATTTATGGATCGGCCCGGCTCAAAAGCGGCCTTATAATCCGGTCTATACCCCTTGGAACTGGCGTGGATGGTGGGACTTCGGAACCGGGGCCTTGGGCGATATGGCTTGCCATATCATGGACCCGTTGTATTGGGCACTCGACTTAAAATATCCGACCAGCGTAATCGGCAGCTCTACTTTGAGTAACCTGTACTCCCCTCCTCACGCACAGATCGTAACCTATACATTCCCCGCACGTCCACCCAAAGGAAATGTCAAGATGCCGGAAGTGAAAGTCTATTGGTACGATGGTGGTCTGATGCCTCCCCGTCCGGAAGAATTGAAAGACGGGCAGATGATGGGCGACGAGAACGGCGGTATCATCTTCATCGGAACGAAAGGAAAGATCATGACAGGCTGTTATGGAATGAACCCGACCTTATTACCGGTTTCCGACATGGAACATTTCAACCAGCCCAAACCGACGATCCCGAGAGTGAAAGGTGGCAATGGAGACATATGGTCCACCAATGCCCATGAGCAAGACTGGATCCGGGCTTGCAAGGAATCCCCGGAAAATCGTACGGAAGCCTCATCCAACTTCCAGTTCTCCGGTCCGTTCAACGAGATGGTCGTGATGGGAGTCTTGGCCGTTCGCCTCTCCGGACTGCAAGGTTTGCATCGTGAGTTGCAATGGGATGGAGAGAACATGCGGTTTACGAACATCTCCCCGAACGATAAGATCAAGATCGTCACGGTGGATGATTTCAAGGTAATTGACGGAGATCCGCGTTTCGACCGTCGCTTCGCCGAGTTTAACGCTGCGGAAATGGCCAACGAATGGATCAAGCATACGTATAACAACGGTTTCTCTTTGCCGGATATGCCAAGATAAACCTTTTAATAACAGCCAAATATGATAAGACATATCTATAAAATAATGATAGCGATCGTTTGCTGCCTATTGGCTATTCCAAGCGAAGCGCAAACGAAGGCCGAGAAGAACGGATGGCGTCTAGGGATGCAATCCTATAGTTTCCACCTGTTCCCTTTGACGGAAGCTCTCGATAAGACACAAGAACTGGGATTGAAATACATCGAGATTTATCCCGGCCATAAGCTCGGTGGTAAATGGGGAGATAAAGTATTCGATTTCAACCTTGATGCGCAGACCCAGAAAGAGATCAAGGAGCTTGCGGCATCCAAAGGTATCAAGATCGTAGGAACCGGGGTGTATGTAGCCGAAAAGTCGTCCGATTGGGAAAAGATGTTCAAATTCGCGAAAGCGATGGACCTAGAGTTCATTACTTGCGAACCGGCTTTAAGTGACTGGGACTTGGTAGAAAAATTGTCCAAGCAATACAACATTAAGATCTCCGTCCATAATCACCCGCAGCCTTCCGACTACTGGAAACCTGAGAACCTGTTGAAAGCCATCTCCGGACGCAGTCAATCGCTTGGTTCTTGTTCCGATGTGGGGCATTGGCGTCGGGAGGGGCTAAACCAGATTGATTGCTTAAAGCAACTCAAAGGTCGAATCATCTCTTTGCATTTCAAGGATATCGCCCCGAAAAAAGCAGGAGAGAATGAGCAGCACGACGTGATCTGGGGCACAGGCATCCTAGATGTAAAGGGAATGTTGAAAGAACTCAAATCCCAGAATTTCAAGGGAGTATTCTCTATCGAGTATGAATACAACTGGGAAAACTCTGTACCGGACATTAAAGAATGTATCCAATACTTCAATAAAACCGCAAACGAAATCTTATAATAGGGATTAGCATTAATTGACAGGTAGTAAGCGTATAGGCCCAAGGGACGTTCTCCTAGCCTATACGCTCCACCTTTCTAATAATACACGGGAATAAAATGGCATCTGACAACAAAATAATCGAATTGATCAAACAAGGAGATATAGCCGCCTTTAATACCCTGTTCAAGTCTGTTTATCTCCAACTTTATATACATTGCCGAAAATTTATCCCCGCCCCGGAAGACGCAAAAGACATCTTACAAAACGTCTTCCTCCGCTTCTGGGAAAAGCGTGAGAACATCGATATTCACACGTCTTTAAACGCTTATTTATACAGGGCTATACAGAACGAATGCCTCAATTACCTTCGTTCTACCGGAACTCCCTATCTGATTAGCCATAATTAATAAATTTAAGATTAATAATAAGATCTAACAATGTTACGTTTTTTATCCGTATTACACTAAAAATCATCCATTTCTCATAAGCAAGACTGTTTTTAAGATTAATAATTCAATGATTTATTATTTGATTACTATAGTATCTTTCAGTATTTGATAGCGAATACCCGTATTCGTCTTTATCACATTGAGAATCTCCGATAAATCTTCGTTGTTACGGAAACTACCGCTAAACCTTAATTTTTTTATCCCTTGATTTTCATAACGAAATACAACGTTATAGTTCCTTTCCAACAACTTTGTTATATCTTGCAGATACATCATTTTAAAAGACAAGAAACCTCCTCTCCATTGAGCGAATAGTTTCTTATCGTAAGGTACTACTTCTATCTTATTTCTACTTTTATCATAAACCGCCACTTGGTTAGGCTCAAGTAAGACCTCTTGTTTAGTCAACGTAGGTTGTACGGCGACCTTGCCATTGAACAAGGTTGTGGTTAGTTGCGAGTCTTCCATATAAGCGGAAACATTAAAGGCCGTACCAATCGCTTTCACATCAATACCGTTTGCCTTTACAACAAATGGTAAGTCTTTATTCTTTGCGACTTCAAAATAAGCTTCTCCATCCAAATAAATGCTACGATTGGAATGGCCGTAGTTCTCCGCATATTCTAGAGTTGTACAAGAGTTAAGCCAAACCCTCGTACCATCCGGTAATTGCAAATAGCTCTTCTCTCCTTTGCTCGTTACTAATTTATAATTTCCAACTGTCGATAAGTTCTCTTGATTCGTAAGATACAACGTTGATAGTGAAACACCTATGCCCAAAACCACGGCAGCGGCATATTTCATGTATTGAAGGAATAGCCTTCTTGTTTTCATTTTGGAAATAGTTTTTTTCTCTATGGATGAAAACAAACGCTCCCACTCCCTATCAACATCTACTTCGTCTTTGAGACTTTCCGCAATTATATTTTTTATATATTCTTTCATTGTTTTTTCTCGATTCTATATGTATGACACTTCAAAACGATGTGCTACTTACAAGATTGATAGATTTTTGTATTATATTTTTTCAAGAAACCAGATAATCTTTCAATCTACTTTTCAAAATCTTAAGGGCTCTATATATCTGTGTTTCCACTGTACGGACGGAGATATCCAATTTATCTGCGATCTCTTGGTTCTTGAGTCCATTTATACGACTCAATTTAAAAATGGATTTACATTGATCTGGTAATTCCTCTATCGTATTTTCCGTGATTCGTTCTATTTCAAAAATACTAAGTATCGAATAAGGATCATTATCTTCCACAGCCTCTTGTTTATCCATCTCTGATATTTCATATCGGGGAATGTCAATGGTTCCGGTAGAACTAATTACAGAACCCTGAAAAAATCATTATTTTTAGGTTTGTGCTTAACCTTTTTCCAGCCGTACACAGTAGCGGCATCAGCACAAATTATATCCTTAAATATCACAAAAGGAACTATCACTGAAGTTTTTAAGGCGATTGAAGACCAAAGTGAATATAAATTCTTTTATAATGACAATCAAATCAATTTGAATAAACGGGTTGATGTCAATATCCATGAAGAATCCATAGAACAAGTATTAAACAATGTCTTTAGAGGTACGGATATTACGTATAAGATCGTCAAGAATCACGTAGTACTTACCAACAAGACCATGAAAGATACGGAGTTGCCATCCACCAACCAAAATCGCAAACGGCTAACCGGACAAGTAGTAGGACAAGATGGGGAGCCTCTGATCGGAGTAAACGTTGTAGTGAAAGGTACTACAATCGGATCTATGACCGATATGGACGGAAACTACATTCTAGAGAATGTTCCCTCCAATGCTACCGTTGAATTCTCGTACATCGGCTATCTCCAACAAAGTATCAACGTAGGCAATAAAAGCAACCTCAACGTCACTTTAGCGGAAGACACTCAAAAGTTGGATGAGGTAGTAGTTGTTGGTTACGGTTCCTTCAAGAAAAGAGATTTAACCGGAGCTGTTTCTCAAGTAAAAGGAGACGAGATCTCGAACCTACCGCTTCGCAGCGCCGCCGACGCCTTGCAAGGAAAAGCAGCCGGTGTAACCATAACATCTAGTTCCGGTAGCCCAGGTTCACTCGGTAATGTCCGTATCCGTGGTGTCGGTACTATCAATAATAATGATCCGTTGTATGTAGTAGATGGTCTACCTCAAGGTGATATCGGTTGGTTAAATGCCCGTGATATCGAGAGCATAGAGGTATTGAAAGACGCTTCCGCACAAGCGATCTATGGTGCCCGTGCTGCCAACGGTGTGATCCTAGTATCCACAAAGCGAGGAGCTTCCGGCGAGAGTTACCGAAGCAACATCGAGTTTGATATGAACATTGGTTTCCAAGATGTAGTGAAAACGTATGACATGCTAGACGCCGAAGGTTTCATGGAATATAAGAACCGGGCTTACGCCGCATCCGGGAAAGCCTTGATCGATGATTTCGCCACATCAGAGAAGCGAGAGCAGATCCTTACTTTCCTAGGGAAAAACGGAGGACGATCCGGTACGGATTGGTGGAAAGAGAGCACCCGTAAACCCAAGGAAGCTATCAGTCAGAATTACAACCTAGCTTTCTCCGGAGGTATGAAGAAACTCAGATACCGTGCTAGCTTCGGCTATATGGATCAACAAGGAATCTTGAAAGGTTCCGACTATGAACGCCTCTCCGGTCGGTTGAACGTAGACTCTGAGGTAACCAAGTGGTTGAACCTCTCCGCAAATGTGAACGTCACGTACGAATCCAGGCGCAACCTAGATGAGAATAACTCTTACACAGCAACCGTGTTCAGTACCCTTGCGGCAGACCCAATCACTCCGGTATATCGCGACAACCTAGTGGATATCCCAGATTTCTTGCAAAACCGGATTATGGGTGGTTATGAGCCGACCAATCCTTGGTCTCGCTATACAGGCGTAATTTACTCAAACAAACCGAACACGGTTGGACAGGTAGACCGCTCCGCATTAAATCAATGGCACGGGATCGCCACGAAAAGTAATATCTCCGGCGAAGTCAAGTTGTTACCCTTCTTGACCTTCAAATCCAGTATCGCTCTTGACTTAGTCCGTAACCAAAGCGACTCTTTCCGTCCTTCTTACTATCTGGATGGAGATGAGTACTCCACTTATGCGGGCGCCAGTCGGAGCGTAGCGAATAAAGATTACTGGGTATTCGACAATTACCTAACTTACAATCAAAAATTCGACAAACATGCGGTAACAGCCATGGTCGGTACCTCCGCAGAGAAAGAGCGCTACGAGGAGATCTACGCCTATAAAGAAGGACAGGTCAACAACAACCCGAACCAGCAGATCATCAACGCCGGTACCATGAATCCCGCCGCATCAGGCTACTACGCCACGAGTACGCTGAATTCTTATTTCGGTCGTGTATTTTATTCCTTTGACAACCGTTATATGATCACAGCCAATATCCGTTGGGATGGATCCTCTAAATTTGCAGATGGTAATCGCTGGGGTTACTTCCCCTCCGTATCCGCCGGTTGGAATTTCTCGGAAGAGAGCTTCATGAAGAACCTTGAGTGGCTGTCACAAGGTAAGTTAAGAGCAGCTTGGGGTGAGATCGGGAACCAGACTATCTCCTCCGGAGCCTATATGAATACGTTCGGAAATGGTAGCTACTACCTCTTCGGTAATCCGTATCAGACGAACTTGTATGCCGGACGTACGCAGGTGGGTAATCCGGATCTGAAATGGGAGACTACTCGCCAACTGGACTTCGGATTGGATTTGGCCTTTTTCCAAGGTTCCTTGAGAGCAACCTTCGACTACTTTGACCGTCAGACAAGTGATATGTTGGTGCAAGTACCCGTGCCCAGTTCACTAGGATTCCCCAACACGCCGTGGATGAATGCCGGTAGCGTAAGCAATAAAGGTTTTGAAGTAACGCTCGGATACGACGGTAAGATCGGGAACGACTTCCAATATCATATCAACGGAAACGTATCCACCTATAAAAATAAGGTAAAAAGCCTAGGTAGTGGAGCGAATATTCCGGGTAAAGGCATCCATCTAGGATACTTCTCCTATACGATGACAGAGCCAGGACAACCGATCGGTTATTTCTACGGATATAAAACCGATGGTGTCTTCCAGACCCAAGAAGAGATCGACAACTACAAGAACAACGGTCAAATGGTAATGCCAAACGCAAAGCCGGGCGACTTAAAGTTCCAAGATTTGAACAAAGATGGTAAACTAGACGACGAAGACCGCACGATGACAGGAAATCCTCATCCAGACTTCACCTTTGGTTTGACCTTAGGCGCAGAATGGAAAGGATTCGACATCTCCGCCTTCTTCCAAGGATCAGTCGGCAATGACATCTTAAACATATTGAAATATGACATCTATTCAGGTACCGGTTGGTACAATGCTCCGAAGGATATATTAACAACCTACTGGAACGGACCGGGTAGTACAAACGAGAACTTCGCAATCGATGCGGATAGCCGCATGAACTTGGAGATGTCCGATTGGTATGTGGAAAATGGTTCTTATGTTCGCTTGAAGAACCTGACAATCGGTTATACGCTTCCGTCCGAATGGACTAAGAAGATCACGATCAACAACCTTCGTTTCTTTGTTGCCGCACAGAACTTATTCACGATCACCGGTTATTCCGGACTAGATCCTGAGATCGGAGAGATCAATAACTCGCCTCTTTACAAAGGCTGTGATATGGGATTCTATCCGCAACCGCGTACATTCATGTTCGGTCTTAGTTTGAAATTATAATCTTAAAATGAATTATTATGAAATCTATAGTTAACATAGGGAAATTACTTGTATCGATCGCATGCGTCGGTGCCCTTACGACAAGCTGTAACAGCGACTTTCTAGACCGCCCGCCATTGGGAACATTGGATGAGGTAACTTATCTGAGTACCAAGGATGCCGGCTACAAACTTTTGGTCAATTGCTATCAGCCCTTACAAGATAGCTGGAACTATCAGGACATGAAATTTGTCTTGGGAGATCAATTGAGCGACGACTGCTCCAAAGGCGGCTCTGATGCAGGAGACCGCGTTCGTATCACGGAAATCGCCCGCGGAACACCAATGGCGACTAATCAAGTCTTGTCCGACCTTTGGACTCATCGCTACCAAACAGCGATCTCAGCCTGCAACGTATTCCTGTCGCTAATCACACCTGAATCAGAATTGATCGATGATGCCGGAGGCTTGGTCAGCACAGAAACCAAACAGCGATGGATCGCAGAGGCTCAATTCATGCGTGCGTTCTATTACTACGACAATCTTCCAGAATATTCCACTAATTGACAAGCCCATGGAAGTCGTCGACAAAAGTACGATCACGAAATCCAGCAAAGAGGAGGTCATGAACTTTATCCTGAAAGACCTGAACACCGCAATCGCCGAACCTAATCTACCTAATGCAAAAAGCCTTCCGACCAGCGAGATTGGGCGAATCACCAAAGAGGCCGCCATGGCTTTCCGTGCTAGGGTATTGATGTTCTACGGCAACTACGGAGAGGCTCTGAAAGACCTGAAGGCAGTTGTCGAATCCGGAAGCTATGAATTAGTAGATGACTACGAGAAGCTATTCAATAACGCCACAGAGGGCTATATGTCAAAAGAGTCCGTCTTCATCACCCTGCGCTCTTACATTCCTAGCTACACTAGCGGTAGCGTTTGTCCACAAATGAATGTCGGTCGCGGTATTGCCGGCGGATGGGGCGGCGAGTGTCCGACGAAGGATTTGGTAGACGAATATGAGGTAGGCGATCCACGCTTGGTACACACGGTATTGTCATCCGGCGATATATTCGTCAAGAACGATGGTTCCGAAGAGGTACACGACTATTCCGGCTACGACAATTTCCCACAGCAACACAGCCGTAAGCAGTATCCAGACTTCTCCAGACGGCCACTAAACGATTTATTGAACACGGATTGGACCCACTATCACATCCGCTATGCCGATGTATTGCTGATGTACGCTGAATGCCTGATCGAGACGGATGGCGACAAACAACTAGCGGCCGACCTGATCAACCAAGTACGTTATCGTGCCTTCGTGACAACCTCTTTGACAGATAGCTACGCTAAATACCGTAAGTTCAACCTCAAGGAGAGCGATCGAGTGACCGAGGATACTTTCAACGCTAAGTATAAAGTGAAAGCTTCCGATGATCTGCGTGCCGCCGTTCGCCACGAACGCCGTATCGAACTTGCAGGCGAGGGATTACGCTTCTACGACTTAATTCGCTGGGGCACCTTCGTATCTACAATGCAGAAATTCGGCAAGACTGATGAGGGCAAGTATTCCGGTGCCGGGACACTCGTCACCGATAAGACATACCCCTACCCGATTCCACAAAGCGAGATCGACTATGTAGGAGGCGCATTAACACAGAACGATAATTATTAATCTTCAATTTTTATTACTGTAGCCCCCGCAGATAGTCCTTCTTGTTGTCTGCGGGGGTTTCTATTCACGAAATACCTTAGAAATCCATGAAACGAATCTTATTTCTCCTAACCATCGCCCTCCTAAATTTGGGAAGTGGCCTATGCAAGACACGACAATCGTTAAGAATCATGAGCTACAACATCCGCATCGGGATCGGTATGGACCAACAGACCAATTTGAAGCGAATCGCTGAAGTGATCAACAAGATCCAGCCGGACTATGTCGGGCTACAAGAGGTGGACAGTGTATGCGAACGCTCTGGATGGATCAACCAATATGCAGAATTGGCACGGTTGACCGGCATGTATCCAATCTTCGCACCTGCCACAGAACGTTCTAAGGGATTATACGGAATCGCCGCACTCTCCCGCAAAAAACCTCGCAGCTACCAATACATACCTCTGCCGGGAAAGGAAGAGCCACGTACCTTCCTTTGTCTCGAATATCCGAACTATACCTTGTGTAACACACATTTCTCGCTCGACCCAGACTCTCGCCTGGCCTCTATACGACTCATCAATGAGACGATGAAAAGCGAAAACAAACCAATCCTGATCACCGGAGACTTCAACATGGAGCCAGACTCTAAGGAATTCAAGGCGATGAAACAAACGTGGAGGCTCTTATCCGACCCTACGTTAGAGACCTACCCCTCGGATCATCCCCGTTTGCGTTTAGATTATATCTTCGGCGACCTAAGGCATGAATTTAGGATTATCAACGACCAAGTGATCGATATCCAGTCGTCCGATCACCTGCCGATCTATATAGACGTGCTATTTTAAGCTTTCTCCCCCGGACATCCTCAGAATCCCGAACAATGCGAATCTAGAAATTCTTAATGTTGTCCGGGATTTTCATGCAATAAGAATACTTCCAATTGGTTTTAAGCAAAATATTTCCTAGTTTTGCGCAATAATATACAGAATTAAAATAAACTGGGATATGAAGAATATAATCATTATAGCTAGTTTACTCCTCGGGATGCCGCTTATGGCACAAACCAAGGTGGTAAAAAAGAACGCTGTAAAAGCCAATAATTTCGGAATCACCTACTCGTTGCCCAAGACCTCGCTAGTCGTAGACGCCGAAGTGACGAAAGTAACTTGCAAAGCCGGGCCTTACTATCAATATGCAGAGAAGTATCTAGGCGTAAAGGATGCGGTCACGGAAGACAAGGTTTATTTCGATCTCGGAAAAATCAGTCTGATCAACCGGGGATTACCCGATGCGGATAATACCTATATCGTAGAATTCAAACAAGGTACGGTCGCCCCTTACGCTTATCTTACCGAAGATGGATTATTATGCTCGATAAACGCAGAATATACACCAGTTGAATCCGAGCTAGATGCCGCAAAGAAAAATAAAGGCTCCCAACAAAAAGTGACAGACGCTTCCGTTTTCTCAGAGGAATTACTAATGGCAGGCTCCACCGCCAAACAAGCGGAGGTGGCCGCTAAACAAATTTACCGTATCCGGGAAAGCCGTTTGAACATCTTGACCGGCGAGGCGGATAATTTACCTCCCGATGGTGAAGCCATGAAACTGGTGATCCAGCAATTGGAGGAGCAAGAAAAAGCATTAACAAACCTATTCACCGGAATCTTGACCAAAGAAACCGAGCATTATGAGGTAAGTATCATCCCCCACGACAACCTAGATAAAGAAGTATTGTTCCGTTTCTCCAAGCAGCTAGGTATCGTAGACGCTGACGATTTGGGCGGTACCCCTGTCTATATGAACTTGAAAGCGACAGAAAGAGCTCCGATCCTTGATGCCAAGGAAGCCGAGAAGAAAGACAAATCATTGAAAGGAATCGTCTACAATGTTCCGGGAAAAGCCAGCATAGAAATACTAATGAACAAAAAAACGCTCTACAAAGGAGAGGCCCAAATCACTCAATTCGGAACACGGGAAGGATTAGCCCCTGTTATGTTTGAGGATAAGAAAGCCCCCGTCAAAGTTCTTTTCTATCCGGAAACCGGCGCCATAAAGCAAATTATTCAATAAGTATAAACTAATATTATCTAAAACACATGTTACAAGGACAACCTAAAGGTCTCTATGCCCTAGCACTCGCGAACACGGGCGAACGCTTCGGTTATTACACGATGCTTGCGATTTTCACACTATTCTTGCAAGCGAAATTCGGCTATACGGCCGCTGAGACATCAACGATTTTCGCTAGCTTCTTAGCGTTCGTGTATTTTATGCCATTGATTGGCGGTATGATGGCCGATAAGTTCGGTTATGGAAAGATGGTTACCTCGGGTATCATCATCATGTTTGTCGGTTATCTTTTATTAGCCATCCCAACAGATGCCGCCTCGGGAAAAATCATGATGTTCGGCTCGCTAGCGCTAATCGCTTGCGGTACCGGATTATTTAAAGGTAACTTACAAGTGATGGTAGGTAATCTTTATGATGCCCCGGAATATAGAAGTAAACGTGACCAAGCCTTTAGTTTGTTTTATATGGCGATCAATATCGGTGCCATGTACGCACCTACGGCTGCCACTAAAATGACAGACTGGATGTTGGGTAAGTATAACCTTTTCTACGAGTCACAAATTCCGGCACTCGCTCACCAATTCTTAAACGGAACAATCTCCGCAGAGAACAAAGAGGCACTCGCCGCTCTGCAAAGCGCACAAGGTTTCACCGGCGATATGGCTACGTTCTGTTCCACGTATATCGAGAAGTTGTCTGAGGCATACAACTATGGATTCGGTGTGGCTTGTATCTCATTGATCATATCGATGGCTATCTATATGGGATTCCGCTCTACCTTTAAGCATGCGGATGTCAATACCAAACAAGCAAAGGCTTCCCACGCTCCGCAAGAGGAATTGTCACCTGCCGAGACGAAACAACATATCACCGCCTTGCTGCTGGTATTCGCCGTGGTATTGTTCTTCTGGATGGCTTTCCATCAAAATGGTCTGACAATGACGTTCTTTGCTCGCGACTATACGGCCAACCAAGTGACCGGACTGGATCGTATCGGCTTTGATGTGATTAACTTAACGTTATTGGTTATCGCCGTGTATGGGGGATTCGCTATCGCACAATCCACAACGAGCAAAGGTAAGACGATCGCCAGCATCGTGACCGTGGGCGCATTAGCCGCTCTAGGTATCAAATATATGGCTCTGCCGGAAACCGTAACGATCCTTCCGCAGACCTTCCAGCAATTTAACCCGTTCTTCGTGGTTGTATTGACTCCGGTATCGTTGGCGATCTTTGGTTATCTGGCTAATAAGAAGAAAGAGCCGTCCGCTCCTCGTAAGATCGGATTGGGTATGATGATCGCCGCTTGCGGTTTCTTGATCTTAGCGATCGGTTCTATGGGCTTGCCTACACCGGACGCTTTAGCGGCAGATAGCAAATTGCAGGTATTGGTTTCTCCGAACTGGTTGATCTCGACTTATCTGGTATTGACCTTCGCCGAATTATTGCTTTCTCCGATGGGTATCTCTTTCGTATCCAAAGTGGCTCCTCCTCATTTGCAAGGTCTGATGCAGGGTTGTTGGTTGGCAGCAACTGCAGTAGGCAACTCACTGCTTTTCATTGGAGGTATTCTGTATACTACCGTTCCAATTTGGGCATGCTGGTTAGTCTTTGTAGGTGCAACAGGTGCTTCTATGATTGTAATGCTCTCTATGGTTAAGTGGCTGGAGAGAGTGGCAAAATAATAATTAGTGATTAATAGTTGGTGATTAATGATTAAGCGGAAACTGTGCAAGATGATAGTGCAGCCATTAATCATTAATCACCAGCCACTAATTACTGTCCTCATATTTCCTTTCCCATTATATAATCATTCATATAATATCCGTTTCCTATC
>ERZ780166.1415-NODE-1415-length-12805-cov-30.509804_pt1:7500-12805 | contig 12805 bp, 10 predicted proteins | sample MGYA00511366_ERZ780166 | MGnify/ENA primary metagenome ERZ780166 (study PRJEB29588, sample SAMEA2162231) | human gut metagenome | biome: human gut; feature: human-associated habitat; material: faeces | place: Denmark | collected 2008/2010 ...
ACTCGAAGGATCTGGCGCGCTGTGAGAGGGTTCTGGCGCGCGAATAGAGCGCGTGGAGCGCTGAGAGCGGCCCTGCGGGGCCAGTGGGGCGTGAGGGGCGTGAGGGTTCATCAACACCCTCAGAGAGAGTGACTTGGGGCGAGGTCACGAGAGTGAGCTAGAGCGTTCTGGAGCGATCTGGAACGCGATTAGAGCGTTCAACACGCCAAGAGCGGCCCTGCGGGGCTTGAGGGTTGATGAAGACCCTGGAAGAGAGTGACTTAGAGCGAAGTCACGAGAGTGAGCTAGAGGGCTCTGAGAGACCACTGGAGTGAGCTGGAGTGGTCTTGAGGGCTGTGGAGCGTCGAGAGCGTCCCTGCGGGGCCAGTGGGGCATGTGGGGCCATTAGGGCCATTAGGGTGGATGAAGACCCTCAGAGCCGTGGATGATGGTGAGCACGACGAGAGGGTTGAGGAGCGTGAAGAGAGCGCTTGGAGTGAGCTGGAGCGCTTACACGCCGAGAGCGGCCCTGCGGGGCCATTAAGACCCATTGGGACCCATTGGGACATGCGACGCTGACGGTGACGCTCAGTGAGAGTGAAGTGAGTTGGGGCGAGGTGAGTGAAGAGGACATCCCTCTCACGCGATGAACGACTCTTAGGAGACTCTTAGGAGGCAAATGAGGCAAAGAGGAGAGGAAGGAAGTGAGCTAGGTGAGAGTGAATGAAGGGCAGAATGGAGTGAGCTAGGTGAGACAGTGCCTTCATTCACGTAGAGCGCCTCTGCGAGGCTGACACTCCTCATCCTCATCCTCATCAGTTAGGGTTATGAGTCGTGAAGAGCGTGAGAGGGAATGAAGTGAGTGGTGTGAGTGGAGGGAGTGACTGAGGGGCGACAGTCAGAGGATGGGGTGTGTGACTCTGGATGAGAGGACGTGACTGAAGGGCGACAGTCACACGATAGAGACCCCATCCATCCCTCATGAGACCCAATGGGACACTCTTAGGAAGGCGAGAGCGTCCCTGCGGGGCTCATTGAGTGACTCATTGAGTGTAGTGAGTGTGGTGTGTGACCCTTGAGCAAGGTCAGGAGAGTGAGACGACCCCATCACAAGAGGTCTTCTCACATCACATCACTCACACTCTCACTCACACTCTCACTCACACTCACACTCACACGCGAAACAAACGAAGTGGGACGAAATGTGAAGAAGAAGGGCTCGATCATGGAGAGTAGAGCACCGTGGAATGACAGTACTCCCTGAGTCATTCCCTTTTCCTTCTCCTCACTCGTTCTCCCTCCTCCTCGTGGAGACGGTGGTCTCCCCATCAGGAGTGGTGCGCCGTGGGGGTGTATGTGTATACACCTCCGAGAGCGGCCCTGCGGGGCTGGGGTTCCATTGGTACCCGTTGCGTGGCTAGCGCCACGTGAGAGTATCAATAGACCCTCACACCACAGTGATGGTGCGAGAGAGGAGGGAGAAGAGAGAGAGGAGGGAAGGAAAAGAAAGGAGGGGAGAGGAGGGGGGGAAAAATGGGGGTTAAAGTACGGGGGGGCCGGGAAGTGTACGCAGCCCGCGCATGCGCGGGCAAGTACACCCCGGCGCCTCGCCTCAACGCATTGCTTATGAGAAGCGGGCTGTGCCCGCTTCGAATAGGCAATGAACGTTGAGGGCAGAGGCGCCCCCTGGGACGCGGCACCAAAATGAAAGAGCGCACGGTCCTCTATCTCCACGCCAAATTGGAGAGTCGTAGCTCGCCTCCTCATCGAGATATTTCGCTTCAAAGTTAACTGATTCTCTTCTTTTGACAATCATTTTGACATCATGTTGGTCATTTTGGGTCAGAAATGGGTTTAAACGAGTGCTTGGGATGCAACACCACATGGAATTTCACTTTCTCGCAAATTCGATGTGCATGTACATTAGCCAAATCGCTCATCTACGCAAAACATGACTCACAATCAAAACATCACACTTCACTCCCTCTTCACTTTTATCACACTTCTGACGCACAACACCCTCTCACCACGCCACAATACCCATTCACACACACCCAAAACTTCGACACCCCACCACTCACCCCCTTTCCTTCTCCTTTCATTTGGATGAAACCATCACTCACATCCCACACCACCCCTCTCTCTTCCCTCCAATTAGGAAACCAATCGCAATCCCAATGGCAGTTTCATCAAACACATCCATCGCTCCTCTCGCTCACACACCCTCCCACACCCTCCAATACTACACCCATCCCCTTCTACACACTCTCCTCTACCTCCTGACAGCTTTAGCGCGTCACTTCACGGCAATCGCATCATGCATCGCATGCACATCACCTCCCTTCACTTTAAGGTAACATCACCATTCAACTCCTCGCGATGCGCCGCACATAAACGAGGTGCATATGTCCCGGTTTGGTGAGGTGTGGAGTGAGAGCGAAGAATTGAAGCGATGACACAAGTCAACATCGCTACTTCGTCTTTGAAGATACGCGCCACTCTTCCACTTTTCCACCATGTAACTTCAAAACATTACTCACAGGGTTAAGTACCCTTAGGGCACCTATAGGGCAGTTGGGACTCGAGAAGGGTCGAAGAGAGAATCGACATTAGCATTTCGTTTGCACATCACTTGTCTCCATACTGCGTGTGGAGATAGCCTTAGGGAAGGAGATTACGACGGTGAAATAGGAAAGTGCAACTCCGCCTGGGTGAGCGAAACGAGGCGAGGAAAGTTTGTGTGGGCGTTAGCAGTAACAGCATGTTTTGACATCAGATTCATAGGTTTTGGAGGATTTGAGTGGAGCTAGGGTTAAACGTGGAAACTGGGGAAACCCTAGGGTTAGGGTTATAACCCTAAGTGGTGTTAGACTCACGATGAAAATAGGTTTGGGAGAGTTTGAGGGTGCGTTGTGTGGAAGTGCCTCGGCGATGGGTTTGGGAGATGTGCGATTTTGCTTAGAGTCCGAAGACTGGAGTGCCTTAAGGAATTGTCTATGACTCATCAAGTACCAGTGACTTAGGGTGTGATAGGAGGGTTCATTAGGAAAGTTGGTTTTGTGAAAGTGTTTGGATTAGGGCGAGCGTGTAATGGGAGTAAGAGGGAGTGTAGTTGAGCAGAATGGAAGGGAAGAATAGGGAATTTGAAGGAGTCGATGTTTTGAGAGAAGTGATAAGTCAAGGTAAGTGGTCTATGAGTGACTAAGTACCAGTGACTTAGGGTAGTACTGAGGGTTCATTAGGGAAGTCAAGTTTGTCGAAAACGAAAGAGTCGGTTGAGACTTGTATGGAAGTAAGAGGGAGTGTAGTGTAGCAGAATAGAATGGGAGAATAGGGATTTGGAAGAAGTCGATGTGGTCGACAATACTTGACTTCCTAGGCAAATGGTCTATGGTAGGTCAAGTACCCTGGACTTAGGGTAGTACTAAGGGTTCATTAGGGAAGTCGAAAAGTGTGAAAGTGAAAGTCCAAGCTGAAACATCTATGGAAGTAAGAGGAACATTAGTGTAGCAGAATGGAATGGGAGAATAGGGATTTGGAAGAAGTCGAGGTCGTCGACACAACTTGACTTCCTAGGCAAATGGTCTATGACACCCTAAGTACCCTGAGGTTAGGGTAGTACTGAGACTTCATTAGGGAAGTCGAAAAGTGTGAAAGTGAAAGTCCAAGCTGAAACTTCTATAGGAGTAAGAGGAACATTAGTGTAGCAGAATAGAATGGGAGAATAAGGAATTTGAAGAAGTCGATGTGGTCGACAGTTTTGAGAAGTCAAGGCAAATGGTCTATGGTAGGTCAAGTACCATGGACTTAGGGTAGTACTGAGGGTTCATTAGGGAAGTCGAAAAGTGTGAAAACGAAAGAGTCGGTTGAAACTTCTATAGAAGTAAGAGGAACATTAGTGTAGCAGAAAGGAATAGGAGATTAAGGATTTGGAAGAAGTCGAGGTCGTCGACAGAACTTGACTTCCAAGGCAAATGGTCTATGGGAGACCAACCTCAGGGTACTTAGGGTAGTACTGAGACTTCATTAGGGAAGTCAAGTTTGTCGAAAACGAAAGAGTCGGTTGAAACTTCTATGGAAGTAAGAGGGAGTGTAGTGTAGCAGAATGGAATGGGAGAATAGGGAATTTGAAGAGGTCGATGTGGTCGAGAGTTTTGAGAAGTCAAGGCAAATGGTCTATGGAGGGTCAACCTCAGGGTACTTAGGGTAGTACTGAGAGTTCATTAGGGAAGTCAAGTTTGTCGAAAACGAAAGAGTCGGTTGAAACTTCTATAGAAGTAAGAGGAACATTAGTGTAGCAGAAAGGAATAGGAGATTAAGGATTTGGAAGAAGTCGATGTGGTCGACAATACTTGACTTCCTAGGCAAATGGTCTATGGTAGGTCAAGTACCCTGGACTTAGGGTAGTACTGAGGGTTCATTAGGGAAGTCAAGTCTGTCGAAAACGAAAGAGTCGGTTGAAACTTGTATGGAAGTAAGAGGGAGTGTAGTGTAGCAGAATGGAATGGGAGAATAGGGAATTTGAAGAGGTCGATGTGGTCGAGAGTTTTGAGAAGTCAAGGCAAATGGTCTATGGAGGGTCAACCTCAGGGTACTTAGGGTAGTACTGAGAGTTCATTAGGGAAGTCAAGTTTGTCGAAAACGAAAGAGTCGGTTGAAACTTCTATAGAAGTAAGAGGAACATTAGTGTAGCAGAAAGGAATAGGAGATTAAGGATTTGGAAGAAGTCGATGTGGTCGACAAAACATGTCACCCAAGGCAAATGGTCTATGACACCCTAAGTACCCTGAGGTTAGGGTAGTACTGAGACTTCATTAGGGAAGTCAAGTTTGTCGAAAACGAAAGAGTCGGTTGAGACTTGTATGGAAGTAAGAGGAACATTAGTGTAGCAGAATAGAATGGGAGAATAGGGATTTCAAAGAGGTCGATGTGTTCGAGAGTTTTGAGAAGTCAAGGCAAATGGTCTATGGGTGACCAACCTCAGGGTACTTAGGGTAGTACTGAGACTTCATTAGGGAAGTCAAGTTTGTCGAAAACGAAAGTCCAAGCTGAAACTCATAAGGGAGGAAGAGGAACACTAGTGTAGCACAACGCACTAGGTCCTTTAAGAATCCAACAACATCGACACTTTTCATCACCCAAGGCAAACCTCCTATGACACCCTAAGTACCCTGAGGTTGACCACCCATAGACCACTTACCTAGGAAGTCGAAAAGTGTCAACTCAAAACTTCCAGCTGAAACTCATAAGGGAGGAAGAGGAACACTAGTGTAGCACAACGCACTAGGTCCTTTAAGAATCCAACAACATCGACACTTTTCATCAC
>ERZ780166.1420-NODE-1420-length-12749-cov-2.362770_pt1 | contig 12749 bp, 15 predicted proteins | sample MGYA00511366_ERZ780166 | MGnify/ENA primary metagenome ERZ780166 (study PRJEB29588, sample SAMEA2162231) | human gut metagenome | biome: human gut; feature: human-associated habitat; material: faeces | place: Denmark | collected 2008/2010 ...
CAGAGCATTATCAGGGACGACTGCCTGCTCAACATTGCCGCCGCCTGCCCTGACTGCCGCGAAGATCTGGAAAAAATCCGCAACATCCGCAAAGACGTCGTTACCGGCAAACTGGGCGAAGAAATTCTGGAAGTCATTCAAAAAGCCGTCAAAATTCCGCCTTCGGCCTATGTCAAACCCGAGCACGAAAAAATGCTGCCGGTCGGCGCCGCGGCCTTATACGAACTTTTGCGCCTGCTTCTGAAAATCCGCTCGCAGGAACAAGGCGTAATTCCCAGGCTGATTGCTTCCGACGACGATCTCAAACGGCTGGCGGTTTTTTCCGACAGAAAAAACCCCGTTCTCCGGGGCTGGCGTTTTGAAATCTTCGGCCGGGACGCAGTGGCGCTGCGGGAGGGAAAACTGAGCATCTCTTACGACGCCGAACGTCATCGCATTGAAATCGGCGAAAAAGCCGGGAACTGATCCCGGCTTTGTTTTGCCTATTTGTAAGGCTGATTATACAAACTGTCCAGCAGCTGCAAAATTTTCAGCGCCTTTTCGCTCTTAATCGAATAATAAATCGTCTGCGCCTCCCGCCGGGTTTTGACCACGTTCTCCGCCCGCAAAATGGCCAGATGCTGCGACAGGGCCGACTGACTCAGGCCGACGGCCTTCTCAAGTTCGGTTACGTTCATCTCGTTTTGCATCAGATAATACAAAATTTCCAGACGCCGCGCGTTGCCCATCGCTTTCAGCAGCTTTGACCCCGGTACTATCGCTAAATTCTTCATCTCGCTTCTCCTCATTTAACTGATTCTAATTTAGCATGATTCCAAGGCGCAAAACAGTTCTAGACAAACCAATTGCTATATATACTTGTTGATGATGGCATAAAGTAGAGATTCCGAGTTGCCATCGGAAAATTATTATAATATGATGACCTGAACCTAACGGAGAGAAACAAAATGGAAGAAAAAGACATTAAGGATCTGAGCTTTGAAGAAGCGCTTGCCCGGCTTGAAAATCTGGTTCGCGAACTGGAAAGCGGACGCATCAGGCTTGACGACGCCGTTACCGCCTACGAGCGCGCCGTAAGCATCAAAAAGCTTTGCGAAAACAAGCTCAGAGACGCACAGCTTAAAATCGAAAAAATCGAAATTACCCCCGACGGCGAAACAAAACTGAGCGAACTGGATAAAATCGAAAACTGATTATGGACGATGCGACATGACCGACATTAAAGAAAAACTGAGCGCCTTTTCCCGGCGTTTCAACGACTGCCTGCCCGAATTCTTTACCCTTCCGGCCGGCCCCGAAAAAAGAGTGGTTCAGGCCATGGAATATTCGGTCATGAACGGCGGCAAACGCCTGCGGCCTTTCCTTGTCTGCGAATGCGCCGCCCTGTTCGGCGTACCGGAGGAAAAATCTTTCCGCACCGCTGTCGCGCTTGAAATGCTGCATTCCTATTCGCTCATTCACGACGATCTCCCCGCCATGGACAATGACGACCTCCGCCGCGGCAAACCAACCTGCCACAAGCAGTTTGACGAAGCCACCGCCATTCTGGCCGGCGACGGTCTGCTGACCTATGCCTTTGAAATCATCAGCGACGAAAAGACGCATCCGCGGCCGGTCATCCGCAGCCGTCTGGTCAAACTTCTGGCCGAAGCCGCCGGCGCCTTCAACGGCATGATTGCCGGGCAAATGCTTGACCTTTACGCCGAAAACCTCAAAAACCCCGCCGAACCCGAAAAACTGATTAAAAACATTGAAGAAATGAAGACCGGCCGCCTGCTCCGTTACGCCTGCGAAGCCGGCGCCGTCCTCGGCAACGCGCAGGGCGAAAAATATCAGGCGCTGATTGACTACTCGCGCCGTATCGGCATCGCTTTCCAGATTGCCGACGACATTCTCGACGTCGAAGGAAACCAGGCGCTGGTCGGCAAAACCCTGAACAAAGACGCCGAACAGGGAAAAATTACCTTTGTCGGCATCTACGGCCTGTCCAAAGCCAAACAAATTGCCAAAGACTTCATAATCGAAGCCGAGCAGGTTTTGGACATCTTCGGAAATAAGGCCCAAACCTTAAAGGAACTGGCACACTTCATCATCGAACGCAAATCTTAGCATGCGGAACGCCGTCAAAACGTATTTATTACAGGTATCTGTACTTATTGGCGCGATATGTTCCCAGAACATGAATGGATTCTGAAAAGAATTTCAGCTCATCAAAAGCATTATGAAAAGCTTTTCTGGATGGGTGCGATTCGATTTCAGCATAAAACTGCGCCGAAACAAACTTCCCTTCCAGCAGATAACTCTCAAGTTTTGTAATGTTGATGCCATTAGTGGCAAAGCCGCCCAGCGCCTTGTACAATGCCGCCGGAATGTTTTTGGCCTTGAATATGAACGAAGTGATAAATTCGCCGCCGTCGTCTTCGGGAATTTCCGCTTCCCGTGCCATAATCAGAAAACGGGTCGTGTTGTTACGGGCGTTTTCAATATTCGGCGCCACCACGTCCAGCCCGTAAATTTCGCCGGCCAGTTTGGAGGCGATTGCGGCTATTGACTTATCCTGAAACTTCAGCACGTCCTGACAGCTGAGCGCCGTGTCAATGCGCGCCGTCGGCTTAATGCCGTGTCTTTTCAGAAACTCCGAACACTGCGCCAGAGCCTGCGGATGCGATGCCGCCGCCTCAATCTCCTCCAGTTTTGCCCCCGGCAGCGCCAGCAGTTGGTGCTCCACGCGCAGAAAATGCTCGCCAATAATCGTCAAATCCGTTTTCGGCAACAGAAAGGGCAAACCGAGCAGCTGATGATTAATCGGCAGAAAAAACTCGCCGATAATATGCAAACCGGTCTGCGGCAGCAGAAAATGCACGTCGGAAACCCGCCCGGCATTGGAGTTCTCCACCGGAATCATCGCCAGATCGGCCTCTCCTTCGCTTACCAGTTTCATGGCTTTTTCAAAAGTGTCGCAGGGCAGATATTCCTGCCCGGGATAAACCGTCATTGAGGCAATGTGCGAATAAGCGCCGGCCACGCCCTGATAGGCTATTCTCATTTTTTTTCAGCTCCTTAAAAATAACTTGCGTCAGGCAAGTTTATATAATATAACAGCCTGAAAATAAAGGACGAAAAAGCATGAAAGTGGATATTTTTGATTTTGACCTCGACCGCAGCCTGATTGCCGACAAACCGGCCAGCCCGAGAGACAGCTCCAAACTTTTGGACTTGTCCGAAGAAGACAGGATAACCGATCGCGTTTTCTATGAACTGCCCGAAATCTTGCACGAAGGCGACGTTCTCGTTTTCAACGACACCAAGGTCATTCCGGCGCGGCTTTACGGCAAACGCGGCAAAGCTCAGGTTGAAGTCACGCTCTACCACCCGGTTGACGGCATCCGCTGGCAGTCCTTCATAAAAAATGCCAAACGTCTGCGCCCCGGTGACACGGTTGCCTTTTACACCGCCGAAATCCCGGCCGAAAAATCGGATTTCACCGCCGAAGTCCTGGAAAAAAACGGCGAAGACGGCGTTTTGCTCAAATTCGACTGCGACCCGAAAAATCTCGGCCATTACCTGGAAAAATACGGTTCAATGCCGTTGCCGCCTTATATCAAACGCGAAAAACCCGCCGATGGCCTGTGGAACAAATATAACGACAAAGAAGATTATCAGACCGTCTATGCCAGACACGAGGGTGCCGTTGCCGCGCCGACCGCCGGCCTGCATTTTACCCCGCGCGTCCTGGAGGCTTTGGATAAAAAAGGCGTCAAAAAGGTTTTCCTGACCCTGCATGTCGGCGCCGGAACTTTCCTGCCGGTCAAAGTCGAAGACACCAAAGACCATAAGATGCACGCCGAATACGGCGTCATTTCCCCGGACGCCTGCAAGATAATAAACGAAGCGAAAAAGAACGGCAACCGCATTATCGCCGTCGGCACAACCTCTTTGCGTTTGCTGGAAAGCGCCGCCGACGACAACGGAATCCTGCACCCTTTTACCGGCGAAACCGACATTTTCATCACGCCGGGCTACAGGTTCAAAATCATCGACTACATCATCACCAATTTCCATCTGCCCAAATCGACGCTGTTCATGCTCATCTGCGCCATCGCCGGCACCGAACGCATGCAGGGGGCCTACCGCTACGCCATGGAGCACAAATACCGCTTTTATTCTTACGGCGACAGTTCGATTTTAAAATGCATAAACAAAATTTAAACCACTTCCCGCCTATGATACGGCATAAGGGAGAAACAGGGTGCTCAAACTGAACATAAGCTTGGAAAAGATTCTGCCGCTGCTGAAAAACACGTTTCTGCCGGCACTGGTTTTCGGTGCCGGAGTTATCGGTTTCTATGCGGCCAACCCGTTTCCGGAATCTTCGCTGCTTACGCTGCACAGCCTGTTTTACGTTCTCAGTTTCGCAACTTTTCTGATTTTGCTCTACTTCGACAGCCGCAAACCGGTCTTTTTTATCCTGATAACCGTTTTGAGCTATATTTTGATAAACTATGTCAAAAAGAACGGCGGCGAAAGCTATCAGTCTTCGGCCGAATACCTTAACCTTTGCTTTTTCCTGCCGCTCAATCTGACGATTTTTTACTTTTTGCCCGGCGGCAAACTGTTGCGGAAAGAAAACGTCTGGCTCCTGCTCTCGGTCTTTGCCCAGTTTGCCGTTGCCGAAAAGCTGAGCGCTGCGGGGCTGGCTCCGGCATGGAACTTTAGCGACACGCCTTCTTCCGGTCTCAACGGCCTCAGCCTGATATTCTTTGCCCTCATGCTTTGCGCTTTTTTCATCCGGGCGTCGGTCAGCGGTTCCATTGTCGACACCGCCTTGTTTTTTGCCGGTTTTGAAATTTTCCTCGGCTTTTACTATTCGCTGCTGCCCTCGGCTTTGACGATCTTCTTTGCCGCCGCCATGCTCAGCATTGCCGTCGCCGTCGTTCAGGATATTTATTATTCCACCTACCGCGATGTCCTGACCGGACTTGCCGGACGCAACGCGTTTATAATCAACGCCAAAAATTTTCCGCTCAAATACTCGGTCGGCATTGTCTGTATCGACGATTACGAAAAGCTCGGTCAGGTCTTTGGCCGCATGGGGCAAAACGCGCTTACGAAAATGATTGCTTCCCGCATTACCGAAACTGAATTTGAAAATCAGGTTTATCGTTATACGCCGGACGAATTCGTCATCATTTTCAAAAAGGAAGACAAAAACGAAGGCTTCGACCGGCTGGAAAAAATCCGCCGTGCCGTCGCCTCGGCCGAATTTATGCTCGGCCGCCGCAAAAAGCCGATAAAACTGACCGTATCCTGTGCGGTTTCCGAAAAAAAACGCAGCGACGCCAACTCAGTCGAAGTTCTGGTTCGTGCCCATAAGGCCCTGCAAAAAACCTACAAATTTACCCAAAACGTCACTTCCAAAGCCTAACATTCTTCTCATATACACACAAAACCAAAATCAATCTTCTTTGATAAATGATTTTTTTAATTGCATTTTAACTATCTCCTGTTAAATTGTTACTAGTTTCTGTTTCCGTACTTCAAATATTACCTGAAACGGAACAGTTAACGGACAATAGTCCGGCGAGGTGTAGCAACCTCACACAAGTACAAGACCCCTCTTTCGAGGGAGCCGCGAAATAAGTTCCCTTTAGGAAACGAATAAGTTGGGCTGTACTTGTGCAGTTGCTAACTCCCTCGACCTCAGAAGGTTGAGGGTTTTGTTTAGCCTGCATAGGCAAACACTCCTGTAACAAGGTCTGCGATAGTAAGAGATCAGCAGTAAGGCCTTGTAATTAAGAACAGATATGATATTATTATGCAAAGCTCAGGCTGTGCTTAACAGCTTAGAACCTAAACCTAGGTTCGGGGAAGTCAAGAATCCCTACTCAGCGGGCGGTGTCGGTACCGCCTGAGATAGATACCGGCACCGCTTTATTTAAAAACGGTAATAATTGACTGTATCTGCCATATTCCTTTGGCGGTGGTCGCTATTTGACATATGCAAATATGTCAGCGTTATTCGCTGAGTAACTTTCTTGACATAGCCGGCCACCGCACCTTTCATTTAGTGCGGCACATACGACACAAAGGAATTTAGATGCTCCAAACCACACTTTCACAACAAAAATACCGGCATAATAGCCGTGGCCGTACTCCTGAGGGCAACCCCAATCCTATTGATGTACATGTCGGAAACCGTATCCGTCTGCGGCGTCAATTGCTCGGTCTCTCACAAGAAAAACTGGCCAAACTCCTCGGGCTTACTTTTCAACAGATTCAAAAATACGAAAAAGGTATGAACCGTATTAGCGCCAGCCGCATGTGGGATCTGGCGCAGGTACTCAATGTTAAACTTAATTTCTTTTTCGAAGATATGTCGGAAGAAACCATTCGGCAAAGTCCGCGGCAATTTTCCGGAACGACAACAACTGACAGTACACAAACAGAAAATATAGCTTCGGAAGATCCAATGATCCGTAATGAAACCTGCGAATTGGTACATAATTATTATCGTATCAACAACCGTCAACTGGCACAGGCACTTTACAACTGTATTCAAGAAGCAGCTCGGAGCATCATTCCCTCAGAAAGTTCGAAAAACTAGGAGTGTTCTTTCCTGAGCATAGCCAAACGCGCCATCACAAACACGCCGAGCAGCACCAGCGGCAACGACAAAATCTGTCCCATTGTAAAAGAGTTGAAAAAGAATCCCATCTGTTCGTCCGGCTCGCGAAACTGTTCCATGGCAATTCGGAAAACCCCGTACAAAGCCACAAACGCGGCCGAAACAAAACCGTGTCTCTCGCGCACCCATTTATAACGCCACAACACGTTCAACACGATGAACATCAGCACGCCCTCAAACATTGCCTCATACAGCTGCGACGGATGCCGCGGCAGATAACCGCCGCTCGGAAAACGTACCGCCCACGGCACGTCGGTTATCCTGCCCCACAGCTCGTCGTTCACAAAATTGGCCAGCCGGCCGCAAAATATGCCGATTGGCGCATACAAAACCACCAAATCCGTCAGCCGCAGAAAACCGTAATTTATCTTGCGCGCAAACAGCCAAAGCGCAGCCACGACGCCAAGCACGCCGCCATGGAAAGACATGCCGCCCTGCCAGATTTCCAAAATCCGCAGCGGATTTTCCCAGAAATATCCTTTGCCGTAAAACAGAACATAACCCAAACGGCCGCCCAGAATAATGCCCAGCGTCAGATAGAAAACCATGTCCTCAACATTTGTCCGGCTCAGTCCCAGATCATATTTTTTCACGTTGCGGTTAATCAAATACCAACCGGCCAGAATACCGAAAAGATACGCCATCGAATACCAGCGCACCGCCACGGGACCGATTGAAAACATAATCGGCGAAATATCCGGAAACTCAAGACCTGTCATCATTTTTTCTTTCCTTGGTTGGCAATTGATTAAAACTATATTAACAAAAAAAAATATATCCACACCTAAAAATTTTTAATTTGCACCGTTCCTTGTCAGTCTACTGATTTAACGTAAATTTTCTTTTGAAATTTTTTTTGTTTCCCGATTTAGGTGGAAAACTTTTTTTAATTTATTGTAATCGCCGACTCGGTAATGCAATCTGTTTTTATCACGACGCAGCCGCGGCTGCAAAACTAACCCAGGTGGAGAAGCTCACAATGAATCCGGCAAAGAATTTAGCCCCTGAATACAATCCGATAGACACGGTTGAAAACATTTTCAGCACCCGTTCTTTCGAGTTGGAACGCCGCAGTCTGAACGAAGTCGTGGTTGAAGTGCAGGGCAAATGGAACAACATGCTGCTCTTTTTTGCCTGGGAACAGAACATGCGCTGCCTGCATCTTTCCTGTCTGATGGATATTGAAAGCACCATTGAAGACCGCAGCAAAATCTTTGAACTGCTGGCACTGGCCAACGAAGAACTCTGGGTTGGGCATTTTTCTTACTGGACCGAACAAAACATGCCGGTTTTCAAACACTCCGTCATCATTAACGATAACGAAGAAATGGTCGAAAACAAAGTTTCGCAGATTATCGACATCGCCATCAAGGAATGTGAACGCATGTATCCGATTTTCAATGTTGTCCTTACCCGCGGCATGGACCCCAGACAGGCGCTCTATCCGATGATGATGGAAACCAAGGGTTCAGCCTGAAACCGCAAAAAAAGGTCTTCGCCGCAACCGGCAAAAACCTTTTCCTTTTTTACGCAAACAGATAAACCTGTTCCGCTAAATCCCCGAAAGTCCGCACTTCCGTTTCCAAAACAAACGAGGGAACGCAAACGCCCAGATGTTCTTCAATCAACAGGCTCAGCCTCAACATGTCAAGCTCGTCAATCCCCAGCAGGAGAAGTTCCGTCCCGTCGTCAATTTCAGACATTGACGCAACCACGCCGAACTGGCAGACAAGCAGCTCTTTCAGTTCATCTTTGTAATCCATAATAAATTATTTTTTGGTTTTTAAATGCTTGCCGCAGATGTAAATTATCCACACTGCCGCGGCAATAACAAAATCACAAAACACCCAGCCTTTAAGAAGGGCAAAATCATTCACGACCACCACAAACTGAGTCATGAAGATACAGGTCAGAACGTTAAGAAGCATCGCCGGAATACGCGGATTGACCTTTTTCAGCTTAAACATTTTCAGGTTAAACCGGAACGACAAACCCGCGGCAACGACAGCTCCGCCGACTAAAATCACATTTTGAAACATAATATTTAATTTTTAAAATGATAAAAACACATATCTATAAACAGTTATGCGTTAATTTAATCTTTTTTGTCCAAAATGTAAACCGAAAATAACCGGAAATTAATTTCTGATTGAACGAACCCAGGCCTTCACATTGCGGTTATGCTCGTTCAGGCTTCTGGCAAAACGATGACCGCCCTTGCCGTCGGCCACGAAATACAGATAATCACTCTGCTGCGGACGGGCGGCAGCCATAAGCGCTTCTCGCCCCGGATTGCAAATCGGCCCCGGCGGCAGACCGTAATTCAGATAAGTGTTGTAAGGACTGTCGATTTTCAGGTCGGCACGTTTCAAACTGCGTCCGAACGAAGTTTCGCCCTCCGTAATCGCATAAATTACCGTAGGATCGGTTTGCAGCCTCATACCTTTCTTCAGACGGTTCAGAAACACGGAAGCCACCAGCGGTCTTTCTTCCGGCACGCCGGTTTCCTTTTCGATAATCGAAGCAAGCGTCAGCAGTTCGTTAACGTCCTTCAGCGGCAGACTGCTGTCGCGGGAAGCCCAGACTTCTTCCAGCGCTTTCTGCATAGCGGCCCGCGCCTGCAGGATAATGCTGTTGCGGCTGGCTCCGAGTTCAAAACTGTAGGTCTCCGGCAACAGCTCTCCCTCCTTGACGTCAAGGTCTATCTCGCCTTCCAAATCGGGATAATTGGCAATCAGATACATAATCTGGCCGCTGGTCAGTCCTTCGGGAATGGTTATCAGCCGGAAAAAAACTTCCCCCCGCGCAATCTTGTCCATCGCCGCCTGCAACGAAATCCCCGGCATAAACTGGTACTCGCCGGCTTTGAGATGTTTGGCCAGTCCGTTGATTCTGGCCATAATGCGAAACAGCCAAGGCTTATCAATCACGCCGGCGCGCGACAACTCTTCCGCCACCGTTTTCAACGACGCCCCTTTCGGGACCACCACATTGGTAACGTTAAGGAGCGGACCGCTTGCCGCAATCCACCCCTTAATTTGCATATAAGCAAGCACCGACAAAACAATCAGAAAAATGATAATAAGCTTTTTCATCGGTGTTCTTTACACGGCTAAGCTTCGTATTTCTTGAAAATCAACGAAGAATTCGTACCGCCGAAGCCAAACGAGTTCGACATGACGGCCTTCAGTGCCTTCGGCTTCGCTTTCAGCGGAACCAAATCCATATGGGCAACCTCGTCAGCCGGATTCTCAAGGTTCAGGGTCGGCGGACAGATTTGATCCTGCAGAGCTTTGACGGACAGAACCGCCTCAACGGCACCGGCTGCGCCCAGCAGATGGCCGATGGCCGATTTTGTAGAAGACATCGAAACCGTCTTCATGTTTTCGCCGAACAGACGTTCAACCGCCTGTGCTTCGCCGACGTCTCCGGCCGGCGTAGAAGTTCCGTGCGCATTGATATAGCCGATGTCGCTTAATTCAATGCCATGTTCCTTGGCATGCGCTGCCGCCTGTTTCATGGCACGGTAAGCGCCGTCGCCCGAAGGCGCGGTAATATGATAAGCGTCGCCGCTCATGCCATAACCGACGACTTCAGCATAAATTTTGGCGCCGCGGGCTTTGGCATGTTCCAATTCTTCAAGCACCAGAGCACCGGAACCTTCACCCATGACAAAACCGCTGCGATCCTTGTCCCAAGGACGGGAAGCCTTTTCCGGATTGTCGTTGAAAGAGGTTGTTACCGCACGCAGACGGGAGAAGCCGGCCAGCGACAGAACATTGACCGCAGATTCGGCACCGCCGGCCACCATCATGTCCGCATCGCCCATGGCAATAATGCGCATGGCGTCGCCGATGGCGTGCGTGCCGGTCGAGCAAGCCGTAACGCAGGCATGATTCGGACCTTTGTACTTATAGGCAATCGAAAGGTTGCCGGAAATCATGTTAATCAGACAGGCCGGAATAAAAAACGGCGACATTTTGTGACAGCCAGATTCATTAAAAATCAGCGAATTTTCATAAATCGTCTGCAGGCCGCCGATGCCAGAACCCATCATAACGCCGGAACGGAACTGATCTTCGTCGGTCTCCGGTTTCCAGCCGGAATCTTCGATTGCATCGCCGCCTGCGGCCAGACCGTAAAGGATAAACTTGTCAACTTTCTTCTGGTCTTTGGGAGCCATAACGGTATCCGGATCAAACTGGTTCTCTTCCTTGCCGAACGGAACCTGGCCGGCTATCTGGCAGGGAATGTCCTTCAAATCGATATTGTCGATTTTCCTGATGCCCGATTTACCGTCCAAAATGTTTTTCCAGTTAAAGTCTACACCTCTTCCGAAAGGAGAAACCATACCCAGTCCGGTTACAACAACTCTTCTCATTAATTAACTCCGAATAAGTTACATCATTGAGCACAGTAAAAAAACAGCTGCGCAATTCAACACTCTATTATATGAAAAAACTCGCTTAGTCAAGCGAGTTTCATCAATTGTACAAAGCCTGTGCGACTTATGCGTTCTTGGAAAGATAGTCGATAGCGTCTTTTACAGTCAGAATTTTTTCAGCGGCTTCGTCCGGAATTTCACAACCGAATTCTTCTTCGAAAGCCATAACCAATTCTACTGTATCCAAGCTGTCAGCGCCCAGATCATCGATGAAGCTTGCGGTATCGGTAACTTTAGATTCTTCGACGCCAAGGTGTTCTGCAACAATTTTCTTAACGCGGTTAGCTGTATCAGTCATATGGATAAACCTCAAAAAAATTAAAACAAATTTTCAGACCTCCCGGCCTGTGATTGACTAGTTAGCACAAATTTATATAATTTGACAAGCATTATTTTCAAATGCGGAGGCAAAGCCCGGACAAAAAAGCCCGAAAACGCCGAAAAACCCGCCTTTTCAGCCGCTTAAAAAAGTGGATAAATTGCACACGGATATTTTTTCCGCCGCATAAACGCCGCTTTCTGTTGACAATTCGGCATTAAGGAAATAATCATTATATACAGTTATTCAACTCTGGTTTTAAGGTGAAACAAAATGAAAAAGATTTTCTACATAGTTCTGGTCATCGTCGCCCTGATGGTTATCAGCCGCTTTGTCAAACAGGGCAATCAGACCGTTCCGTCCGAAGTCATTGCCGTTGAAGAAGTTGTCCCCGAGGGCGCCGAAGCTGCCGAAGCGGTCAGCGAAGAAGTCGCCGTCGACGAAAACGGCAACCCGATTGCCGAAGAGGAAACCGTCAGCGAAGCCGAAGCGGTCAGTGTTGAGGAAGCCGCAGACCCGGCCGAGGAAGAAACGCCAGCCGACGCCGTTCCCGCCGAATAAGCCGGTTAAGAATTGTTACAAAAAGGTCATCATTTTTGATGACCTTTTTTATTGTATTTCGAAAAAAAATTTCTATATTAGCACATGAAAATTTATTAAGTGGAAAAAAATAACTCTTGTGCAGAATGCGCACCAGACAAGCTTGAAAGGAAAAAAGATGAAAGTAGGAATTATAGGTGCCGGCTCCGTAGGTTCGGCAACGGCATTCGCCCTAATTATGAGAGGCGTCGCCCGTAAAGTCGTTTTGATTGACGCCAATGAAAAGAAAGCCCAGGCCGAAGCCATGGACATTGCCCACGCGGCGCCGTTCGCTTATGCCAATAAGGTCAAGGCCGGAACTTATGAAGATTTGAAAGGCGCCGAAGTCGTCATCGTTACCGCCGGAGCCAACCAGAAACCCGGAGAAACCCGCATAGACCTGCTCGGCCGCAATGCCAAAATCTTTGAAAGCATTATTCCCCAGGTTGCCAAATATGCGCCGGACACCATCCTGCTCATTCCCCCCAATCCCGCCGACATCATGACCGAAGTCGCCATTAAACTTTCAGGTTTTCCGCGGGAACGCGTCATCGGCAGCGGCACCGTGCTCGACACCTCCCGCTTCCGCACCCTGCTCGGCTACCATCTCGGGGTTTCGCCGAAATCGATTCATGCCAACGTCCTCGGCGAACACGGCGACAGCGAAGTCCTTGCCTGGTCAAACGGCGACGCCGGCTCAGTACAGATTGAAGAACTGGCCC
>ERZ780166.1424-NODE-1424-length-12719-cov-3.527322_pt1 | contig 12719 bp, 7 predicted proteins | sample MGYA00511366_ERZ780166 | MGnify/ENA primary metagenome ERZ780166 (study PRJEB29588, sample SAMEA2162231) | human gut metagenome | biome: human gut; feature: human-associated habitat; material: faeces | place: Denmark | collected 2008/2010 ...
ACTTGCTTTCACTGCAAGCAGTGAAGAAGAGTGGTGTTTCGCAAATGCGAAACTTAAGTTTTCAATAAAAATCAAAAATAGTCATTTTGTCGTATTTTTCCAAAGCGTGAGAATCGCAGGAGCGCTCTTCAGGCAGAACCAGCGCTTACTGTAGGCAAATGCTCTAAAAAAAGGTGTGCTATAGGTATTCGAGATTGTCGGCATAACTGACTGTTTCAAGGAAGTCGTGACCGGTGACCGCCTCATGATCTGGAATCTGGATCTGATGATCAATCCGGATCTCGACACCGTCATCGCATACGAGAAAACCCGTTCCGACGCTGACTCCCAGCTCAGTCTCAATCTTCCGCATTCGACATATTTTTAACGCTTACTCAATTTGATGATTGGATTTGGTACAGGAAAAGGCTTTCTGGTGTACCAACTGCATTGAATCGTGGGTTTTGTACAGGAAAAGGCCGTCCGGTGTACCAACTGCATTGAATCGTGGGTTTGGTACAGGAAAAGGCCGTCTGGTGTACCAACCGCCTTGAATCGTGGGTTTTGTATAGGGAAAGGCCGTCTGTACCAACGCCTTGAATCGTGGATTTTGGGCAGTTGAGACCTTTCTGGAGTACAAAACTCTCTGATTGGAAAATCTGGTTTACGACTGAGTTTGCGGTCACTGAGATTGTTGAAGTGACTGGTGAAAGTGTAAAGTTTCTTTACAGTGGGTGTTAAATTTCTTTACACTTTTAGAAAAATGGTTAATCGCTAAAATATTAACAAATAATTAGTTGTATGGTTTGGCATGAACTCTGTTCGGCGAAAGTGTCGTTTCTGGGAAGAGACGGCGATAAGTTGCCGAGGGTTTGCCGGAAAATGAGAAGCTGTTTTTGAGATTAATTATTGGAGATAATATGTCAAGCACGTATCTGAAGTTCCTGTCGAGGAACAAGCTTTACACTTTCATCGAGGTTTTCGGGTTGTCGGTGGCGTTGGGATTTGTCATCCTGCTGGCTTCGTATGCCAGGACGGAGTTCAGTGTCGGGGCGAAGCAACCGCTTTCAAGGCAGCTGTATGTCATCGGGGCTGGGAATTCTTTCGGAATGACGCTTGGAACATCCGAGGAGTTTTTCCCGTCCGTTCCGGAGATCAAGGCGTGGACTAGAATCAGCTATGGGGGAACTGCTGATGTTATGGTCGGCGATGACTATTATCAGGCGGCGGAGATTTCGGTTGACACGAATTTTTTCAAGTTCTTTGACTATCGCCTTACAGGTTGTCCTAAGGACAATGTTCTGGAGAATGAGGACGAGGTGATTCTGTCCGAGTCGTTCGCCAAGAAAGTGTTTGGAAATGAGGATCCTATTGGCCGGACATTAAGCGTCGATAAGAGTAAGTGGACAGTTGTCGGGGTCGTTGAAGATTTTGGGCCTGTCGATGTGTTCAAACATTGCGATATGTTCACAAGCATCAAACGTGCTCAGAGGCGGTTTGCGTGGATGGACAATTTCGGCAACACTATTCCGATTGTCCGGCTTGACGAAGGAACTGATGTGGAAAAGGTGCGTGATGATCTTCTTAAAAAGTATCTCGGGTACTGGAATTTCTATAAGGCTGACAATTCCGATAACGCCTTTTTGTGGGGAGCAAGCGTGACGAGACTTGACAAGGTCTATTTTTCGGATTTGGAGGAATATAGTTGCATAAGAACGGGTGACAAAAAACAGGTTGGGTTACTATTCATTGTGGCTCTGGTGCTGCTGATTTCCGCCATATTCAATTACATCAATCTGACTGTCGCGCAGACGGGAAAGCGCGCCAAGGAAATGGCCACCAGACGGTTGCTTGGCGAAAGCTCAAGGAATATATTGGCGAGGTACATCGCCGAGTCATTCGCCTTCACGGTCGGGTGTTTCGCCGTGGGCTGTCTGCTGGCATATTCATTCAAACCGCTCTTTGACAGGATTTTGAACGCCGACATTGTGCTGACTCCTGACTTGACCACAGTACTTTGGGCCGTTTTGGCGTTGGTTGTCATCTCTGTGATCTCGGCGCTGCTTCCAGCGCTGCTTGTCTCGCAGTTCAAGCCGATTGATGTCGTGAAAGGGGAGTTCCGTTTCAAGAACAAGATGATTTTCGGCAAGGTGTTCATCGTTCTTCAGACCGTGTTCAGCACCATCCTTATCGCTATGGCCATCGTGATGACAGCGCAGGTGAACTATCTCGTGAACCTTCCGGTGGGCTACGAGACAAAGGATATCATTCAGGTCGCTTCCCAGGATGTGGGTTATAGGAGAGGACCTCAGGATGCGCTTCGCAACAGATTGAAGGCTCTGCCTCAGGTGGTTGACGCGGGACTTGGAATTACTTCCCCAATATCCTGCGGAGCGAACGGTCTTCACGACGAGAACAATCAGATAATCGGTTGGATGCGTATGGCCCAGTTGGATACGACTTCGCTCAGAATCTTGGGAATCAAGGTCTTGGAGAAGTACAGCGAAATTTCCTCGCCAAAAGTGCTTCTGACGGAGACCTCCAAGAGGAGTCTTGGCGTGACGGCGGAACATCCTTACGTTGGTGGAAGCTACACGAAAGGTGAATATGAAATCTGTGGTATCATCCCGGATTTCCGCGCCAACAATGCACTGTTCGAACCGATGGAGAATGAGCGAAACTCTATAAGGATCATAGACGAGAATTATGACTATGCTTTCATTCAGCTTCTTAAGATAACCGGTGACCGTGCCGAGGCTATGGCTGCGGTCAAGAATGTATGCAGAGAGTTCGCGAAGGAGACCACGGGCGTTCCTTTGGAGATGTATGCTTACTATCTGGACGAGAAATTGGTCGATGACTTGAATGGAACCAAGAACACTATGCTGCTTGTGATTTCTTTCATGGTCATGGCCATCCTGATCTCCGCTCTCGGTCTTTTCGCGATGTCTCTCTACTTTACAGAGCAGCAAAGCCGCCAGATCGCGGTCCGCAAAGTTTTCGGCGCCGAGGTCAGTTCTGCCGTCTGGACATTGTCCAAGTCGTTCATGATCATGAGCGCTGTCGCTGTCGTGCTTGCCGCCCCGTTCGCTATATGGGGCATAACCTATTATCTCCAAGGATTCTACACGAAGATCACTTACCCTTGGTGGGCGATTGTCCTCGCTGCCTTGATCTCACTACTGATTTCGTTCCTCTCCGTTGTCGGCCAGACCTACGCCGCCGCCACCGAGAATCCGGTCAAGACTCTTGGTCGGGATTGATGAAGTTTCTTTGTAGGTAAAGTTCCCTTGGCCTCTTTCTCCTGAACTTCCAGCCCCATACCCACTGTTTCACCGAGGAGATTGATGTTGTGTCCTACAGCCCAAAGTATCTCTCGAAGAATGCCTGTATCTTATCGATAACGGACTTTTTCTTCTCTTGCCTGTTGCCACCACCAAACCTTGACATAGGAGGGAGAATCTTGTCAATGTCTGTTCCTGTGGTCCTCACCTGACCGTCCCGGAAACTGTTGTCAATGAATGACTTTGTCTCTTGTGGCTTAAGATGTTCACTCTCTATGATTTCTTTCAGGTCTTCATCTTTCCGCTGCTGGACAAAGTCTTTCCAACTCTTTTCCACATCAGTATTTGCATTTACACTACCAATGAAGTTTTCAATAAGTTCTTTCTTGCTCCTGAGCTGCATGCTTGAACCTATGGCCTTGGAAATATTCACAAGTATCTCCTTGTTTGTGCAGTTGCTGTCGTGATATTTCTGGACAAGAAGGAGAATATAGTCAATGTTTATCTCCACCTGCCTTATAAGTTCAGTCTCAAACACAAGATCATCATTAATGTTCTCTTTATCCCCGGGTCTGCGTCTTCTCCACTTTTCCTGAAGATCGAGATAATTGCTCTGGTAATCCTGCAACTGCCTGTCAGTGATTATTTTCTGTCCATCAAACTGGTCAAAGGTGGAAAGGATGTTGATGGATTTGAGCAGGCTTCCAAACAAAGCCACAAACCGTCTCTCCGCATCTTCACCCAAGATTGGCTGCCCATCAGGGAACTCATTTTGAAGCTGCTCGACAAGTTCTTTATAACCATAACAGTGTTTCCCCTTTTCCGTGTCGTATCCGTCATAATAAGACAGGAAGTCTTTCAACACCACAATACTGCTTGCATCCTTGTCTCCAAAGAGAGCGATGGCATCATCAGTAGCCTGTTGGAGATCCCTGAAACAGACTATATTACCAAAGGTCTTGACAGAGTTCAGTATTCTGTTTGTCCTGGAAAATGCCTGTATCAGGCCGTGCTGTTTCAGGTTCTTGTCCACAAACAATGTGTTGAGGGTGGTGGCATCAAAGCCTGTAAGGAACATATTCACCACTATCAGCAGATCCACCTGCCTGTTTTTCATCCTCAATGACAGATCCTTATAATAGTTCTGAAACTTGTCGCTTGAAGTGTCATAGTTGGTGGAGAACATCTTATTATAGTCCAGGATAGCTCCTTCAAGGAAGTCCCTTGACTGCTGGTCAAGCTGTGTTGTGCTTTCAGGGTTCTCTTCCGCGAGTATTCCATCAATCTCTTCCTCATTTGCACCATAACTGTATATGGTAGCTATCTTCAATCTCTGTGCTTCAGGAATCTCTGCTTGCTGCCTTTTGAACTCATTGTAGTATGCTTTGGCCATAGGGATGGAAGCCACTGCAAACATAGCATTGAAGCCATTCAGTTTCTGCTCTGTCTTGTGTTCAGAGACTTGGGCTCCCTTTCTGGCACTTGCCACTTTGTGAATATCATCCAGCACACGGAAAGAATAGTACGAACTCCGCTTAGTCTTCTGGTCAAAGTGCTCAAGGATGTATTTCACCACCTGAGATATTCTTTCAGGAGAGGCCATAGCTTTCTCCCTGTCTATGGCTGAAATCTGTTCATCATTGATATTGTCTTTCTCCTTGATGGTATTCACATAGTCTATCCTGAAAGGAAGGACATTCTCATCATTGATGGCATCCACTATGGTATATGTATGGAGTTTGTCTCCAAATGCCTGCTGGGTAGTTTTCAGTCTCATATCTCCACCAGTCCCTGCATTCTGTGCAAAGATTGGAGTGCCTGTAAAACCAAACAGATTATATTTCTTGAAGTTCTTGGTAATGGCACTGTGCATCTCACCGAAGTTGCTCCTGTGGCACTCATCAAAGATTATCACCACCCTCTGCTGAAATACAGGATGGTTCTTGTTCTTCTGCACAAAGATGGAGAGCTTCTGGATGGTGGTGATTATAATCCTATAATCGTGATAACCACCATTCTTATCCTTATTTTCCAATTGTCTTTGAAGCACTGCAGTGGAAGTGTTCCCGTCAGCAGCCCCTTCCTCAAAGCGGTTATACTCCTTCATGGTCTGGTAGTCAAGGTCTTTCCTGTCCACGACGAAAAGAACCTTGTCTATGTAAGGGAGCCTGGAAGCCAGTTGGGCTGTCTTGAATGAAGTCAATGTCTTACCTGAACCTGTTGTGTGCCAGATGTATCCTCCACCCTTGATGCTGCCATAAAACTTGTAGTTGTTGGCAACATTTATCCGCTGGATTATCCTTTCTGTGGCTGCAATCTGGTATGGTCTCATCACCATAAGCATCTTCTCACTGGTGAAGACACAGTATTTGGTAAGGATACTCAGTAGGGTGTGCTTTGAGAAGAATGTCTTGGTGAAGTCCAGAAGGTCTGTGATGACCTTGTTGTTGCTGTCAGCCCAGAAAGAAGAGAACTCAAAGGAATTGCTTGTCTTCTTTGACTTGTTTCTGCCGCCTGTCTCCTGCTCTTTGAGATGATTGGCGCGGGTAGTGTTCGAGTAGTATTTGGTATTTGTTCCATTTGAAATGACAAATATCTGCACATACTCATACAGGCCGCATCCTGCCCAGAAACTATCTCTCTGATAGCGGTTTATCTGGTTAAAGGCCTCTTTCAACTGTACGCCCCTGCGTTTCAGCTCAGTGTGTACGAGGGGGAGTCCGTTGACAAGTACTGTCACGTCGTACCTCGTGTCGTAGTTTCCGCCTTCCTCGACATACTGGTTTATGACCTGGAGGGTGTTATTATGGATATTGTCCTTGTCAATGAGTTTGATGTTCTGGCTTTCGCCGGTGTCTCTTTTAAGAACCTGGATATAGTCATCCTGTATCTTGGCTGTCTTGGCTACAATATCATCGTTCTTGTTGGCTATGCAGGTGTTGAAGAACTGCTCCCACTCACTATCCGTGAAATGGTAGTGGTTCAGTTTCTCCAGCTGGGTCCTGAGGTTGGAGATAAGGTCAGTTTCTGTATGGATAGGGAGAAATTCATACCCCTGTTCACCAAGGATCCTGATGAACTCTTTCTCCAAATCAGCCTCACTCTGGTAGGCCTCTGCAGGAGTTGCCACATGGTCATACTCTGCAACCACAGTGTATTCCTGACTTTCAGCTATGATATTGTATTGTGTCATTATTCTGTTTCTCGTGTTTTGTTATACTCCTTTTCTTTTGAAGGTCAGGAGTTTATCTCTGTAATATTCGTATTGTTGTCTGCGCCTTTCTATCTCGGCAGGGAGACCCTGGGTGAGGTCGGTGGTGAGGGTGTATAAATTGTCAAGAATTGAAACAATTCGTTCTTGTTCTTTTAATGATGGTAGAGGGATCTTAATCTTTGCAATGCTATCTGGTTTAATGTCCTTTACTTTGGTTCCATAAGTGTATTTCTTTTTCTGATTGAAGAAATACTCTGTTTGAAAGAAATAAGAGATATATTTAGGATTTTGATTGTGCCTAAAAACACAAGCGTGTCCTCCAGTACAGATGTTTTCCTCCCCAAGCCAAGCTACGGATTTGCAAATATCCTCGACATTTTCACTTGTACAAGCTATAACTAAGTTTCCTTTTTCTACTTGCAATAAGTGTGATGCCAGTTCTCTGTTGACATAAGTCAGTGTCTTATCTGCAAAAGCTCCGAACCGAGTGTAAATCTGACCATAATGAATACAGCCTATTCCTTCTTTCGTAAAGTCCTTCTTTTGTAATCCATTACCTCTTGTGAAAGTTCCAAGTTCACCTAACGTGTATTCTTTGACGTTTTGTTCTGTGGTAAAATTTGTGAGTAGATTATCTCTGTAATAGTTGTATTGTTGCTTTCTTTTTTGCAGTTCTGCTTGCAGTTCTGCTTGCAGTTCTGCTTGCAGTTCTGTAAAAGTATCTAGTATCCTCACAATCTCTTCCTGTACAGGAAGTGGCGGCACGGGGATTTCAAAAGACTGCATTACCTGTTTGTTTATGTTGTTGATAGTGGAGCTATTTATCTGGACATCCAAATGGTTTGAGAAATAGCCACTTGTTAAGATGTGATATACAAACCTTGGAAGAATTGCATCCTTGCACCTCACAACAGCCATAAAACCACCAAAGGTGTAATCCATATTTTCAGGAATGAAGGCCACTTTCCCAACATGCTCTTTACTTCCACTTCCAGCACACATCAAAATGTCTCCGGCAAAAAGATGCTGGGTTGGTTTTACCATAACATCTTTTGAAACCAGTTTTACATCTTCAAAGTTGAGAATATTTAGATGGAGAGTAATGTTATTGGCCCTCAATACTTTATATGCATCATCTGCTTGAGTTTTGGCTTCTTGTTCTTTGTTGTATGTAATGCCACGAATTAAATCACATACATCAAAGAAAGGATGCCACTCTACCCCATCCGGACAGTATTGTTCTATCAGTTCCTCTAACTTGCTCATATTTTCTTCTGTCAAGTATTGCTTTTCCCTTTTAATTGCTTACATTTGCATCGGAGATTTTTTTATTTGAATGGTTGAGGCGCTCGTCAAACTTATTTTAAAAAGCATTTGCCCTCGGGTGAGTGCTTTTTGCTTTTAAGAGATATACTGACGGAAGTACTCTCAAAGGCCGCTCTCAGCTCTCAAGCTTACAAATCATTTATGCAACATGAAAATTTCCATTATCATTAAGTTTGACGAGCGGCTTCGTCATTACCTTCCACTCCGAAATGGCACAATGACATCATATTTCTATTTCCTTTATTATCTTGTCAATTTCAGCCCTCAACACATTCTCCCTCTCCACGATCTCTGCAAGTTCCGCATTGAGCTTCACAATATCCACTTTCTCCCTGGTGTCCTCCTGTTCAACATAGGTGGATACAGACAGGTTGTAGTCAGCCTTGGCTATGTCATCATTTGCCACAAGCTTGCTGATATATTGCACGTCTTTCCTGTCAGTGAAGATGTCCAGAATATGCTGGATATTCTCCTCTGTGAGTTTGTTGGAATTGGTGACCTTGACACATTCCTTGGTAGCATCTATGAACAGAGTGCAGTTATCCTTCTTGGCCTTCTTCAGCACCATGATACATGTGGCAATACTGGTCCCAAAGAAAAGATTGTCAGGGAGTTGGATAATGCAATCTACATAGTTGTTGTCAATCAAGTATTGTCTTATCTTCTTCTCCGACCCACCCCTATACATCACGCCGGGGAAACATACTATGGCAGCTGTGCCATTGCCTGCAAGCCAGGAAAGAGAGTGCATAATGAATGCAAGGTCAGCCTTGGACTTTGGTGCAAGCACACCAGCAGGTGCAAATCTCGGATCATTGATAAGGGTTATATCATCATCCCCTTTCCACTTGGTTGAATAAGGCGGGTTTGAGACAATTACTTCAAAAGGCTCGTCATCCCAATGCTGTGGAGAAAGAAGTGTGTCTTCACAGGCTATGTCAAACTTGTCATAGTCGATGTCGTGAAGGAACATATTGATCCTGCACAGGTTATATGTGGTGAGGTTGATTTCCTGTCCGAAGAAGCCCTGGCGGACATTGTCCTTTCCCAATATCTTTGCGGCTTTCAGCAGCAATGAGCCTGAACCGCAGGCCGGGTCATATACTTTATTGACCTCACTCTTGCCCACTGTGGCAAGTTTTGTCAAAAGCTCACTTACTTCCTGCGGGGTGTAATATTCGCCACCGCTCTTTCCTGCATTTGAAGCATACATTCCCATCAGGTATTCGTATGCGTCACCGAATGCGTCAATGGTATTATCTTGATAATCACCTAATTTCATCGACTCGATACCTCTCAGGAGTTTGACCAGTTTTTCATTTCTCTTGAGGACGGTAGCGCCCAGTTTGTTGCTGTTCACATCGAGGTCCGCAAACAGCCCCTTGAAGTCATCTTCACTTGCAGTTCCCTTTGCGGAGTTTTCAATGGCGGAGAAGATACCTTCAAGTGTCATATTCAGGTTGGGGTCAGCATCACAAGTCTTGCAGATGTTCTCAAACAGTTGTGAAGGAAGTATGAAGAACCCCTTGACATTCACCATCTCTTCCCTTATGCCTTCTGCCTGTGCATCATTAAGGTCAGCATAATTGAAGTCCTTGTTGCCTGTCTCCCATTCACCCTTGTTTATGTATGTTGTGATGTTTTCAGAGATATATCTGTAAAAGAGCATCCCCAAGATGTAGGATTTGAAATCCCATCCATCCACGGAGCCTCTCATCTCATCTGCTATTGCCCAGATGGTTCGGTGGAGTTCTGCACGCTCCACTTCCTTTTTATTGTCTGCCATAAAGTTGATTATCTTGCCTTTGCAGAGTAAAGGTATGAAATAATCACCAAATAGGCAAAATAGTGGCCCTTTATAAGTTCAAATATAAGTTTAAATATCATTTGGACTGCAGGAGGCACTCCAGGTCACGCTGAAAGCTTTGCAACAAGTGAAGGATGCCGGATTGGGTATCAAAAAGAAACCTTGACATCACGGCGGAGCATCCTTTTGCCGGCGGCAGTTACACAAATGGAGAATATGAAGTCTGCGGTGTCATTCCTGATCTCCCTGCTGTCCGTCCTCGGCCAGACCTACACCGCCGCAACCCGCAACCCCGTCAAGACCCTCGGTCAGGATTGAGTTAGCAGTTCATCGCGCCGCAGCAGTGGATAACCTGCCCGGAGACATAGCCCGAAAGGTCGCTGGCAAGGAACAACGCCACATTGGCGACATCCTCAGGAGTACCTCCGCGGCGGAGCGGAATCTGCTTGACCCAAGCGTCACGCACTTCCTCTGAGAGGGCGTTGGTCATGTCCGAGATGATGAATCCAGGGGCGATGCAGTTGGCTCTGATGCCGCGCGGACCCATCTCCTTGGCGATTGACTTGGCAAGGCCGATGAGACCTGCCTTGGATGCCGAGTAGTTGCACTGGCCGGCGTTACCGGAGACACCGACTACAGAAGACATGTTGATGATGCTTCCGCTTCTCTGGCGGGCCATAATCGGGGTCAGGGCGTGGATGAAGTTGAACGCTGACTTGAGGTTCACGTTGAGGACAGCGTCCCACTGCGCCTCGGTCATCCTGAGCATGAGTCCGTCCTTGGTGATGCCGGCGTTGTTCACAAGGATGTCAATCCTTCCGAAGTCAGCAAGAATCTGGTTCACGACGTTGTGCGTCTCCTCGAAATTGGCAGCGTTGGAGGCGTAGGCCTTTACCTTGTGGCCGAAAGCCTCGATGTCCTTAACGGTCTGCTCTCCGGCTTCATTTATCACAAGGTCAGTGAAAGCCACGTCAGCTCCCTCGGAAGCGAACTTCATGGCGATTGCCTTACCGATTCCTCTTGCGGCGCCCGTGATGAGGGCTACCTTTCCGTCTAAAAGTCCCATAATATTCAGTTAAATAAATTAAAATCTCCAGTCGGCGCTCCGCCATGTTCAGATGGCTTTGGCGCAGGGTGTATGCCGCAAACTTTAGACCACAGACGAAGCCTCGGTCATATTCATTTTCCGGCAAACAACCGCAAAAGTAAGCTATCTTCCCACGATGAGCAAATCTTTAGGCCGCAATTTGGTGAAAGAAAGGAAGAAGTGGCGAAAGCCACGAATAAAATGGCTATCTTTGCCGGGACGGAACAATGAATGTTCCTAAAACTGAATAGAATGTATGTCCATCTGATAAAGATGGATGCGGAACAATAGATTTTTGACACCGATGAGTGAGATACGCAACCCTCAGCTCTGGGAAAGCGGAGAGCTGAAAATAGAATGGGTAAGGCATCACATGCCACTGCTTGAAGGTCTGGAGAAGGAATTTAAGGAGACAAAGCCGTTCAAAGGGCTGAAAGTAGCCCTATCCGTACACCTGGAGGCCAAGACGGCCCATCTCTGCGAGGTTCTCTCCGAAGGCGGCGCCGAGATGTACGTCACGGGAAGCAACCCTCTATCCACCCAGGATGACGTCGCGGCGGCGCTCGCGCACGAAGGTCTGAACGTCTTCGCGGTCCACGGAGCGACTCCCGAGGAATATGAGCACGGCATCAGACGGGTTCTCGAATGCGGCCCTAACATCATCATCGACGATGGCGGAGACCTTGTGACAATGATCCACGAGGACTACCCACATCTCATTCCGAACATCATCGGCGGCTGCGAGGAGACCACCACCGGGATCCTCCGGCTTGAGACGATGAACCGTGAAAAGAGGCTGAGATTCCCGATGATGCTTGTCAACAACGCGGCCTGCAAACATTTCTTCGACAACCGCTACGGCACGGGCCAGTCTGTCTGGGACGGCATCAACAGGACAACCAACCTGATCGTGGCCGGGAAATATGTAGTGGTCGCAGGCTACGGATGGTGCGGCAAGGGCGTGGCGATGAGAGCCAAGGGACTCGGTGCGAAAGTGATTGTCACAGAGGTGGATCCTATCAAGGCGATGGAGGCCGTGATGGACGGATTCCAGGTTATGGGCATGGCCCGGGCCGCCGCTGAAGGCGACATATTCGTGACTGTTACCGGCTGCGACGATGTCATCACCAAGGAGCATTTCCTCGCGATGAAGGACGGAGCGATCTGCTGCAACGCCGGGCATTTCGACTGCGAGGTGAACGTCGCCCAGCTTAAGGAACTCGCTGTAGGAGAGAAACCTGCGAGGCAGAATATTCAGGAGTACACCCTCCCTGGCGGTCGCAGGATCTACATCATCGCCGAAGGAAGGCTTGTGAACCTCGCCGCGGGAGACGGCCATCCTGCCGAGATCATGGACATGTCGTTCGCCATCCAGGCTCTCAGCGCCAAGTACTTGGCCGACAACAGGATGGTACTGGCGAGGGTACCGGGTGAGATGCTTCACAGCGTCCCTGAGTCAATCGACCGCGAGGTGGCCTTCAGAAAGCTGAAGGACTGGGGCATAACGATCGACACCCTGACCCCGGAGCAGCACAGGTACCTTTACGGAGAATAACCGCTGAGGATTATTCCCGAAAAATCATTGATTATCCTTAATGCTTTAATAATTAGAGTAACACACTATGAGACTTATTCCGATCTACACCTGGACAAAAGGCATCCGGAACTTTGACCATAGAAGGAAACAGTTTTCCAAGCAGCCTTGGGCGCAGGGAGTGCTTCTGCTCTGCTGCGTGGTGGTGGCGATGCTTCTGGCCAACCTTCCATTCACCAAAGAGTTCTACCACAACGTTCTGGAGACCGACATCTCCCTAAGGTTCCAAAGCCCTGGCGGAGAGAGCATTCTGTTCCCTAACGGAATGACCGTCGAGAAGTTCATCAACGACATCCTGATGACGGTCTTCTTCTGCACTGTCGGCCTTGAGATCAGGCGGGAGATGAAGAACGGAGAACTGTCCAGTGTGAAGAAAGCGATGATGCCGGTGATCGCCGCGTTCGGTGGCGTCGTGGCTCCGGCCTTGA
>ERZ780166.1439-NODE-1439-length-12610-cov-4.584628_pt1 | contig 12610 bp, 10 predicted proteins | sample MGYA00511366_ERZ780166 | MGnify/ENA primary metagenome ERZ780166 (study PRJEB29588, sample SAMEA2162231) | human gut metagenome | biome: human gut; feature: human-associated habitat; material: faeces | place: Denmark | collected 2008/2010 ...
CGAGTTTGTGTCAAGTGCGCGCAGACACAAATCTCGCGTGTGAAAAATTAATTTTTCACACTAATCTCCATTCCTGATATTATCTGATTAACTATCTCAAACTGTATCTCTTTTATTAACTATTCATAATTGCCAAAATATATCTATTCTTTATATTATTAATATCCGTAATTGCAAAATACCTTAAATAATAAGATGTAAGGGCAGCTGTCAAAAATTCTTTCGTGACTGTACAATAAAACTCTCAAACCTATGACCCTGACATCTTAATATCATACATTATAATTCCATCAGACATAAACAATCTAAATAGCCCCAAACTTACACATCTGTGAGCACACATTACATCCGATACAAAGTGTTGGGTCGATATGTGCCTTCTTATCCTTAACTGCGATAGCTGGACAGCCAATACTCATACACTGCTTACATCCAACACATTTACTTTCATCAACACTTATAGGTGGCTTGTGGACGGTTCCTTTAATCATAACACAAGGTCTGCGGCTTATGATGATAGATGGCTCTTTAGCTGCAAGCTCCTCTGTTACTGCCACTTCAACTGCCTTAAGGTCATATGGGTCAACAACCCTTACCCTGTTAAAGCCAAGTGCCTTGCACAGTGCCTTTAAGTCAACCTTACCTGCTGGCTCACCACGAAGGTTCTTACCAGTAGTAGGGTTCTGCTGATGACCTGTCATACCTGTTATTGAATTATCAAGAATAATAACAGTTGAATTGCTCATATTATAAGAAATGTCTGTAATACCAGTCATACCTGAATGTATAAATGTTGAATCACCGATAACACCTACACTGTTGCTCTCTCCTGCTTCACCCATAGCCTTGTTAAAGCCGTGAAGTCCTGAACATGAAGCACCCATACATACATTTAAGTCCATAGCATTAAGTGGTGCAACTGCGCCAAGAGTATAACATCCGATATCTCCATATACCATACATTTTTTCTTCTTTAATATGTAGAATATACCTCTGTGTGGACATCCTGCGCACATAACTGGTGGACGTGCTGGCACATTTTCATCTATACTCATATGCTTAGGAACTTCCATGCCAAGACATTCCCTTACAAGATTTTGTGAGAATTCCCCACACATAGGAAATGTATCTTTACCCGACACCTTGATACCAAGCTGCTTGCAGTGATTTTCTATAATCGGGTCAAGCTCTTCAAGCACAACAACCTTGTCAACCTTTGCTGCAAAGTCTTTAATAAGCTTTTCAGGAAGTGGATTGATAAGACCAAGCTTTAATATACATGCATCCTCTCCTAATACTTCCCTTGCATACTGATAAGAAGTAGAGTCTGTGATAATACCAACACTTGTATCATTTCCCATCTCCACTCTGTTAAACTCACAGTTTTCTGCATATTCTATTAAGTCCTTAGTTCTCTGCTCTACTCTTACGTGCGCATTGCGTGAGTTAAGTGTCATCATAACCTTAGCTGGGTCTTTTACGTATGGCACCTGTGCTGGTTCTACTCTTTCTTCTGTATCCACGATACTCTGTGAATGTGCTACTCTTGTTACCATTTTAAGGAGAACAGGAGTATTGAACTTTTCGGACATTTCAAATGCTTTCTTGGCAAATACTCTTGACTCCTCCGAATCAGATGGCTCAAGCATTGGAAGCTTGGCTGCTATTGCATAATGTCTTGAATCCTGCTCATTCTGTGAAGAGTGCATACCCGGGTCATCTGCCACACATACCACAAGACCTGCATTAAGTCCCTGATAAGATATAGTAAATAATGGGTCTGCCGCAACATTAAGTCCAACGTGCTTCATGGCACATGCTGCCCTTACTCCGCCAAGTGTAGCTCCATGCGCTACCTCTAGTGCTACCTTTTCGTTGGGTGCCCACTCACAATATACCTCCTTGTAAGCTGCTGCCTCCTCTGTAATCTCTGTACTTGGAGTACCCGGATAGCTGGATATCACCTTACATCCAGCCTCATATAATCCTCTGGCAACTGCTTTGTTGCCTAACATCAATTCTTTCATATATTACTCCGTTCTTTCTTGTTACATTAATATTCATTTATGCATTCTTTCTGCTATACACATTCCTGCGTATTTTCAATATTGCCTCATTTGCCAGTTTCTTTCTACATTCCACTTTTCCAACATATTATCAGCATGGCGAAATCTATTAATATACAGCAATCAGCCCTGATTCTCCTGTGCCACAAGCTTATCAGCCCCATATATCTTACGAAGCTTAGGTTTCTCTATCTTACCTGTTGCATTACGTGGGATCTCAGCGAATATAATCTCCTTAGGTCTCTTATATCTAGGAAGCTCCATACAGAAATTCTCTATCTCTTCCTCTGTGCATGTAACTCCATCCTTTATCTCTATGATAGCAGCTGTCTTCTCTCCTAATCTTCTGTCAGGAAGACCGATAACAGCCGCATCCTTAATCTTGTGGAATCTTCTTAAGAAATCTTCTATCTGTACAGGATATATATTCTCTCCACCTGATACAATAACATCTTTCTTACGGTCAACAAGGAAGTAGAATCCATCTTCATCCTGCATAGCCATATCTCCTGTATACAGCCATCCATCCTTAAGTACCTCCTTAGTAGCCTCCTCATTCCTGTAATAACATGTCATAACGCCAGGTCCTTTTACACATAACTCACCTACTTCACCCTGACAGACCTCGTTATCATGCTCATCCACTATCTTACACTGCCAGCCGTATCCTGGAATACCAATAGCACCAACCTTGTGTATATTTTCAACGCCAAGGTGAACACATCCTGGACCTGTAGATTCTGATAAACCATAGTTGGTATCATACTGATGATTAGGAAAATACTCTTTCCATCTTTTTATAAGTGAAGGTGGAACAGGCTGTGCCCCTATATGCATGAGTCTCCACTGCGACAGATTATAATCTGAAAGCTTAATCCTTCCTGAATCAAGTGCATCCAGAATATCCTGTGCCCAAGGCACTAACAACCATACAATAGTGCAGTGTTCACTTGATACCGCAGATAATATCTGCTCCGGCTTGGTTCCCTTAAGAAGCACCGCCTTACTTCCTGCCACAAGACTTCCCATCCAGTGGAACTTAGCACCTGTATGATAAAGAGGCGGTATACACAAGAATGTATCATCTCTTCCTGTTGAATGATGCTTCTGCTCCATGATAGCTGCCTGTGTAAAACTCTGGTGCTTATGTAATATAGCCTTAGGAAAACCTGTAGTTCCAGAAGAAAAGTATATAGCACCATAATCATCCTCAGTTATCTTAACATCCGGCTCCTTGCTGGAGCAGTCTGCTACCAGTTCATGATAACTTTCTGCGAAACTTGGACAGTTATCACCAACATATATAAGAAGTCTTCCTCTTGATAATCTCTCTGCATTTACCTCTATTCTTCCGATAAAAGCAAAACCAAAAACTATAACATCAACCTGTGCAAGCTCGGCACAGTAATATATCTCATCCGAATCATAACGGAAGTTAAAAGGCACTGCGATAGCACCCGTCTTTAACACGCCAAAATATATAGGAAGCCATTCAAGACAGTTATACATAAGAATAGCTACCTTATCCCCTTTCTTAACTCCCCTGCTAAGAAGCATATTGGCAAACCTGTTAGCCTTTTCGTTGAATACACTCCATGTAATCTCACGCCTGTATGGCATGTTATTAATAGGCTGAATCAGATCGAACTCCTTCCAGGTCGTTCTTCTAGTATCCTTCTCATCAGGATTAAGCTCAACTAGAGCTACCTCATCCGGGTATAACTCGGCATTTCTTACTAAATAATCTGTTACTGGCATAATATTTTCCTTCCTGCTATATAATTGATACCATGATAAAAGGTCTAAACCCACATGAGCTTGCTCATAGGTGGACGAAAGACCTTTGGATCCGCCCCGATATGAGCATAAAAGTGGGACGATAATCCCGTATCTTTATAAAACTTCATTAAATAATAGAATACCACATTTTGCACAATAAAAAAAGAGCTGCAGGGCAACTCTTTAGTTAAATATACCATTATACATTAATCACCAACATACTCATTTATAACATCACACAGATTACCACACGCTTCATAATATTTTCCTTTATACATTAAAACATCTCCAAAATACACAAGAATTTCTTCACTTGTTCCGTCATTATAATTAAATGTAATCTTATATAAAGTACGTTCTGTGTCTGGCTTAGCTTTTTCCGGCATATTATCTTTTGATAGTCTTTCAATACAATCATCTAATGTTTTTCCATCTATAGTCACTTTTTTTGATGTAATATTACTTTTTATAATAATATTTTTCAAATCTTCAAGAGCAAATTTAATTTTTTTAGAATCATATTCACTATATACAGCAGCGAGTTCATTTATAATATCTGTAATCATGTCTGTATCTTCTACTGTATAACTTTTCCCATTATACTCTATATTGCTTTGCGATATCACTATACTTTTATGTTTTCCATCACTATCTTTATACGAAAGATAATACTCCCAACCAGTACGCAATGCATCTCCTTTTAATATAGAAACAACAGAATATGTTCTCACATGTATTCCATTAATCATACCAGCTATTTTATCACAATCATCTATTTTCTGTTTTACTCCATCTTTCCCCCTTGTAACAGAAAGTTCGGATATATTTTGATTTATACTGATTCGTTTTGGAATCCTTATATTTATTGCTATTATAACTATTACTATAACTAAAAGGCATATTAGTATAATTGCATATTTTTTCTTTTTCATATATATATCCCCATATTTATAATTAATATTTATTCAAAATAATATAAATATACATCTTCCAGATTAATATTATCTTCAACTTTTACTGCTTCATCAGGTAACTCATCTCCTACTACCCTCAATGCTAAACCATTTTTTCTTTGTCTTATATTACCTATCTTATATTTTTTCTGTTTATCACTAATCTGCTCAAGAGAACAAGTAATTTCTCCTACTTTTCCTGACATATTCTCAATCAATTCTACAGGAGTGCCTGTTGCTATAATTTGTCCATCTTTTAATAAAATAACCTTATCGGCTATACACTCTATATCACTTACTACATGTGTTGCAAAAAGAATTATCTTATTCTTTGATAATTCTGCAATATAATTTCTTATTGAAATTCTTTCTTTAGGGTCAAGTCCAGCAGTGGGTTCATCAAGTATAAGAATTCTAGGTTCTCCTAATAAAGCTTGTGCCAAAAGAACTCTCTGTTTCATACCTCCCGAAAAACCACCTATTTTCTTATATGCAACATTACTAAGGTTAACTACATCGAGAAGCTCTTCTATCTGCTGATTAACACTTTTAGTAATTGTATTTCCATTTTTATCTGATACTTTAATTTTTTTCACTTCTTTAATTTCTGCCATATATTTAAGAAATGCCATAGGCGAAAAATCCTCATAAAATCCCTGCTGTTGTGGCATATATCCAACAATTTTCCTAAAATTTTTTCCAAGCTTCAATATGTCTTTTTTTTCTTTATCCTGACTATATAAAATACTTCCACCATTAATCTTATCTCTTGAAATATTATCGGTAATAAGATTAATCATAGTACTCTTTCCTGCACCATTTGAACCTAATATTCCATATATTCCTGATGTAAATTTATAATTTATTCCTTTTAACGCTTGTACTGTTCCATAAGTTTTTTTTAAATTTATAAGCTCTAATTCCATATTTTAATTAACTCCTTTCCTTATCATTTTTATTTATAACAGCCTTATGCTGGAATACATTCATAATATATATAGTTGCGCCTATTCCAATCAAAATAATTATTCCAGTCAAAAACCAGTAAACAGTCATCGTCCTTCCGCTTTCTATCCAACATCTGAAAAATGCCATATACTTTACTATTGATATTTTATACATAAACTTAAACCCAAGCATATACAATAATTGTGGTAAAATAATTACCAGCCCTGCAATAAAACAATATGAATATTTAACATATATAGATACAACTGACATTATCATTTGTATTCCCAAAAGGAACATATATTTAATCATAAAATCAATAAAAATATATACTATTATCGGTGGGTTTATTATGTAATTCTGAAACAGCATTATACTTTTCAATGGTGCTGTTATATTGGTATATGTATATACACCACAAAGCTTCTTATAATACATCCCATATGTAATACAGGCAAATAGCAGACTAAGCATACTCTGGATAAACAACTTCTTTACCAGCCATTTTCTTCTGTTCATTCCCGTAAGAGCCAGACTCTTTACCATTGATTTCTTTTCATATGCTATAAACCCGCATGAAATAACAATAGCTGCAATAACATTTATCATTGCAATAAGTTCCTGATTATTCCACTCTCTGTTTCCTATTGTTTCTGTATACTCATATGGATTAATTACAACGGCTGATATTCCCTTCTCATTCATCTGTTTAATATAATTAAAATTCTCTTTTACAGTATTAAATAAGTCCTGTCTATTAGCAAGAAGTGTTTTCGCGCCTTCAGCAGAATAATCAAAGTTATCAAGAAAATCTTCATATTCATCATTATATTCATTATAAATATCTATTAATTCCGTACCATAACTTAACCCTTCCGCTTTCTCATAATATCCTAACATATAACTCTTTTTGGCATCATATATAACCCCATAGCTTGGCTCTACATTAGCTGCAATATATGCAAGAAGCAGCAGTATCCATATTATTCCCTGTGAAATTAATATCTTATAAACTTCTTTACCGAAATTATTCGTCTTTACCATTAATCTCATAATATATGTCAGAATTAACTCTATAGCGTTTTCTACTATATTCATCTTACCAGTGAAATATTTTCTTATGCTGATATATGCACTTGCAAACAAAGCCAGTATTCCTATAAATACCGATACAATTATCGTAGTTGTTAACAAAGATACTGCAATGTTAAAACATCCCCAGTTAAAGTATTCTGCTGCTTTATTCGGAAAAAATAAATAATATACATTCAGATACTTAAATATCTGCAATATAGATTTTGTTGAAATAACCTTATATATCACCACATCAGCCACACAAATACAGCAATAAAAAAACAGACCAATATTTACATTGCCAAAGCACAATAAAATTGCCCATAAAACAAGCGATAATACAACATTTGCCAATATCGATAATAATATTATTAATCCTAAAAACTGTATTCTTGAAAGCTTACCCGAAGTAAGTATAAAATATTCATCACTTACGGCTGCAACATTCAGGTCTTTTACACCATCATATCTGTTAAGCAGCATAACCGCTGACTCTGTATACAGTGCAACATTCGTTACTACCGCCTGTATTAACAATATTATACTTCTCTTAACAAACAGAACTCCCCTTCCACTCTGACCTGTATGTACAATATGATATAATCCGTTTTTTCTTTCCGAAAAAAACATATATACTGTATATACACACGTAATTAATGTTAATAAATGAATATAATTATTCTTATATAATTTTTCTAACCACAATCCATTACTTAATTGTACATCTGCATCTATTATCTGTGATAAATCATATTGCGTTTTTAATAAGTTGTTATATTCAAAGCTGTTCTTTTTATAAGTTCCCGCTGTTGCATATAATATTGCTGTCTGTCTTTTATCCTCAATTATCCCCTTGTAATTATCTATATACTTTGCCTGCTGCATTAACTTCTCTCTTGCCTGTTTAGCAGCTGCTGTCTTGTCAGAACTGTCACTGCCATTGATTTCATGTTTCTGAAAATATTCCTGCCACGCTATCGTTGCCGCTTCCGTACTCAGTTTGCTATCTGACTTAACACCTTCAGCCGTATTAAGCATTTCTATATATGCATATGTTACCTGCAGGTCATCTGTTTTATCGCTGACAAGTATCAGCATATTAAACACTAATAAACATACTAACAGACCTATATATGTTTTTCCAACAATTCTTTTAAGCTCTGCCATAACATCCCTTCTCCCCGTAATTATTTTTAAAAAGCAGGATTAAACATTTTATATTTAACCCTGCTCTGTAACTATGATAAATTCTGATATATCTGTTTTATTGATGCAGTGCCACTATTCAGATAATCCATTTTATTTATTACTCCTACGCCTGTTGTTATCACCTTTTTATACGGTTTGCTATTAAGAGATTTTAAATTCTTATATACATCTGAATCACTATTGCTGCCCATAAGAATATATCTTTCGTCAATCCCATATACACAGATTCCTGATGCATCCACAACAACAGAAGTATCCTCTGGATACTGCTCATAATATTTTTTTGCTTTTTCCAAAAATTCCTCATCATATTCCATTTCATATTGTGCTTTTAATGTACCATTCATATCTATTGCTGTGAAATATGACTTTGTTTCTCTGCTTTGTGTAGACTCAAAAAAATATAAATACTCACCATCACTTTGTAATGAATACAACTTCTCCATATCTGTAGTGTAAATAACTTCACTTGTATTTTTATCAAAATTAACCTTAATTAAGGTATCATTATTATTACCTGTTGATGATGTCATAATGTAGAAATTACCATTACTATCCATCCTGACATAACTGCCATCTGACATACCATCTACTTTTCCTGTATTTTCTCCAAATACATCTACTCTGTCATCACCTGTATATGTCCATAATTCTGTATATTGACCTGTACTTAAATCATACTTTGAAACACGGTATTGTATATTATTATCAGAAAAATACATTCTCGCTGTTCCGCCAGCATAAAAATAAATATTATTATCTGACAGATAAACGCCAAAACCATTGTTCTCTCCAGCTTTCATAGCATAATCTCCCGGAAACTGAAATTCTCCAAGAACCTCTCTTGATGAATTGCTTTCAAGCCTTATTCTACATATATAAAATGGTGCAATATAACCATTTTTTGCATAGTCAGCATCCAAAAATGATGTATAGTAATAAAAATAACCATCTGATATCATACTTGCCTGTACACTGGTTACCATTATCTGCTCATCTTTTACTGATGCAAGCTTTGTAATACGTTCTTTATTTCCAAATGTAGCATCATACTGGCATAAATAATAATCCCTGTCTTTAGTAACCTCAATACAATATAAATGATTATTATAATACATAACTTTTTCATCCATGCAATTACATTCAAATGTGCCATTTTCTGCATTAATTCCACTAACATAAGCATCACATGTTTCACCATCATGATTACAGTTTACCTTAGAGCATAACGGCATATTGACATCGCTATTTATATTATAAAAATACAAAATATTGTCAATTACATAATAATAGCCATTTTCTGCTATTGCCATATCTGACTGCCCATATACCCCCTGCTCCTTTTCCTGATTATATACATAATCAGGAAAAGGATTATTATTATCAGACTGTTCCTCATTTATCTGGTATTTAGTACACGCCGCCAACATAGCCATCATAAAAAATATAGCACTTAATACCACTTTTTTCATAAGCTTTTACCTTGAATTAACCCAAAATGATGTATCTCCATATTCATCACATGAAATATATGGGATAACATAATGTTCAGAATTATTCAATTCAAATTCCTGATGAGCTGTGCTTCCTCTATATACAGTATCGCCTTTATATTCAACGCCTATACTATTTCCATCAACAGTAACATCCGGTTTATCAAAATTAGCTGATATTACCCAACCTGAAGATCCTTCATCCCATCCAACATTTGCCTGTACTGAGGCAGTTCCACGTATACTATGTGAAACATTGTAATCATCCATATAACCAGATGAAAATGACTCATTGTTATATTCCACTCTTCTTGTCTGCTGTCCAGCAAAAGCACTAACTGATAAAAACAGACTAAACACTGCCGATAATGCACATACCTTCGCTATCTTTTTTTTCATAACAAATTACCTCCAATTTTTAAAATTTTCTTAATGATTTAATTTCTTTTGTTACCTTCTCTACAACCATTTTTGAAAAATCTGCCATAAATGGTTTAATATTTTCCAAAACGTTATACTTTCCTTTTTCCTGTCACCCCTTTCCAACTTCAAATGCCTAAGATACATGAAATCTAACTAACAAATAACCTTCTATGTACCAAGCATCTTACTTATTCATCCTGCTCTGTATCTTTGACATAAACAATAACAATGCACATATGTTAATACCCATAGCCATATATCCTGTTATTGTTCTATCAACCCCCACAATACACAAAACTATAGTTAATAATGCTTCCAAAACCACTACAATTCTTGCTCTTTTCTTACTTTCCATTAATTCACCATCATTAAGTGCAAGATTAGGATGATTAACTGTACCAACACATATTATGTATAAAACAGATACCATACAAAGAAACATAACAAGTGTCATATACTTTAACCATACGAAGTCACATGCCTCAATGATAACACATATAAGATTAGTTCCTATAAAACACTGCCCAAATGTTTCAAGATGAAAACCACCTGTTCTCCTTCTAAGAAGCATAAATATACACAAGAATATTATAATATAAACAAGCCTGTGCAACACTATACCTATTATGCCTATAGTAATTAATGTCAATACTTTCTCCAGCATAATCGTATACGCATAAATATACGCTTCTTTATCATCACCCGATATAATATCCGAGCTTATCATATTATCTATTAACTTAGCTATAAATCTGTCAATCATATAAACAATTCCTTTTCTCATTAATATTTTACTTGTATAAAAAGATTAATTCAACCCCATTATCAAAAAACGACTGTATTTTGCAAAAAACGACTATACAAAAAAATATTATGTAAATATTAACCATATAAACTACTACAATTATGTGAATAATGACTATATTTTATATATTAAAAAACCAGATGCCCTAAGACATCTGGTTTCTACTGCTTACATTATTATTGAAAAGATAAACTCTCCATTTTTATAATCAATAATGTATTCTGCATTGTATTTTTCCAATGTTGCGACTATATTTCGTATCCCCCATCCATGCTCTTCCTTATTATTCTTAGTTGTTCGTATATATCCATCTTCAGTGAGCATAGGTTCCGTTTTATATGCATTAGTTACCGCTATACTAAGCACATCATCCTCACTTAACAGCTTTATCTTTACTGTCCTTTTCCCTACGTCACACTGTTTTGCTGCCTCTATTGCATTATCAAGAAGATTAGACAATATAGTAACAATATCCTCATCTGATACCTTAATATCCGACAAGTCATTTATCTTAAGCACAAATAAAACATCATTCTTTATAGCTTCGTAATACTTTGCATTAAGAATTGCATTTACGACATCATTGTTTGTATCAACCATGTCTAACTGCGCATCCAGTTTGTCTGATATATTACCTATGTAGTCTTCAAGCTTACTGTAATCTTTTTTCTTCATAAGCATATCCATACATACAATCTGATTTTTGTACTCATGTGTTCTTTGTCTTTGTATATTATAATTCTCACGCATAGAATTATACAGTTCAACCTGACCTATAGACTGCTGCCTTAAAATCTGTGCCTCCTTCATCTTACGGGAATGCTCAAGAATTTCACTGATAAGATGGAACACAACAAGATTAAGAACAATAAGCCCAATAGCTATAATATAATAAACAGGAATTATATCACTATGATACGCTTTCATTACCGAATTCACCATCAGCATAACTGCACATATGGTAAATATAGGAAATATCAGAAATTGAATCCACTCTTTATTACTCATATCAGCAGTAACATTGTTCCTTTTCTTAGAACTAATCCTGCTTATAACAATAAGTATCGCAAATAGTATTAACCTGCTTAGAATAATAATGAGTCTTCCAACTAAACCTGATGCACCTTCTAGTACAGTTATATCTCCATAGATCTTTGTTAATATCATAATTACTATATAGTCAATAATTGCTATTATACCCTGCACAAAAAGCACTAATATTATTGCTTTAATAATGTTAATTTCATATAAAAACAACATTACTAACAGCATTATAACAATCATTAACAGCATCTTAACAATAATATATTTTTTTAGGAAATGTATACAAAATCGTGATAATAGCATTAATACAAAAACTGATAATATTACCGTTCTCTTGTCTCTCTTTCTTTTCACCACAAAAATATTAAAAAAAGTAAGATAGCATACTATTTCAGTAATCAGTATTGTTACATCAGTAATATATTCAAGCATTCAGCTACTCCATAAAATACTACTGCTTATCTTTTACATCTGGTCTTTTAGGCTGATGTAAAATAACAGTACATTCTGGTGGCCATGTTTGATTTTTTCTCTCGACCATTTTCTTAGTTGCCTTATTCACTGTTTTAAGTACATTTACCTTTAAATCACTCATTTTTTACCTCCATCAACTTATAACTTAGCTTTAAACTCTAATATTGCTTTCTTTACTTCCTTATACCTTGCCTTAGGCACTCCAATGTCGACACCATTATCCAGCAATATATGATAACTGCTGATTTTCCTGACATACATCATGTTAACTATATAGCTCTGATGTACCCTTATAAAATAATTATAGTCACCTAATTCCTTTTCTATATTATTAAGCTTATC
>ERZ780166.1440-NODE-1440-length-12598-cov-7.514550_pt1 | contig 12598 bp, 16 predicted proteins | sample MGYA00511366_ERZ780166 | MGnify/ENA primary metagenome ERZ780166 (study PRJEB29588, sample SAMEA2162231) | human gut metagenome | biome: human gut; feature: human-associated habitat; material: faeces | place: Denmark | collected 2008/2010 ...
GGGTTAAAACACACACAAAAATCACAAATTATGAACGAATAATTAACGCCAACCACACCAAACCATTACCAACAAATTGTGAACACTTTTTAAATTCGTTCGACAAAGACTTGACAAAATCAAATATTACATAATAATTAACGGAATCAGTTTACAAACGATTTACACAGACAACACACCACCGACACAACAACCGGCTATAATATAATCACAGTAAAGAGACCTAAGAAAGGGTGGTAATTATGGATAGAACATTATACGCAATGATACTAATAATGTTGGCGCTGTCAACAATATGTTATTTGGTTGGTTATAGTGTGGGGTTAGGATTGATATGATTAGTTTAGACAAATATGCAAAGAAATACGGTGACATACCATACCCAGAAAACATAAGTGAGAAACAGGCAAAAAAGTATGTTGAAACATATGTTAAGCTTGGTCGGTCAAGGGGTCGCGCAAAGGGCGAGGTGTTAAAAAAATATAAGAAGACCATATCAAGACTTAGAAAGTCTGGTTATGTCGTCCCTGAGAACATCAAGTTACCTGCAAAATACGACACATTATACATATACGCGCAATCCTTTAAACCCAACCCACAAACAGGCGATGTTTATCCAGGCTTATATGCACGTGGTAGGTCGTTCGGGGTTAAAACAAAGTCGGGACCACAGACACCGCCCAACATTTATGAGTTGATTTATTTTAACACAATTTCATATATAAGAGATTTTGAGGCAACGTCTAATCGTAAGGCAGAGGGTGCCCCAATCCTGCTTGAGTTTTTTGAGGGCATTGCAGAGGTGTATGGAAATGAAAATGCAGGGCGGTTGATAGATGAAGCAGAAAAAGCGGGCGAAACAATAACAGCAGATGAATTATACAACGAAACAGACGCACAATCATATACGCGAAGTGTAGAAAGGTTTGTAAGAAAGGTTTTAGAGTTATTACCACAAACTAAAGGAGTAAGGGAATGAAACGAATTCATCACAGTGAAATTGAAGGACTAACCCCAATTGCGGAGGGCTACAAGGTTATTAAATATGACGGGTCAACCAAAGGAGAAGTCGGGTTTACTTATGGAAAAAAAGGTGAGAACATAACCAAATCGGTGTGGAAGTGTGAGGGGGGCCCCATCATTTGCAAAAACGGGGCACATTTTTGTGAAAACCCGGCACATATAACTAGGTTTTATGAACCGCTCGGATACAATCGATATTTTAAAGTCAAGGCTTATGGTAAGGTGGCACAGGATAAAGAGAAGGAGAAGTCTTGCGCACAAATCATTGAGTTCGTGGAAGAATTCGAATTCATGGACTTTATGAAAATGTTATCGGACGGTAACAGCTGCTCGGACGGTAACAACTACTCGGACGGCAACAGCTGCTCGGACGGTAACAACTGCTCGAACGGCACATCAATGTGTTATGGACTATTACAATGTAAGGGGGCTTATTTATCTGTATTTTGTCACAAAAAGAATGGAATTGCTTATCATATATTCAATAGAGAAACAACCGAGCAGAGAGCTGTAGAGGTTTTAAACCACATCGGTGGCTTTCATTACATTCCAAAGTGGGACAACATAACGATGTTGAAAGAAGGTAAAGAATGGACAGAGATTTGTTGGCCTGAGCTACGAGAAAATGACACGGAGTCAGCATGGTGTGATATGCCAGCCGAAATGCTGGGCTACATCCGTTCATTACCCGAATTTGATGCACAGATCTTCAAAAAGATCACAGGAATTGGGTCAGAAGTGTGAGCTGGGAAATAGACTAATATGTGCGTTCTTTGTCAGCTAATTTTGTTGACGAAGATTAAATTGGTGAAATCAGGAGCAAACTATCCGATGAGTATAATTTTAGTTGGGGATTTTGAAACGACGGTGTATGATGGACAAGAATATACAGAAGTGTGGGCCAGTGGTATTTGCAACATATCAGATTTAAGTTGTGTTATTCATAACAGTATCGGTAAAACATTTTCATATCTTGAAAACGTCGGTGAGGATGTTGTCATATATTATCACAACTTAAGATTTGACGGTGAATTTTATGTCTCATATTTACTGAATGAATTGAAATACAAATATTACGAGGGTGGCCGCAAAAAGAAAAAAACATTTAAATGTGTGATATCGGACGCGGGATTGTGGTTTAATATCACAATAACCACACCCAAAAATATAATATCAATTCGCGATTCGCTCAAGTTAATACCGCTTTCCATCGAAGATATGGGCGAGGCCTTTAATACAGAACACAGAAAAAGCACGATTGAATATAAAGGGTTTAGAAGGGCAGGCGGTGTGATTACAGAGCGTGAAGCACACTATTTAAAAAACGATTTGTTGGTGCTGGCTGAAAGTTTACAACATATGTTTGCTGTGACGACCAAAACCACAATATCATCAGCAGCCCTAAGTGAATTTAAAAAAACGTTTTATGGTAGAGATTATCGCGAGTGGTTCCCGAATTTAGAAGAAATTGAAACACCAGACTATTTTGATGAAAAAAACGCCGACGAATTTATACGAAAAAGCTACAAAGGTGGGTGGTGTTATGTTAATCCCAAAATACAGGGACGAGAGGTTGGTAAAGGGAAAACATTTGACGTTAATAGCTTATATCCGAGTGTAATGCACAGTTGTTCTGGGTGTGTTTATCCTGTATGTAAGCCCTTTTTTTTCGAGGGTGAGATACCACCCCAAGTAAAAAATTCATCGATGTATTATTTTGTGAAAATAAAGACTAAATTCAAAATTAAAAATTCTCACTTACCCACGGTGGCGAGTGGAGGCAGTATGAGGTATGGCGGAATTAAATGGCTAACGTCAAGCGACTATTGCTATAAAGGGAATGAGGTTGATACTGTGGTGGTTGACGGTGTGGAAGAGCCGGTTTATTTTGAATGTGTTATGACAATGACAGACTATGAATTGTTTCATAAGCATTATGATGTTATATACGAAAAAGTTTTGTATGGGTGCTATTTTTACGCTATGGCAGGAATTTTCGACGAGTATGTTGATAAATGGGTTGACGAAAAAATTAAATATAGTGGTGGGCGTAGAACAATTGCAAAGCTATTTTTAAACTCATTATACGGAAAGACGGCGGCAAACGGACGACGTGACCACAAAATACCAAGGCTTGATGACGGTGTTGTGAAATATGATGTGGTTAAAGGGGAAGACAAGGAACCCGAATACATAGCGATAGGGTCTGCAATAACCGCTTACGCTCGAAATTTTACAATCACCCACGCACAGGACAACTATGATTTGTTCTGTTATAGCGACACAGATTCGTGCCATTTGTTAGAGGGGGAATACAAAAACATAGCTGTTGATGATAAAAAACTTTTACACTGGAAAATTGAAGCGGATTGGGACAAGGCAATTTTTGTAAGGCCCAAATGTTATATTGAGGTTGGGGATAAGATGGAAATAAAATGCGCCGGTCTAAATGAAAGGGGGAAAGAGTTGATGAAAATGTCTTTAACCGGTGACATACAAGAACCATTAAGCGACGAAGAGCGCGAATTTGTAAATGTTAAACGAAATCTAACAGATTTTAAGGTGGGACTGGAAATACCGGGAAAATTAGCCCCCAAACGAATAAGGGGTGGCGTGATATTATCAGAAACAACATATAAAATAAGGGCGGTATAGCCGCCCTTTATAATAGCGCCGCGCACGTTTGCTAAACGAAAAATTATTGGAACCATTTAAGGCTTAGCACCCAATAAAATACGCGGCGATATTAACGAATTGATAAAGCACTCAAAATTTTTTCTTTCACGCCAATGTTTGAAAACCTTATTAAACCACGATGAAAAAAATCCCTCACCATCTTATGCTTGGTGGAACAATTAAGATATGTGTTTGTGTAGTCTAATACGTCATTACAATTTTTGTCATATTTTTGCGATATATAAATGATATTAAGGTCATAATAAAAGAAAACCCCGAACGTTTCACCCTTATAAGTTATTGTTAGCAAGTAAGAATTTTTTCCAGACGGTTTATCAATGAGTGCCACTGAATTATTAAGATATACACCCTCTGATTCATATTTACTGTATTCATCGTCAAAGGCAGAGTTAAAGGTAGAATTTTTCAGAGAATTTGCAGCATGATTATTAAAATTAAATTCACACACCCAACCCTTCCCTCGCAGAAATTTTGTGTTTGGCCTTATTCTTTCTGTGATGTGTAGGGAGGAATAATAAGGGTTCAATAGATTCAACGTATTCCCAATTAGAACAAGCTTAACATACCTTGACGGCTCCCCAGCCCTTCTTGCGATTGAAGTGTGAATGCTTCTCACCTTTTCCACTTCGCCGGGTAGATAGTTGTCATATTCTTCTTGAAATTCATCGAATAATATCGTTGTCACGTTTTTAAAGACATGGGAACGATTTTTTAATTTTGTTGCTTGATTGATTGAAAGGGCGAATCCACATGTTTCACCATTCAACAGCAGTGAATAATACAACCCCTTGGCGTATGGTTTTGACGTCATTTCATCATATGGAAAATATAAGTCGTGAATGTCATTCCAAAACGCAATATGCGCGTCTGACAATTCATAACCTGTTCTATAAAGTACAACAAATTGAGACCCGTCACGCTTAAAATTATCAATCACATGCTTATTGAAAAACGTTGTTTTTCCTGCACTTCTGTTTGATGTGACAATAAATATTTCCGGGGTGTTTTTATTTAGGTCTTTTGTATTTAATAACTTATTTCCATTATAAAATTCCATACTTTATTATAACACAAAATAAATATATGTCAAGGATTGACAAGAAAAAGTTTTGTGATATAATATAAGAAAGGAGGGTTTTGATGGAAAACATTATCACTTTAATAAACACAGCAGGCTTTCCCGTCGCTATGTGCTGTGTGTTGCTATATTATGTGAATAAGCTGATAGACGCTCACCGAAAAGAGGTTGATGAGCTTACAGAAGCAATCAATAATAACACAAATGTTATAAATATTTTATTAGAAAGGATAAACAATGAAGACAAGTAAAGAAGACATTTTGTCCAGACTTTCCGCGATTTTCGACGAGGGCGAGCTAACCGAAGAAAAAGTTAAAATTGTAGAAGATATTTCAGACACATTTGACGAATTGTCACGTGCAAGCGGTGACGTTGAAGAGGTTGAAAAGAAGTGGAGAAAAAGGTATATTGAAAGATTTGGAAGCCCAAAGGTTGAAGATGAGGGCGAAAAAATTGAGGAAACTGAAACAATTAAAATTGATGATTTATTTGAAGAAAGAGGTGACAAATAATGGCAAATGTTCCGCAGCCTGTAACACTCACTAATTCCAGTGTGAATATTTTAAATGCGATTAGAAATTCGGCAACCATAGACTATCGAAACTATGTGCCATACGCGACAGAGGACGGCGATTCAATTCGTGGTATTGGCGCCATTATTATGGACTACCCCGCACTTCAAAACGAGTTTTTAAACGCGCTCATTGGAAGAATCGGCCTTGTTATTGTCACGTCCAAATCATATCAAAATCCGTGGTCTGTATTTAAAAAGGGCGTTATGGAGTTCGGAGAGACCGTCGAAGAGTTATTCGTAAATATTGCCAACGTCCAGAATTACAACCCCGAAGATTCAGAAACATCAATTTTTTCGCGCAACATTCCGGACGTAAAATGCGCGTTTCATGTTGTAAACTATAAGAAGCTTTACCCTGTAACAATTCAAAATGACCAGTTGCGCTCTGCATTTTTATCATGGGATGGTATATCTGACTTAATAGCAAAAATCACCGATTCATTATACACATCAATGAATTATGATGAATACCAGACCATGAAATATCTAATTGCAAAAGCCATTATTAACGGCCAAATGGAAATTATCGGTGTTAGTGGTAGGATTAGTGAGGATGTTACAGCTTTTAAGTCAATTAGCAACGATTTGACCTTTTATTCCAACAAACATAATGTTGCTGGTGTTTATACTTCAACTCTTAAAGATGACCAATATCTCATTATCGACACCGCCACTGAAAGCCAGATGAACGTTGAAGTGCTGGCAACGGCTTTCAATATGGATAAGGCCGAATTTATGGGCCATGTTATTTTGGTTGATGGGTTCGGTAATTTAGACACCGCCCGCCTTAATGAGTTGTTTTATGACGACCCGGCGTATGAGGAAATAGGGTCGGACGATTTGACATCCCTCAATTTAATTCCCGCGGTTATTGTAGATAAAAATTGGTTTATGGTATATGACCAAATGATGCAATTTACTGAAAACTTTAACGGCAAGGGGCTGTATTGGAATTATTTCCTGCACACGTGGAAGGTGATGAGCGTGTCGCCCTTTGCGAACGCGGCCGTATTTACCACCGGAACCCCCGCTGTCACCTCCGTGACCGTTTCACCGTCAACGGCGACTGTGGCTAAAGGTGGAAGTGTACAGCTTACTGCCGTTGTTCAAACAAGCGACTTTGCCCGTCAGTCCGTGACCTGGTCATCCAACAATGCGAAGGCCACCGTGGACTCGCGCGGGTTTGTAACAATCGCCTCTGACATTTCAGGGTCGAGTGTTACCATCACAGCCACTTCAACCTTTGACACGTCTAAAAAAGGAACGGCAACAATTACCGTACAATAATGTATATCGCACCTAATTCAATTATAAAAATATTGACGAATGTTCCTCTTTCAACTGGTTATGCAGACACGCTCTATTTTTCGAGTGTGTCTGCACAGACCAGTTATTTCAGCGCGAAAGTTAAACCAAACACAACGCTCGGTAGTTTAGGAACATTTTCATTTACCCTTGACGATCAAAACTATGTTCGTTCATTTAATAATTCGATTAAGGTCAACATCCCTGTCGATTTGTTAAACGACTGTAACTATGTAATGTTTCAGAATTCATCGTATACTTCAAAATGGTTTTATGCGTTTATCACTAATCGAACCATGTTGAGCAACGCCACAACCGAATTAACATTAGAATTAGATGAAATTCAGACATGGTTTTTTGATATGACCATTCAACCGGGGTTGGTGCTTAGAGAACATAGCGTTAGTGATGAACTATACACCAATTTAATGCCTGAATCGTTTAACATCACAGATTACAGATATACAAGCGTTGGGAAGGTGAGCCCCCAACCTGATGGCGTTGGAATGTTGTCATCTAAAACTCTAAGCGGTGCAGAACCAGCAGGAACCACCATAGATGGTGTGTTTACAAATGCCTACCTTACGAGATGGTACCTGTCAACCTATACATACGCACAAATCGCCGAAAAAATAAACAATTATATTTCAGATAACGGCGTAGATTCTATTATATCGGTGTTTTTATATTATGCGCCGATTAAAACAGATTATGTTGTTTACAACCCGTCAGACCTTGACGGGTACACCCCTAAAAATAATAAACTTCGTACATACCCTTATTCATTCGCAAGAGTTTTGTCTAATGATGGTGTTTCACATGACTTTAAATTTGAAGAAAGTGCAAATACTTCAAGTATAGGGTTTACCGTTCAATATGTCTCATTTCCCGAAACTGCACTTAGACTTGTCGCTGACAATTACAACGGGTTAAACGATGAAGACACACAGATGATATACACAGGCGTTCCTTACCCAGCTATAAACACCCCCGCATATTTAAACTACTGGGCAACTTCTAAAAACAGATTTGGCCTTGGTGTTCTTAAAGACACGTTGTCTGTGTTAAGTGGAGGTGTTGGTGCTATTGCGGGGGATCCCACATCCGCGGGTAAAATAATTGGTGGTGTTTCCGGGCTGGCCGATACGCTGGCCAATGTGGCCGATTTGATGAACGCTCCCCCGCTAAATGTGTCGTCGGGCAGTGGTATGTCGTTCATCACCAAATACCAAGACGGAGTTTTTAATTTTTATAACTGCTCAATTCGTTATTCTGCCGCAAAGAGTGTTGACGATTATTTCACTCGTTTTGGCTATGCAACTAACACCATTAAAAAGCCAAACATATCAAGCCGACCGGCCTTTAACTATGTTCAAACCTCAAACATTCATGTGACGGGTTCGGCACCCGCCGACACAAAGCGCGTGTTTGAAGAGGCTCTTGACCGGGGTATGACGTTTTGGAAGTCTACGGCAACATTCGGCGATTATTCACAAAATAATGGGGTTAAAACATGAAAAACATATCACTACCAAGAAACGAGCGTAAACGATTCTATGATTCTATAGTAGACACGAACACAACATATAATTACTATGTAGAACGATTGACTGATATAGCAGTTTCGCGTTTCAAATGGACTGGGTTCCCGGATTCAATTGACACACGATTTTTAGAATTGACTTTGTTTGAAAAGGGGCAAGCTGTTGTCTTTGAAGATGATGTCATGGGACTTCTTTCCCTGAATACCGCTATTTCTGGGTCATGGAATGTGTATAATGTGCCAATTAAGCGCAGAGCATATGCCACTAACGGATATAATAAAAACCTGACAATTGAAAACAGTGTAATAGTGTTTAATAACTATATTAGAACGCCGTCTGTACAGCACATTTTAAATTTTTCAAAAAAATTGGCCAATATAGACGTTACAATTCAAATAAATATCAACACTCAAAAAACCCCAATAGCACTTAAAGCGAATAAAAAACAGCAATTGAGTGTTTTAAACGCTTATAAAAATTATGATGGAAATGTGCCCGTCATATTCAAAGAAGATGAATTTAAAGACGATTCTATATCTTCAATGTCTTTAGGTGCACCGTTTGTTTCCCCTGAATTGTATGAGCTGAAAACGAAAATATGGAATGAGGCTCTAACGTTTTTAGGCGTTACAAACATTAGTGAAACGAAAAAGGAGCGTATGATAACCGACGAGGTTCAACGCCAGATGGGTGGTGTGCTGGCGAGCAGAACGTCCTTTATATCAATGCGAAAACAAGCATGTGAAAAAATAAATAAAATGTTTGGATTGAATGTTGACGTTGAATATAATTATGGGGGTGATGGTGATTGTCAAAATACACAACAGAACTACGATTCATAATTGGCTCGCTTGCTGGGTCGACAGACACGTCATTAACCCAGCTTAAAAAAGACATAGCAAAAGCCATACCGATGATATTTGATGGCGATTTGTCTCTTGATAGCCCTCTGTCCATAACCACCTTTGAAACACTGTTTTTAAACCATTTCGCATTTCATGAGATTGGTTTTGAAACATTTGCGCGGTGGAAATATGAGATAAATAATCATTTAAGAGAAGTTATACCGTATTATAATGATTTGTCGTCTTCAACGCTCAAAAATTTTGATTTTTTCTTGACTTCGCCCGGATATACCGACAGAATAAATGATGTAACCGGCACTGACACCACAACCGGGGGTACAACAACCAACAACCTATCCACGGCAACCGAAGCCTCAGAAGACTATACAAGTGCGTATTCTGACACGCCTAACGGATCATTAACAGACGTTAAAAACTTGAACTATTTAAGCACGGCAACCGTGGACGATAGGACAAACAGCCAAACTACCACAAATACGGGGACTGTTACAACTTCAAACACTGGCAACCAAACTGTGACAAAAAATTATGAGTTAGAACACATTGAAACGATTCGCGGTGAAGACAATTTAAAGGCAATTAAACTGTTTAGAGAGGAAATAAAAAATATATATTCACTCATGTTAGACGAATTCAACGAATATTTTATTACTTTATGGGGGTAAATTATGTTACAAAAACTAAATCTAATTATGAATCAAACACTACCGGCGACGTATGACGATTCGCTGAGCTATTATGAGGCGCTATCAAAAATCTGTTATGAGGTCAATGAAATAATTGACAAGATTAACGCAGATGAGGCGTTAATCGCCGCAAATTCGGAAGCTATCACTTCTATCAATTCTCAAATTACTTCTATTAACAATTCGCTGAGCGCTGACGCGGAAAAAATCCAACTGCTCACAACACAAATTAACGGTTTATTGCAAACTATGCAACAGCTGGCAGGGCAAGTTAACGACCTTGGCGACGAGGTGTCCTCGTTCAGTTCGTCAATTTCTTCCCTTAGAACGCGGGTGAATAAAATTGAAAGTGATTTTAATACGGGGTTTGTGACACCCTATATCACATTAACACAAGAATTGCTGCCCGGAAGCCCAGCAGACCGCGCGGCAACAAAGGCCTATGTGGATAGCAAGGTTTCGAGCGAATTCACGCCGATTGTGTTGACCGGAAATGGAGGCCCCGCCGTTCTAACTCAAATTACTGTTAGATTTGATAAAACTGGGTTGATTATTTATGGTTCAATTTCACAAGACGAATTACCAAGCGGTGGATATGAGGTGTTTACTTCAAGTAGTCTGAAAACTTTGGCTAATGGAATATCGGCTTGGGTTGGGGATACTTTGGCAAGCAGAAGTATTTCTATTCCCATATTCAAACAGCTTTCTTCTTTGGATTCGCCAACACTTGACAGCGAAAGGTGGTTCGAAATTGGGTTTAATTCGACCGGGGTTCTTGCTTTTTTTAGCTATGTTAAAGGCTCTGGCGCTTCTACTACCGCGCCAAATTTCGTGGCACAGACTGTAATATAAAAGAAAGAGGATTATTCCTCTTTCTTTTTATTGTTTTGTGTGAATATGATGTTTTTGACTACGGCACTAACATATTTCTTTCCATCTTTCTCACTAATTGACAATTCACATTCATACACGCAGTAGTCACCCTTTTTAAGGTATTTTTCTGCTATTTCACATAGTTTTGTTGTGAATATCGCAATGTCAACAAATACGGTTTTATCTTGGGATTTTTTTATTGCTAATGAATTTGTTAATACCTTAGACCCGTCTGCACACTCTCTTTTTTCAAAATCTTTAACCAATCTCCCACCAAAAAAACATACGTTCATTACTCTAATACCTCTTTCTTTAAATTATCAATCATTCGTTTGCATATTACAATTGCTCTTACGGTGTCATAATTCATAGACAAAACTTCATCACCCTCACCGACTACAACGCCATCTTTATACAATGCGTTTATAACCTCGGCTAACTCCCCGTAATTTTCGGGTGTGACATCCTTAGGTATTACATGTCGTTTTAACCAATACATCATGCGGTCTGAATTATCAACCAACGCGTTTGTTTCGCTTATCACATACTGTAATGCACCATCAAATTCTGCAAGCTTTGATGTGATATTGTTTTGTCTTTCTAAAATTTCCTTGTAAAAATCTTCTGCCATGTTTAAAAACCTCTCTAAACCTAAGTCTAATGTTCTGTGTGGACAATATTTGCCAGACCAGTGTTGATGTGTGTAAGTGACTTCTTTAACCCCCCTTCCAAATTTGTAATAAGACAACAACGCTAATAATCGTGCGGCGTTCTGTTCGGCCTTTTCAAATCTTTCACCCCCAGACTTTGACCAACAAATTTCTATTGCTATTGTCCTCATATTGCCGTCACCGTGTCCGTCCCCCGCGTGCCATGCGGTTCTATTTAACGGTAATATTTGAACAACTTCACAATCATCAACCGCAAAATGGAAGCTTCGTTCTTCATTCGGGTCATTTTGCAGGCATTTGGCTTCATTGATTGCCGGTGCGTCGTTTGCTGTGTTGTGGATTGTTATACCTATAGGGTTCATATAATAAGGCGATTTGACATCATACATGTCTTCGGGTATCATATGTTTGGTATACTTCATTTCTTACCCCCTTTTGAGCGCTATTTTATAATTATTTATCACAACCTTCTCCCACACATTGGGCAAAATAATATATTAAGCTTAACACCGAGTTTGTGATATACCTTAAGTTGTTCACCGTTCAAACAAAAATCACACCCTTGGACACTCGCGTAGTATTTGTGCGCAGTGCGTATTGCTTTATCATAACAATTCATAATCTTAATGAGACTGTTGTTAAATTCCGTTGAGCATTCAATCAATTCTTTCTTTGTCATAGTTGACCTCTCTCTTACACCTTTCTATAATTTGTTCGCCGTGCCCTCTTGACAACATTTGCCCCCATTCGGATAGAAACCATTTTTCAAGTCTATGTCCGCTGTCACACTTTAATTCTATTTTATAATCATATATGGCCCGTTCTAATATTGCTGCCTGTAACAATATTAGACCCTCATCATTGAAATGCGTTGTATTCATTGTAGTCCTTTATTTTCCAAAGGGTTGGCGTAGGTCTAATCCCACAGGAAAAGTCATGATTTGGTGATTTTAACGGACATCGAGAACATTCAACACTTTCTTCGCACACCATTTTTATTATCATTAGCGCGGTATAAATCTCATGCGGTTTTATCTTATTTTCCATCAATCATCATCCTCATAATTGGCATTAAAATATTCTTCTTCACTCTCGTATTCATAAATTGCGTACCCATATTCAACATTTAAACCCTTAGCGTATTCTAATGCTTCCACACCACTATTAAAATACCCCGCTCTCATATCTCCATTGTCATAGTCGATTACATAAAATTTTTCCGTTATTCTTCACTCCTTCGTTTCCTTTACTGTGATTATATTATAGCCGGTTGTTGTGTC
>ERZ780166.1444-NODE-1444-length-12568-cov-3.090945_pt1 | contig 12568 bp, 7 predicted proteins | sample MGYA00511366_ERZ780166 | MGnify/ENA primary metagenome ERZ780166 (study PRJEB29588, sample SAMEA2162231) | human gut metagenome | biome: human gut; feature: human-associated habitat; material: faeces | place: Denmark | collected 2008/2010 ...
CACTACCGCCAGATCCACCGCTTCCTGAACCGCCGCTTCCTGAACCACCGCTTCCTGAACCACCACCAGTGCTGTTTGTGGTATAATGTGCGGTTACTGTTACGTTAGCATTTGGCATATACATGCTTGTGGACGCTGAATGCACATCACCAATCAATTCAGAACAATCTGCTGTAACACCAGCACTGTCTGTACCTGTTGCTGACCAGTACTGGAAGCTTTGTGTTGCGCTTACCCCTGTTGCCTCTAACACAACAATTGCTCCACCAGTCATATTGGTCAGGCTCGTACTTCCATTGCCAGTACCACCTGTTACTGTCATGGTGTATGTTTTTCCGTCTGAGACTACGCCATTTCCAGGTTCAAATACTGCAACAACCTTTCTGTTCTCATTTACACCACTGTAAGCATCTGTTCCTGTATGGACAGTACCATTGCTGTCAGTCCACTGCCAGTATTTGAACTTATATCCTGTCTTAGTAGGATCTGTAGGCTTCGTTGCTGCCTTACCTGCATTTACATTCTGTACTTCGTATACTTTACCATCACTTTCAAAAGTAACTACATATCCGACTTCCTTAAATGTAGCATTAGGAAGGCTCTGTGCATACTTATATGCAGGACTCTCCACGCTGCTTGCTTCATCAGAATATTTATAGCCATAGATGACGCCATTGTAGTTTTTGTCAAAAGCATCCGTTATCGTACAAGCAGGATTGTTTATATAAACATCAGCAGTTGTTCCTGAGAAAGCATTCTTTCCAATACTTGTTGTTGTGTCTGGTAAAATGACTGTTTTCAGTCTTGTATCACCCATGAAACATCCTTCTGGAATTGCTGTCACCTGTGTATCACTCAGATCAACATGTGTAATACCTGTATTATAGGCAAATCCTTCCTCTGCAATCGCAGTTACATTCACAAGCTGAGGATCGTTGTCTGTTGCAATTGCTGCCTTTCTGTATAACTCAGGGCTGGTTGTATCTCCTCTGGATTCCAGACACTCAATGATAGTCAGTCCACTGGCTGCTCTTGATGTAGAATCACCCTTCTGATAAATGATTGCATTATCAGAGAAGAAGGCAGAACCATCCTCTGGTTCAATACCAGTTAATTTTGTACAACCTGTAAATGGAATCTTTCCCATTTTATTCATTTCACTGCCTACCTTAACACTCAGAAGGTTCTCACAGCTGTAGAATGCGTAATCAGGAAGCTGCTTAATGGAGCCTAAGCCAATAGAGGTAAGAATATCATTACCTGCAGTGATATCTTCACTATACTCCTGATTATTGAAGTTTTCATTTAAAGAATATTTGAATACATTTCCTTCCTCAAAGAACTTGACTTTTCCACTCTTCTCTCCAAAATTACCACTGAACAAGCCAGCTGCCGGAGTACCAATATCATTAGGATAAGTTTCATTTGAGTACAATTTAACCGGATCATTTCTTCCAGTTATTCCATCATTCAGTTTTCTTTTTAAATTTGTTGTAGATGCAGTAATTCCATCATCACTTTCTTTATGAGTCAGTGTCAGATAACCCCAGTTGTCTTTATTATCCGTAACTCCAAAATATGTCTTTGCATCCAGAGACTCAATCCCCTTAGGAATATCTACAAGAAGGGCTGCCATAACAACATCATTCTCTTCCTGTGTTAAAGGAGCGTTATATATGCTGCTGTTATTCCATTCCTGGTTTTCATTGAATTTATCAATAATACTATAATCTGAAATACTACTATCTTTCTTTAATGTCTCAATCAGATCTGCATTCATCAGATCAATTTCTTCAAAATGCGGATAATCTACTAAAGTGCTCTCAAGAGTGGCATTATCCAGTAATACCTTGATATTTACAGGTGAATCCACCTGATAGCAGATATTTCTATTCGCAGCCTTGCTGGTGAAATGTGTCTCATCAGAATCCATTGCATAGTCATATGGAGCGTACCCCTCTTCTACCTTACCATGGAAAGTAAGATAGTTAGAGTTGGTCTTAAATGCGCCACTTCCAATCGTCATTTCTGTACCATCAGATACTGGTTCTGAGAAATGTACATTTTCCAGTTTCGTACAACCTGCAAATGCATCTTTGCCAATAGAAGTCACGGAGTTACCAATATTTACTCTTGCAAGCATCTCTGCATCTTTCAATGCACCTTCTTCTATTGTTGTAATCGAATCATCTGCAATCGTAAGCTCTATAATGTGGTTCTTGACTCCTCCAAAACAGTCTGTACCTAACTGTGTTACCTTGTAGCCGGCTATAGTGGAAGGTACTTCAAGTTTACGAATAGTAGATGTCTTACTTCCTACAAAATTATAGCTCTTTAAGGTTGCTGTACCATCAGAATTAATAACTACTGTAGCAACATAATCACCATAGGTAGCTTCAATCTGTTCATTGTTAGATTCGTTCAGGTAGACATATGGAACATATTCACTAACTGCCGTCTTAGAGGCCTTGGTTCGAACTCTTAATTCTGTTGGAGTGCTTCCATCTGTCTTAAATCCAGGACCCTTTACATAAAAATTTTTATTTGTAATATCCTGGAATAAATATTCACCATCTGAGTCTTTATCATATGTATCTTCGTCAGTATTTGGCGCATCAAAAATTACACCTTGGCAGTGACTGCTGTCTTCTCTGTAACTTGCCTCACCAAAAACAACGCATCCAAGGTTTTGACATCCCATTAAAGTATTGTCAGGAATCTTACAGTTAAATAATGTACCCGGAAAATTAACTGTACTTAATGAAGTTCTTCCTGCGAGAATATAATCATAATAAATTTCTCCTGGTGTATTGGAACTTGGTGGAACATTATCTACTGCATCCAATGCTTTCGCTATTCCAAATTCGTCGGATGTTGAACTTATAAACTCTTTCAAATTAGTTGGGAATGTAAATATCTCCAAAGAATTAATTCCTGATGCAGCAAAGCATCCCAATCCCAATACAATTGTAACATTAGGATTAAAATATGAAGCTGTATCACCTGATAAATCTGCACAGTCATAGAATCCAAAAGGCCATATTGTAAGGTTGCTGCTTCCTGTTTCTCCCGCTGTACTTACCGTACTCATTCCAAATGATTTTAAACCTGATTTGGCAAAGCAGGCTGTTCCCACATCAGTCAATGATTTAGGGAAAGTAATCCCTGTTAATTTCTGGCAGTTGTAGAATGATCTGGCTCCCAAAACCTGTGTTGACTGTAGGCTTCCTTCATTACCGAACTCTACTGAAGTCAGGTTCGTGCAGTCGTAGAACGCATCATTTCCAACTACCTTACAAAATGATAAGTTGACACTTCCAAGTGTTGACTGGAATCTAAATGCGTTTTTACCTATAAAATCAACCTGATCTGACAAAACCAGTCTGGTGATATCTACACTGACAGGATCTAAGCTATCTGCCTGTCTACCTTCTCTGTTAAATGCATCATTTCCTATACCTGAAATTGTAATAGGATTTTCAAATGAAATAAAACCATTCTCTCTAATATAATTTGCTCTGGAATCCTCATCTTTATTTAATGGCGTAGAAGTCCATTGTGGAACATAGACACCCACTGCCTTAGTGTCCGTTGAATCCGTTACCTTATCTGTCAAATTCAACAGGGTAAAACCATCCAGTGAAAAATTATTATTATCTGCACAAAAACGCTTTAAGATAATATATTTTAAATAATCTTCTTTATCATCAATTCCATAAATAACATTTGAAGAATCTGAGGTATTCTCATTATATGATACAGTAAGTGTCTTCAATTGGTTGTATCTAGATTGAGTAATATTATCATCAGTAAGACGAGTCTCAAATTCTGATGTAGTTAAATTCGGTGCATCCTTTAATAAATTAGTTATTGCCTGATTATATGCATCAATTTCAGCAATCCTAGTATTATATACAGCCTGTGCAAAACTGCTGAATACTATTGCATTATCAACCTTAGAGGATGTGTAAGAATATTTCTTACCATTTGCCTCAATGGTATTGCTCTGCAAATTATTAGAATATTTTCTGCCAGTTGTATAGACAAGCTGAGCAGGAATCGTATGCTCTACACTATCTTTATCAGATACAGTTGTATTCGAATAATCCTCGCCAAAATCTACTTTATATTGATCTCTGTCCAATATTTTTTCTACCTGATCAACATAGTCACGTGTAATGATAAAATATTCGGTATAACGATTCGCACTTAAATCAACTTCTGCTGTTTTGTCTTCGCCCGCATATTCCAGAATAACATAGTTATTGCTTGCCTTATTGTTTCGACCTGTTATTCTAAATTCCTTATCGTACGTTGCGGATACATTATTATATGACATTTTAACCGCATATGTATCTGATAAGGTATCACGTCCATATGAATTTGCATCTGATACTTTAGCTGTTATTTTTTTATCAATTGCATCGTTAGTACCATCTGCATTGTATACAGCCTTAAATATGGCATCAATGCTTGTTGTTCTGACATCCGTTGTTGTCTTCGCCTGCATGGTTCCCAGCTGTTCGACTGGAATCGCAGCCACTACGACTGCCATAATCATGAAGATGGCTGCAATAGTCTTACGTACTGTTCTATGCAGTCTTACATTCTTTCTCTTTCTTTTCTTTCCTGTGTTCTTTGCCATGTTGCATCTCCCCATTTTAATTCACCCTTTTAGCCACAACTACGAACCGTCCTTCATTCTCCTGATAATCACAGGTAGATAAGGTCAACAGCTTATCGCCATAGTTTGCAGTTACTCCAGTGTCATATAATGACAATGCCGCCATCTCATTCATATAGGAATCAAATTCCTTGGCTGAGCCGGCATTGATAAATTGATAATACTTAAAAGTCACTTCTTCTTCCGAATAGACCTTTGAGCGGAACACGTACATTACTTCGTATTCCCCTTTGTTATATATGGTGTCAAACTTGATTCTTGGATGTGCCTCATAATACGATTCATTGCTGTATTTATTCAATGTACCGAACATCTTGCCCGATTGCATGTGATGTCCATACAGAATGATGTTATCGCATCCGTTCACTGCATCACATTGATAATCCATGAAGATACATCCGTTCTTGTCTTCCTCCTGATTAAAGTTATGATTCAGATAGTATTCATTATTTACTGTCTGCATAACAGGGTAATCAATAATTGTATCGTCAATTTTTATCCATCCGATTAGTCTTTTGTTCTTATTATATAATGTTTCGTATTCTGGAAGAATATCCAGTGTCTGTGTATCCTCTTTTGTTACCTTGTGAATATTTACCTGTGAATTTGCCTTTAATATATTATTTGAAGTATTTTTCAGTGCTGCCAGCGATTCAAATTCACTTGCACTCTTAGCTGCAGATTGATAATAAAAGGCAAAATATCCAAAACAGACAATACAAATAGGAATGCATATCGTAATCAGAAGCTTTCGCCTTTTCTCTTTTCTTCGAATCTCCAGCAAAATCTCCTTCTTCATTTCCGGTGAAAGATCTTCTATCCTTATTTTTTCTTTTTTCTTTGGAGTCAGCTTCTGCCTGCCGTTCTCACGCTTCTGCTTACGTTCTTCCTTTTTACGTCTGATCTCCTCCTGCTTCTGAATCTGTTCTTCCTGAAATCTTCTATGCAGTTCATAGATATTATCGTCAAACTGTCTTCCTACAATTGATTCAAATTCAATCTGACTACTCTTTAACTGTTGATACAGCTTCTCGACATCTTTGGGGTTATCCAGCTTCAAGTCTCGTGTAATGGAATCAATGAGCTGTTTATCCCGCTGCGCCGCCGCATATTCCTCCGGTGTCCGGAAACGTCTGCCATCAATGGTCCATTGCAAATCCACTCTGCATACTTCCTTCCTGTTTCTCTTCTGTCATTTAACATAATCTAGTTTATTTAATTAGTTTACATATATATTATTATATTACTATATTTTCAGTTTATTTCAAGTGTTTTCGTAATTATATATTTATTTTATATATTTTTTGTTTTATTTTTTTGTATACATAATGCCATTTGTAACACTTTTACATCTCTCTCATAAGATATAGAAAAACCTTTTAGGGGGTACTCAACATGAGTGACTTATCAGCAAGCAATTGTGGATGCAATCAGACTATTTCTAACAACGGATGTGGATGCGGTAACAACAGCTGCAGTAACTGGATCTGGATTATCCTTCTTCTGTCCTGCTGCGGTGGATGCGGCAATAACACCAGCTGCTTCGGCGGATGTGGCAACAACAATGATAACTGCTGCGGCAATAACTGGATCTGGATCATTCTTCTCTTCTTCTGTGGTGGATGCGGTAACAACAACGGCTGCTGCTAATCCAATTCTAACCAGCCCAATGGGTTCAAGTAACTTGAACCCATTGGTTTTGTCCAGCATATATCCACTATCTGCTGCATAAGATACAATGATTCGCATTAAAACTGGAGGCAATATGGAAGAACAGGATAACGACAACGACTATGTACTCGTTTTTGACCACTTCTATACAAACAATCATATTCAGATTATGAAGACATTACTTCCCTATATAGATTCTGCTGCTATGCCCATGCTTCCGGTTATGATCAAATACATGGAACTTCAATACACTATGAAGCTTGTCAGGAAAAATACACGACCTGAAGCTCCCGTATTATCTGCATGTTCCAAGGATTCACCAGACATTGAGACCATTTATCAGTCTATCCGTAAATATCTGGCACCTGAGGAAGAGAAAAGTTTCCAGCAAATCATCCAACTCATGCATACTATGGATAACGTACGTCAGATGCAGCAAATGATGGAAATGTTGCAAACGATATCCGGCGATGGGGAAAATGCAAATGTCTTCCCTGATATGTCTGCGTTGGAAGGAATGTTCGATAGTGGAACAAATATGAATGATATTATTAATATGTTGAAAGCAATGAAATAGGAGGATTCTATCATGGGTGAAAAAGAATGGATGAATGACCCTGTTCTGGAAGGAATTGACAAGTCCAAGCTGGCTTTTCTCGAAAAGCTGGTAATCAAAAGTTCTTCCATGACACAAAAAGAAATGCTGCCTTTCCTGCTGTCTCTTTCAAAACTAAGCAGGGAAAACAACATTTCCTTTGATAAAAATGAAATACAGTTAATCTATTCTGTCATTCGGAAATATTCTACGCCTGATGATATTGCGAAAATGGAGAAGATTTCTTCTTATTTCCAATAAGGAGTATCAACACGCCCATAGAAAACAGACCACATACCAGTAAAGTTCTGTATTCCAGTGGATCACCGGTCTTAGGAGTGGAATCTTTCACATGTCCTGCTCCAGAGCCAGCCCCGGAACCACTTCCACTGCCGGTTGTTCCTGTCTGTTGTCCGCTGCCATCTCCTGTCGGCTGGGTAGATATCTGTGTAATGTCCGGTGTTCCCGTTCCTGCTGCACCATTTCCTGCTGATGAAGTACCACTACCGGATGAACCGCCGTTTGATGAACCACCACCGGAAGAGCCACCGCTTGATGAACCGCCTCCAGATGAGCCGCTATCCGAAGAAGAACCGCCTCCTCCGGACGAACTGTCGCCATTGGAGGAGCCACCACCTGAATTACCTCCGTTATTGTTATTATTGTTGCCGTTATTATTGTTATTATTGTTGTTATCTGGAACTGTTCCGTTAAAGGTCAGTACGAAAGGCGAGAAATGCCAGGTTTTAAACATAACGCACTTTACGCCATTATCTTCCTTTATCTTTACAATCGTAAGCTCCTCTAACTCACTTTGTGTCTTATTGTTATTATTACTATACACTTTCATGTTATTCTTCGTCACATCCCAAGACTGCCACTGATCAGGCAACGGGAACGTAATTGTATAGTTCATAGTATTATCATAATCAGGAGTCCCGGATATTCCCTTTGTCATACTGATATCCAAATAATATATCCTTTGCTTATCTACATTAGCAAAATAGCTTTTTAATCCATTGGTTTGGGCATTCGGGCTTACTTTTACATAATAGTTGTCTGCCTCAATTCCACTGGCTGCTACATCAACGTAAGAGCGGACATTGTTTATGCCAGCGGCTGTATTGGAATCAAAAGAACTACTGTCTACATTCATGATAACGCTTTCAGGTTTCAGATAAGAAGTATACTCAAATTTACTGTACTTATTTTCCAATTTTTTGGCTTCTGCATAAGATACGGAAGTTCCCGTAGTATCTGCTGCCAATATATATACCGTATCTGCTACGGATTCCATTCCGCAGAAAGCATCTCCTGCTATAGATGAGATATTAGAAGGTAAGGTTACACTTCTGATACTGCTCATGTCAGAAAATGCTTTAGGTCCAATCTTGGTTACTGTATCCGGTATTTTAATTTCCAACTTGCCTGTGCTGTTTTTATTTCCTTCATATTTATACAGATATTTACAATCTGCACTTAATACAAATCCCTTATCATCTGTCTTCGTCCATTTTTTATACAGAGTACGGCTTGCACTTACTGTAGCATCCATATTTGCAGCAGTAAAGCATTCCTGGTCTTCATACCATGTATTATCCTCTGTTTCATATCCTGTGTACTGAATTTGTTTTTCATCTATATTCGCCGCAATATCGCTTAATTTATCACCCTTATTAGCTGGTGCATAAATTACCCCTTCTGATGTATCAGTGTATATTCCTCCATTCAAATCAAATGTAATCGTGATATCGTTTGCCTGCCATCCCGCATACAACGTCATATCGGATGCGACTTTCTGATTCCAGTCAACTTCAATTTTCTGTGTCGCGCCTTCATCCAGATACCACTTTGTAATAGTATATCCCGGTCTTATTGGCGTATTATCAGGCTTGGGTAAAGTAGAACCAATCTTCACTTTTTTGGTCTGTTTGCTATAATCCTTTGCATTTGCCGCAATATAAGTAATCGTACACTCACTGCTTCCCAGATCCCAGGTAGCATATAATGTCATATCAGTAGTTGTCATCTTGTTAAAATCCCAGTCCATACCATTTTCTGTCTGCCAGCTAAGAAGCGTTGCATCCTTGGTAGCGGAATCCACTGTCAGTGTATGTTTTGATCCAGGTCCAAAACCAGGTATATGACCACGGTTGACTACGTCACCTGTTTCCGCATCAACCTCTTGATCTACTTCCAATACAGCTACACCGTTCACATCTTTCGCATTACCAGGAAGTGTAGGTAATGTAAAGTATGCGAAAGGATATCCAAAGTTAAATGTAATTTTAATTGTTTTTTTTGCATCTGCTGATGTTAACACACTGCTGTCATCCTGTGTCGCAGCAATATCATCATAGGAGAACTGTTCTCCATCTACTCTCTCCCATACTGCATGCAGCTTTGTATCTGTATCTGCCGTGCTGCTTGCCATATCCCATTTAGGTCCTGTTGTACTGGCACTACACCAGCCATCAAACTGATATACAACAGCATCTATTGTATATTTCTGACCTTCTTTGAGTTCAATTCTCTGTCCACCATCTATTGTAATTTCTATCTTATCAATTCCCAATGTAGCGCCTTTTGCCACAGTTACTGTCTCAACCGATGGATTCAGATTCGTAAATCCATACTGAAAAGCCACTGTAACCTTATCTGTACTGTCAGCATTATCAGCCTGCACTGACGGCATAGGTATCTGTGACAAAAGAATCGCAAAGATAATCAAGCTCACTCCAAGTAAATTTTTCAGTCTACGATACATATAAGTCCCCTCTTACTTCTGTATTTTTTTCGCTATTACAACAAATCTTCCATCTTCTTTATACTTATCGCAGGTGGATAGAATCAGGCATGAATCCCCATACGCTATATCATCCAGCACATACAGTGCATTCTGTGATATATTATCGTGAAAAGCTTCAAAATCCTGTTCTGTACTCATATCTATAGCATCATAATATCGAAATACATCTTCATCGGCATAGGCTACTTCTGAAAGCATTGCTGCAACTACCTTATATTCGTTTTCTTCATATAATGAACTGAAACGAATAGTAGGATGTTCTTCGCAGAACTGCTTGTCCTTGTATTTCTTCAAGGTTCCGAACATAACGCCAGACCTCATATTATGACCATATATAATCAGGTTCTGACCGGATTGCATCACATCACATCGGTAATCCAGAATCAATAAACCGTTCTTATCCTTCTCTCCATTAAAATTCTTATCCAGATAATAATTATTGTCCCCTTGTCTGGACATAACCGGATAATCAATTTTAGTACCATCTATGGTAAGCCATCCTGAGAAATCTGTATTCTCTGAATGTAACTGTTGAAACTGTCCTAATATCTCAGGCTGCACTTCTTCTTCCGAAGCAAGTGCTGTCTGTTGCGCTTCCAATGCCTGCGCCTTTGCCAAGGCTTCTGCTTCTCTTCTATCCTGCCACCTCTGTGTCAGCCTTGCTGTTCTGGCATCCTCTTTTACCTTCTCCTGTAATAAATAGGTGTCATAATTGGTCTTCATATCCAGGAATACATTCCAGTTAAAATATACAAAGCAGACACCAAATATCATGGCAAAAATGAGTATCACCATTCCTTTATTACGTGCAAACAACTTCTGTCTGTGATTCTCTTTACGCTTAACAGAAGCCACCTGCTTGCGGATTCTACGCATCTGGTCTTCTGTCAATATTTCTGTCAGACTATCCAGAAAGTCCAGTCCCAGCATGGATTGAAACTCAATATCATATAATTTTATTTTATAATAAATCTCCTGTGCAAGCGGCACTGTAAGTTCCAGATTACCATGCAGCAGAGAATCTATCATTTCTCTGTCAGCATTTGTTTTAGTCTCTTCATCCCGAAACAATGCCCCTCGTCTATTTGTTAATGCTTCCCTCATAACACCACGTTCACTGATTATGCTAATGTTTTATGTCACCTCATTTGTGTTCATTATAATATAAATTTTCAGAATTGTATAGTCAATTTTTGAAACATTTTGTATTTTTATGTAAATAGCAAAAGAACTCAGAGTTTTAATGCTCTGAGTTCTTCACATAATTAATTATTTTACCAGGAACAAAAATGCACCGATAGGTACTTTCTGCATCCAAATATTTCTCAACCGCTTTTTTTGCCAGCTGTAGGCACTCTTCTTCTGATATCTGCATATCTACCTGTATGGTTCTTCGCGTTCTACTGTTTATCTGAACAGGAATTGTTATCATACGCTGAGACAGTTGTTCACATTGCCAAGGCATCATAAACACTGACTTGACCGGCTGTTGCAATGTCTGCCACAATTCTTCCGATAAATGTGGTGCAAAAGGAGCCATTATACCAAGTAACTCACAGCATAATCTGTCTATCTGCGAGTCGGGTTCTGCTTTCGCAAGCTGATCCTGTCCATGATGAGGAACTGCGGTCTCCAGATCATAACTGTGCATCTTTTGAAGTACAGCTCCTGTGTCCAATGCCTTTTGTATATTGCCGATACCAGTCATGAGTACTGACATGGCATTGTGTCGGTTCGGCATTGTATTTCCTTTGGCAAAATGCATCAGCATATCAGATTTCATCTGGCTGGTCATTTCCAGCAGTTCCTCTACATTCTGATCATGATAACCGCCTTGCTGATTCCATTCGTTTGTAGCCAGAATCAATCTTCTGAACTTTCCCAGGAATTTGTACAGTCCTTCCAGACTGCACTCTTCCCAGGTGTCCAGATAGGGATCATCTGCTTTCGGAGTCTTTTCAAACAGTAGATACAGTCTCAGGCAATCCAGCCCATAATCCAATATCAGGTCTTCCTGAAATACTTCTTTTCCAGTATCAGCAAGCCACTGCATCAGATTCTGTGCTGCTTCGCGCTGTGACTGTATCGACCACCGCCCAAACATACTCTGTGCTGCCTGATCTACATCAATATTTTCAGCTTCCCACAGCTTCTGCGCATGGTATTGTGTTTCCCGATGATTCATTAAAGTAATCATACAACTTATTTCACTACGATATTCAGGATTCTGCCCTTTACGTAGATTTCCTTTACTACATTCTTACCAGCCATAAGCTCTGCAATTGCAGGAATTGCATGTGCTTTTGCCTTAACAGACTCTTCATCCTCGTCAAGTGCTACTCCAAGAGTTGCCTTAACCTTACCATTAATCTGTACTGCAATCTCTACATTAGATTCTACAGTCTTGGCTTCATCATACTCAGGCCACTTCTGCTGATATGCTCTGCCACCATAGATAGACTCCCATAATTCCTCTGTCATATGCGGTGCTACAGGGTTTAATAAGAGAATCAAAGTTGCATATTCAGCCTTATTGATGCTCTTTTCCTTATAGAAATCATTTACCAGAGACATCATAGCTGCGATTGCTGTATTGAACTTCAGACTCTCAAAATCATTTGATACCTTCTTGATTGTCTGATGAATCTTAGTCTCAAGGTTCTCTCTGTAACTGTCTCCTTCAATAAGCATATCCTGTAACTTCCATACACGCTCCAGGAACTTCCTGCAGCCCTTAACACCTTCCATGCTCCAGGATGCACTTAATTCAAATGCACCGATGAACATTTCATAGGTTCTGAGTGTATCT
>ERZ780166.1449-NODE-1449-length-12528-cov-1.618296_pt1 | contig 12528 bp, 10 predicted proteins | sample MGYA00511366_ERZ780166 | MGnify/ENA primary metagenome ERZ780166 (study PRJEB29588, sample SAMEA2162231) | human gut metagenome | biome: human gut; feature: human-associated habitat; material: faeces | place: Denmark | collected 2008/2010 ...
GGAAGTTCTGGAGCAAGAGGCCGAAACACTGACACATGCCGAAGAAATCAAACAGGCTTTGTATCAAGCGGAAAACCTTTTGGACAATGAACAAAACGGTATCGTCAACGTCTTGAAAGAAACAACCCATCTCTTGGACAATATAGGAAAAGTTTATCCCGACGGCAATGAACTGGCGTCACGTATGGAGTCATGTTACATCGAGTTGAAAGACCTTGCCGGCGAGATTGCCGGACGCACGGAACAGGTCGAGTTCAATCCGGAACGTCTGGAATACGTCAACGAACGGCTCAACACCATCTATGACTTGCAACAGAAACACCGTGTGGACACGTTGGAAGACCTTCTGCGAATAGAGGAGGAATACCGCGAAAAACTCAACGCCATCACACACAGCGACGAACATATACATGCCTTGCAACAGCAATGCGACCAAGCCCTTGAGTCTATGAAGAAACAAGCAGGAAGGCTGACCTCGCTACGGCAAAAGGCGGCCTCGGTCGTGGAAAGGCAGATGAAAGAAAAGCTCATCCCGTTGGGCATCCCGAATGTCCAATTCAAAGTGAAACTCACTCCCAAAGAAGTACCGGACGAGACGGGAACCGACAAAATCAACTTCCTTTTCAGTGCCAACAAAAACGGCCAGTTGCAACCTATCTCCCAAGTGGCATCGGGGGGTGAAATCGCACGCGTCATGCTCTCGCTGAAAGCCATGATTTCCGGGGCGGTCAAACTACCTACCATCATTTTCGACGAAATAGATACCGGCGTCTCCGGCAGCATCGCCGAGAAGATGGCGCATATCATGCAGGAAATGGGGGCACTCAACCGACAAGTCATCAGCATCACCCATCTGCCCCAAATCGCGGCTCTCGGCAGCACGCACTACAAAGTTTACAAGGAAGACCACGCGGAGGGTACCAGCAGCCATATCGTCCAACTGGACGAAAAAGGACGCGTGGAGGAAATCGCCCACATGTTGAGCGGCACCACACTGACCGATGCGGCCATCAATAACGCTAAAGAATTGCTTAACCAATCCTATAGAAAATGAAAAAGATCATATTTATATTGACTTGCCTGTCTACTTTGGGCGGCCATTTGGTTGCCCAAAATCCCAAATGGTTCAAAAAGGCAGCAAAAGCACAAATCAGCATCGTGACCATGAATGAAAAAGGAGACATGCTGCAATCCGGCAGCGGCTTTTTCATCGACAAGAACGGAACCGCTTTAGCCGATTACCAACTGTTCAAACAAGCCAGCAAAGCCAAAGTCGTCAGTGGGGAAGGAAAGGAATACGAAGTGGAAGCTATCGTGGGAGTCAGCTCATTATACGATTTGGTAAAGTTCCGGGTAAAAACCGACAAGGAGACCCCGGCACTGACCATTTCAGACCGTATGGGCGTGAAACATGAACACGTCTACGTCCTACCCTACCCGACAAAAGAAAACAAAATGTGTGTAAACGACACGTTGCACGACATTCAGAAATTCAACGAGAAATACGGTTACTACACCTTAGGTCGGCCATTGGACGAAAAGTACTTGAACAGTCCGGTCATGGATGAAGAAGGCGAAGTATTGGGAATGATACAGCGGAAAGCCAACGCCTCTGCCACAACGTCCTACGCCGTCAGTGTCGCATACGGCAACACACTTTGCACCAACGGCATGTCTTCGGCCGACAACGACTTAAATGCCATCCACATCCGTAAAGCACTGCCGGCCGATGAAGCGGATATACGTACGTTCCTGTTCATGACGGCCGCCCGTTCGGACTCCGCCACCTATAACCAGTACCTGAACGACTATGCGGAACAATTTCCCAAAAGCAGCGAACCCTACACCCAACGGGCTGATTTCTACATGGCACACGGCAACTATGCAGCCGCTGAAGAAGATATGAATGCAGCCATGGACGTGGCCGAGAAAAAAGACGAAGTGTACTATGCTTTCAGCAAACTGCTATACGAATTGAACTTGAAACCCGGTTACACGGTGTATAAAGACTGGGACATGAACAAATCACTCTCACTCGCTGGAGAAGCCTACAAGCAAAATCCTCTCCCCCTCTATACACTTCAGGAGGGCAATACGCTCTATGCACTCAAAGACTACGAAAAGGCCTGCGAAAAATACTTGTCCTTGACGGGAACCAATATGCGTTCGGCCAACCTGTTCCTCTACGCCGCCCAATGCAAACGGATGGCAGGAGCCGATACGCTACAGATACTGGCATTGCAAGACAGTGCCGTGGCATGTTTCAGCAAACCTTATTTAAAAGATGCGGCACCGGCATTGTTGGAGCGCTCCAACACTTTGCTCGCCTTGGGCCGCTACCGGGATGCTATTTTGGATCTGAATGAATATGAGCATTTAATGGGTGATGAACTCACAGCCTACTTCTACTACCGTCGCGAACAGGCAGAAATGCAATGCCGCATGTTCCAACAAGCCGTCGACGATATCGACCGGGCCATACGCATGGAACCCAAAGAACCGTTATATCATGCCGAACGGGCCGTGGTCTATTACCGTATCGGGGAATTTGCGGAGGCACTCTCTTCCGCAAAAAAGAGCGCGGAACTGAATCCCGAGTTCGGAGATGCCTACCGCCTGATGGGCATTTGCCAACTCAAATTGAACCAACGTGAAGAAGGTCTGACCCATCTGAAGAAAGCCGCCGAATTGGGAGACGAATCTGCACAAGCCATCCTGCAAAGCGAAGAAGCCGGGGATGGGGAAAAGCCCTAAGCCAGCACCTTAATGCAGTAACCTTTCATAAAAAATGAGACTATGAATATTCAAAAGTTATCTTACGTTTTTCTGCTATGCTTCTCCGTCTTCGTTTTCACGGGCTGCGAAGACGATGAAAACGGCGGCAAACCCCAAACCGTAGGGGCATACGGCTCAATCCCAACAGAAGCCTTGAACAAGATGCATTGGAAGTGGGGTATCGCCAGCCGCATCAACGATGAGACAAGTGCCACTTTCGTGTGTAACCATGACAACCTGGGGGGAGGCTATGTGGCCGCCTTCTCTGTAGATGGCTTCAACTCGCACACCACGCTTACGTTTTTCGTGGATGACCGATTCGATGTAACGACATTTTTAATGGGAACATCTTCCGAATACAATGCCAATGCTTATATCGTACAACAAAAAGGAGGGAACATCTACCTGACAGGGACTGCGAACGGAAATACAAAGCACCGTACCTACGCCCTACAGTCCCCATACGGAAACAGTCAGACCTCCTCCGACCCCTTCTCCGCCGTGGCCTCTTCCATCCTGTCGTTCAGTCAGAACATAGATTTTTTATCGGAAAACCTCAAATCGTACGGGAGAGATTTCATCGGCAAGGTTGCTTCTGGCGATTATGCGGGTCAGCCTGTTTACGACGGACAAGCCTTGTACCCTGAATATGATGCCGTATGCAACTTAAACCATCTGGAAACTATCCGCAGGCTGATTACAGGCGAAAGCGCCGTCTATTTGGACAGCTCTGAAAATTTGTATGGGAAAGGCCCGGACGGCAAAAGCTACGTCACGGTCTACACCCGCACCAATGCCCCCACCGAAACGTTCAACCGTAATCCGGAAGAGGGAGAATACGGTGCAACCAAAGCCCTCAAACTATATTGCGGACTGCTTATCGGACAGCACAACGTACTGGGACCGGGCAATGCCCTTTACGACCTCAAGGGCGAAGAACTCTTGTCTGGCCACGAGCAATCCCAGACTTTCGAACTACCCGACCTTGCCCCCGGCATTTATTATGTGCGTCCCTATCTCATCGCAGAAGATGAACTTCAAGCACAGACGACAGGCAAAGCTAATCCACGCTTGCTACTCTATGCAGAAGACACAAGAGCATACTTGACTTTGGATGCCCATTTGGGCGAGATAGAGATGACGGACTGCTACTACGTGGCCAACTCAGGTGTGCAGGCAGACCTGAGTATTTCCGTATCCGTTCCTCAGATTCCGGACATCCCTTTGTCTTTCAATAACGCTTTCACCCACAGTTCGTGGGGGATTGCCCTCCGTTACGCACACAATGACTTCAGCGAAACTGACATCTTTGGCCGTACGGATGCCTTCAACGGTATTATAGAGACTTCCGCACATCCTTCTACTCCAGACTTCCAAATCGACCGCGAGAACTTCATAGCCAAAGCCGATGTCGAGGCCGTACTCTACTGCCATGCGGGCAATGAACGTATCATACTTGACAACAAACCTTTCACTGTAGTGTATGACAAGAAACCCGAACTACGCTTTACCAGTGCGGAATTGGTACAAGGCTTCTACCCACAGGGAGATCAAACAGAGATGGAAGATGCCATCCGTTCAGAACAAATCATATCCGGAGCTTTCTGGTTTGAAAGCGATATAAAGTTCATGGAAGAGGATGGCAACCAAAGCAAAGAAATGGGTTCGCTTTATCGGCAAGACTTCCGCGAACCAGGAATAGAGACAGACTTCTACCGACACTACGCTACTTATAACTTCAAAACGAAAAAAAGATATATAGAAACAATAGTCAACGGCCAACCTTTCCGCTCGAACGCACTGTACTATACATGGTCGGACGACGGCAGCCGAATCATCCGTGTGGAAGTAGGCAAATAATCCCCTAATGATATATCTCCTCTACCAAACGATTTTTGCGACTCACATTGTTTGCCAGGAAATTTCCATTTTCCTGGCAAACTGTATTTTATAGCCTTAGTCCGCACCGACCAAAAGGTTAATAAAGCAAAAATACATCCCTTTTCTAAACATTTAGTTATTCTTCTAAGAAATCAGAAGTATCTTTGCCGATATCGATTCGCATAGAGGATTCTGAAATAATTGCCATTATGTCATACTTTTTATTTTTCTCAATCCCTACTTCCCGACAAGGATGGACAGTGCACATCTTCTGAAGAGAGGCAAATCCCGACCGTACCATACAATCAAAAATATACATTCAGCATAAGATACAAATAGGCCTTCTCATCCTTGCTGTTATGATGTTCCAACTCGAACTGTATCTTATCCTCACGAGCCAACCAGCCAATGGCACTGCCCAGTTCGGCATCATTCAATCCTAAGATGTCTTTTATCTCCGAATACTCCCAACGACGTTGGTCGTCACTGCTCAATAGACGCCATACCCTACCCGCATTTTCACCGATAATATGCTTATCCATAAATTGCAATATATTTAGCTGTTTACCTATTAAATTGTCGTACAAATGTAATAAATCAGTGACTAATTATTTACCCCCCGAATAATTAACCCATATTAACATGTTATAAACTAAAAATACGCCGATAAAAGGAAAAAAACTCTTATCGACGTATTTATCCGGACGGGACGCAGTGGTTCAATCGTCCTTCTTTATTCCCAAAAGGCGGCTTACTTCTTATCCGTTCCTATCCAAGTCCATTTATGCCAGATACGCTCTAAAGGCCCTTGTTTATACTTGGACAGCCACCATTTGCAAAACCATACTTGCAGCAGGAACGTGAAAACTCCAATCAACAAACTCACCGCATATCCGCAATAAGGAGCAAGATAAAGACCGAACGGGAAATAAATGACCGCTCCTATTATGGACTGGCTTATATAATTCGTAAGACTCATCTTTCCATAAAAACGCAGATTGCCAACCGCGTCGCTGAACCTCCTGTTTTGGTAAAGGAGCACGAAAGATGCTATCAGTATCAGCGTGAAAGCCAATTTCTGCCACATGTCAAATGCAGTACCCACGGTTTGCTGTACGATAGCGTCCTGTCCCATAACCAGTTCCTTCAACGTATATAAAGGTGCAAAGGAAAGAGCGGAAACAATCAATATCTTTACCCACAGATGAAGGTTCTTTTCGGATGACACAAAAAGCCGTTTTCTTCCGATGTAAAAGCCCAACAGGAACAGCCCTGCCGTCTGGAAAAAACGCCCGGCATTCACGGCCCACAACAAACTGGCCTTTTGCCCCAACGTAATGTTGCACCCAATGAAATCCCAAAAGTCCCCGGCTTTCGTGTATTCCGCCACTTCCGCATACATTTCGCCCACCTTGAGATCAGGCAAGCGGTGAGCCGGGTCAGCCAAAGCGGCCAGATAGTGGTACCATTCAACCGGCTGCAACAAAAATATGATGGCGGCAATCAAAATAGCCTTGTCACACCAGTTACGCGTAAAGAACAAGACCAGACTCACCACAACGAACAGCAACAAGACATCGCCGGCCGGAAAGAATGCGGCATTCAACGTGGCAAAACCTACCAACAGCACCATGCGCCACAGGAAACGGTAACCGAAGTCTTTCCCCTGCCGCTTTTGATTCTGCGTTTGAATATAAAAAGTAAAACCAAACAAAAGGGCAAAGATGGCGTATGCCTTACCTGCAAAAAGGCTAAACACCACATTCAAAACCCCTTGGTCCAGAACCTCCAACCACTCCGGTGAATCTGCCGGATAAACAGGAAAAATAAAATGTTCCAAGTTATGGACCAGAATAATAGCCATTACGGCAAAACCACGTAGGGCGTCCACGACCTCTATACGCGTTTTTTGAAGAGGATTTTGTTCCATATATTATTTATTGACGTCACAAATATAAGGAAAAAACACTCTTCCACCTCATGGAAGTTATCAAATCGGCCTTTTTATTCGATTATTCCAGCGATATTCCGTAACTTTGCAGCGTTTTTCACAAACACCCCCAAACAGGATGAAAATCAGAACCATTATTTGTTTTATCTTTTCCATTTTAGGATTGTTGGCGCTCGTCGCATACTTTTTTCCGGAAGACGGTATCGCCGTAGGCAGTGTGCGAATGAAGTTTCCCTCTCTGACAGAAGTCCTTCAAACGGAAGAAGAAAAAGAAACGCTCCCGACCGACACCGTATCAACTGACACCCTCAGCACGGAAGAACTGCTGCAAATGCGCATGGACGCACTCAAAGCGGAAAAAGAAAGCGAGTTCATGACCTATTGCGAGACGAACGCCGCACGCATTTATATGCCGGGAGACAACATAGATTATTTGGACCCGTTTTTCGATGCGCTCGAAGCTGCACGCGAACGCCCCGTCCGCATCATGCACTACGGCGATTCGCAGTTGGAGGGCGACCGTATCTCGTCCGTCTTGCGCGAAGCGTTCCAAGAACGGTTCGGTGGAAGTGGCGTGGGGTTGGCGCCGGCCGTACAAACCGTCCCGACCTACACGTTGTCACAATCCGTATCGCCGGAAGGGCTATCCCGACACATCGTCTATGGCCCCAAGGATATGCGGCTCGACAGTAAGGCATACGGAGTCATGGGACAAACGGCCACACTCGACGGGCCGACCACATTCCGGTTTTCCACGCGCGACCGCCAGCATTTTCCGCACGCTTCCCGCTTCGGTCAAATCACGCTCCTGACCAGCGCCCCGGTAAAAGCGGCAGCGGTGGCCGGAACCGACACCCTCATCCTGAACGAAACGCAACTCAACGACCGGTTTTACTGCTATTCCCGTAATTTCAGCAGTCCCCGCACTACGGTCAGCCTTACGGTCGACGGACAAGCCGATGTGTACGGAGTAATGCTCGACGGGCAAACGGGCGTTTCGCTCGACAACATCCCCATGCGCGGCTGCTCCGGCACGATATTCACCGGCATCCATTCATCCACGCTGTCCCCGTTCTTCGGACGCGAAAACGTCCGGCTTATCATCCTGCAATATGGCGGAAATTCCGTTCCTTACCTGAAAGGAAAAGAAGGTATCGACAATTACATGTCCGGCCTGAAACGACAGATTGAATATCTCCGGAAACTGGCCCCCGATGCTTGTTTCCTCTTCATCGGCCCGTCGGACATGTCCACTTCCATAGACGGCGAAATGCAGACTTACCCCATCCTGCCCCGTCTGGTAGAAGCCATGAAAGCCATGGCGGAAGAATGCGGCATAGCCTATTGGGACCTTTATGCCGCCATGGGCGGACGCGGCTCCATGATGAAGTGGGTGGACGCTTATCTGGCCGGACCGGACTACGTGCATTTCACTCCCAAAGGTGCCCGCCACGTAGGCAATATCCTCTATGAAACGCTTGAATTTTACCATAAATTTTATGATTTACAAATACATTTTCTACGATACCGCCTAAATCCACGATACAGGTTAATTCGTCCTCTGCCTGTTCATCCGTATGACGGCATTTGAAAATACGTCGAACCCCGCTTGGTTTAGTCGGTGGAACCAGATATCCACGGTTGGTTGCAATAATTTTTACATGACCGGTTCGCAAAAGTGCAATGTCCTGCACAATCACCTGGCGGCTTACGCCGAATTCCTTCGCCAGTTCGGTTCCGGAAACCGGCTTGTCGTGTTCCTGCAGATATTGAAGCAATCGGTCTCGTCGTTTTTCTCCAGACATATCCGGTACCTCCATTTACTCTGTTGCATGCAGATTTTTCAGGGAAATATCCATAATTGGTGCGGAGTGGGTTAAAGCACCGCTGGAAATATAATCGACGCCAAGGTCAATTAATTTGGCAATGTTTTCCCGTGTGACATTGCCGGAACATTCGGTCTCTGCACGTCCGTCAATGATACGGATGGCTTCCTTCATGTCGTCATGCGACATATTATCTAACATAATAATATCTGCTCCGGCGTCTGCCGCCTCTTTCACCATATCAAGATTTTCCACTTCAATTTCAATCTTACGGACAAAAGGACAATATTCCTTTGCCATTTCAATTGCTTTTGCCACACTGCCGGCAGCTCCAATGTGATTATCTTTCAACAAAACACCATCTGAAAGATTGTAGCGGTGATTGTATCCGCCGCCGACTGTAACGGCATACTTTTCAAAGATTCTGTTGTTTGGAGTTGTCTTTCTTGTATCGAGAAGACGGGTTTTGGAGCCGGAAAGCAGGTCGGCGATACTTCTTGTGTATGTTGCAATTCCGCTCATTCGCTGAAGGTAGTTAAGTGCAGTTCTCTCGCCTGACAAAAGGACTCTTATGTCGCCTTTTATGATTCCCATAAGCTGGCCTTTTGTAACTTTGTCGCCGTCTTTTACTTTCATATCAAATTCAGTATTTTCATCAAGGAGGCTGAACACACGCATAAATACATCAAGTCCGCATATTATTCCGTCCTGTTTGCATATAAGTTCAACTTCTCCCGGACATGCATCAGGCATTACGGCATTAGTTGTTATATCTTCACTTGTTATATCTTCAGCAAGAGCCTGCTGTATCAGATGGTCTGCATTTAATTTCATTGTTATTGAATTCATGGTAAAAATCCTTTCGTGCAATATTGGTATGTATTGTTATAAAAATAATATTTAAGCTGATTTTTTGGCATTTGTTTCATTTTTAGCACGTTCTATTTCATTTAAAACAGATTCGCGGTAGTTTGCAGCGATTTCTTCTTTATTAGTATAAAGTGATGTGTTGATATTATCAATTATAAAATCCGGGCACTGCGATGTATTGTCAAAATCCATGTCATTGACAGCACGTTTCGCAAATACAAGACTTTCAAGAAGTGAGTTGCTGGCAAGGCGGTTGGCACCATGTACGCCGTTGCAGCTTGTTTCACCGGCTGCATACAGGTTATTCATTGTTGTTTTACTCTTCATATTAACTTTTACGCCGCCCATAAAATAGTGCTGTGCCGGAACGATCGGTGCCGGCTCCTTTAAGATGTCATAGCCCTCTTCCAGACATTTCTCATAAATATGTGGGAAATGTCCCTTGATGATCTCCTCCGGTACGTTCTCAAAGGAGATGAATTCATGGTCGACACCCTCTTTTTCCATCTCCTCGCGTATCGCTTTCGTCACGACATCGCGCGGAAGCAGTTCGTTGACGAACCGCTCTCCCTTGTGATTCAAGAGAATCGCGCCCTCGCCTCTGGCGGACTCTGAGATCAGAAAGCTTCTGCCCGGCTTTTTGCTGTAGAGACAGGTCGGATGGATCTGCACATAATCCATGTGCTCCAATTCTACTCCGTGCTGCTCCGCAATCCGGCAGGCATCGCCCGTCAGAATCGGGAAATTCGTGGAGTGCTCATACAGACCGCCGATGCCGCCTGTCGCCATGACCGTATCCTGCGCATGGATGTGCAGCGTCTCGCCGTCCCTTGTCTTCGCGATCATGCCGCAGCAGTGATCATTCACGACGAGAATATCTGTCATTACAGTATATTCCATGATGGTCACATTCGTCAATTTTTTCACATGCGAAAGCAGCGTCGTGGTGATCTCCTTGCCGGTGATATCCTCATGGAAACAGATTCTCGGTCTGGAATGTGCTCCCTCTCTCGTGTAGGCAAGCGTGCCATCCGGATTCTGCGCAAAACGAACCCCGAGGGAAAGCAGATCATCGATGATCGCCCGGCTTCCGCGGATCATGAGATCCACGCTCTCTTTCCGGTTCTCATAATGTCCCGCCCGCATGGTATCCTCAAAATAGGAATCATAGTCGTTCTCATCATGCAGCACACAGATGCCTCCCTGTGCCAGCATGGAATCACAGCTCTCCAGATCTTCTTTGGACAGCATCAGAATCTTCTTGTCTCTTCCAAGACGCAGCGCCGTATACAGCCCTGCCACTCCGCAGCCTGCAATCACTACGTCATAGTACATATCTCTCATCTTATTTATTCCCTCTTTTCGTATCCCGGCATCTGATACGCCGGTCACATTTCATCCGAGTATAGCACATATCTTTACAGATGACAAGACAGTTGTTATGACAAATTGTCAAGACAATTTGTCAGACAATTTGTCATGTATAATTCCAAAATAAAAAAGACATATTATCGAAAAGGGATGCCGTCGCTTCAGACCAGGTTCCCAAAAGGAGACAACTATGATTAACGAAGATACCATTTATCTGCTGCGCGAGTGCAACGCCGGAACGCAGATGGCAGTCTATTCCATCGGCGAGATTCTGGAAAATGTCAAAGATCAGAAGCTGCGTGAGATTCTGATCTCATCCAAAAACCATCACGAACAGCTTGGCAACGAACTGCATATTCTGCTGCAGAAATACGGCGATACGACAAAAGACCCGGGCGTCATCGCCAAGGGCATGTCCTGGATCAAAACGAACGCAAAACTTGCCATCGACGACAGTGACCGGGTCTGTGCAGATCTGATTACGGACGGCTGCCACATGGGCACCAAGACAATGCAGTGGCACATCAACCAGTACCTTGCCGCTGACCGCGAGGCCAGAGGCAAGGCAGAAGAACTCATCCGCATGGAAGAACTGCTCGCATGCGAACTGAAACCGTTTTTATAGACAGAAAAACCCTGCGCCGCATCCGGAATTTACACCAGAAACTCCCGGATTTTTTCCAGCACATTTTCCGTCTCATCATAGATGGAAAGTGTGAGCGGCACAGTAAGATCCATTGTGCAGATTCCCAGAATGGACTTGCCGTCCACCGTGTAACTGCCCCGCCCAAGATCAAACGGTCCCTCGCAGGCACTTAGGATATTGCAGAATCTTAGTGCGCGCTCCGGCGCATTCAGCAGCACTTCTACCTGTTTCACGAATACCATACCTCCTGTTTCTTTTATGGTATAGTATTCCAGACTTTCCGCTGCCGTAATCAATCATTTACATCTTTTTCCTAGATCAGTGTCTCGATCTCGTCGAGCACTTTTCCGAATACATCGAGTGCATCCTGAATCGGCTTCGGCTCCTCCATATTGATGCCGACCTGTTTTAACAGATCTACCGGAGACATGGAGCATCCGCCGGAGAGGAACTTCTTGTAGCGCTCCACTGCCGGTGCGCCCTCCTCGAGAATACCGTGCGCGATCGCCACCGCTGCGGAAAAGCTGGTCGCATACTGGTATACATAGAAATTATAGTAAAAATGCGGGATTCTCGCCCACTCATAAGCGATCTGCGGATCGGAGACCATATCCTCGCCGAAATACTTCTGGTTCAGTCCGTAATAGAGTTTGCAGAGATTCTCAGCATTTAAGCTTTCGCCCGCTTCCGCCATCTGGTTGCTTTTCATCTCGAACTCCGCGAACATGGTCTGGCGGTACACTGTTCCCTTAAAGCTGTCGAGATAATGATTTAACAGGTAGGCACGCTCTTTTTTGTCCGTCGTGTTCGCGAGCAGATACTCCATCAGAAGGATCTCGTTGCAGGTAGAGGCAACCTCCGCCACGAAAATCTTGTACTGGGAGTAAATATAAGGCTGATTTGCATTCGAGTACCAGGAATGCATGGCATGTCCCATCTCGTGTGCGAGCGTAAACATGTTGTCTAACGTATCGTTATAATTCAACAGGACATACGGGTGCGTGCCGAACGCGCCTGCCGAGTATGCACCGCTCCGCTTCCCCTCGTTCTCATAGACATCGATCCAGCGGTTCTCAAAGCCTTCCTTTACCGTTGCAACGTAGTCCTCACCAAGAGGTGCGAGCGCCTTAAGCACCGTCTCCTTCGCCTCATCATAGGAAACCTTTTTGGCTGCATCCGCGATCATCGGCGTGTAGACGTCATACATG
>ERZ780166.1453-NODE-1453-length-12495-cov-2.702010_pt1 | contig 12495 bp, 10 predicted proteins | sample MGYA00511366_ERZ780166 | MGnify/ENA primary metagenome ERZ780166 (study PRJEB29588, sample SAMEA2162231) | human gut metagenome | biome: human gut; feature: human-associated habitat; material: faeces | place: Denmark | collected 2008/2010 ...
CGATAAGTTTCATACGGTCAGCAGGATTGAAGAAATGCATTCCTACCATTGGAATGATATATTGTAGGAATAGCAGTAAAATTCTTGTCAAGTACCGCTGGTTGTGATATTATATTATGAGCAATGTGTGTAAACAGCTGCATTTTTAACAATAAAACTAATGTAAAAAACATGCTGTAATAATCAGCACATATAATTAAGGGAGGATTTATTAATGAACGTAACAGTAGAAAGAGTCGGCAACGACGCAACTCTTAAAATCACTTTGCCCGCAGAGGAAGTAAACAAAGGCTTTAAAAAAGCCGTTGCAAAAATTGCAGGCCAGGTAAATATCCCCGGCTTCCGTAAGGGCAAAGCCCCCCGCAATATTATCGAAATGCACTATGGCAAAGAAGCAGTAAAACAAGAAGCATTTGAACTGGTTGCTAACCAGTGCTATACCGAAGCTCTGGAACAGGAAAAACTGATTCCGGTATCCGACCCGAAGGTTGAAGATTCCGTATTTGAAGAAAACAAAGATATGGAACTTACCATTAAAGTAACCCTCAAACCGGAAGTTAAACTTGGCGATTACAAAGAACTGCATGTAGAAAAAGAAGCGGTTGAAGTTACCGACGAAGCAGTTGAAGAACAGGTACAGGGCCTGCGCAGCCGCCATGCAAAAATGGTAGAAGCTGAAGAAGGCGCCGTAATTGAAAAAGGCGACTTTGCCATTATCGACTTTGCAGGCACCGTTGACGGCGAACCGTTCAGCGGCGGCGAAGGCAAAGGCTATCCTCTGGAAGTTGGCTCCAACTCCTTTATCCCCGGCTTTGAAGACCAGCTTGTAGGCCTCAAAAAAGGCGATTCCACCGATGTGGACGTAACCTTCCCTGAAGAATACTTCGTTAAAGAACTGGCCGGCAAACAGGCAATCTTCAAAGTAAACGTACAGGACGTAAAACGCAAAGAACTGCCGGAACTTACCGATGAATATGTAGCAGCAAACAGCGATTGCAAAACCGTTGAAGAACTGCGCGCAAGCTACAAAGAACGCATGCAGAAAGCAGCTGAAAACAATGCCCAGATTGCTTATGAAAAAGCACTGATTGACCTTGCAGTTGCCAATGCGGAATTTGAAGTTCCCGAAATTATGATTGAAGACCGCGTAACCCAGATGATTGACGAAATGCGCATGAGCCTTGAAGCACGCAAACTCACTCTGGAACAGTACATGCAGTACAGCGGCATCGACATGAAACAGCTTCGTGAACGCCAGCATGACGCTGCTGTTGAAAATGTTAAAACCGACCTCGTTCTTGACGCTGTTGCCAAAGCTGAAAACATCCAGGTATCCATGGAAGATGTTGACAGCGAACTTTCCGCTATCGCTTCCCAGCATGGCGCAACTCTTGAAGACGTTAAGAAAATCATTAAATCCAATGGCACTATGGGCCTGCTGCTCGCAAACATTCTGCGCCGCAAAGCTGCCCATGTAATCATTGACAACGCGAAATAATTTAAGCGCGGTTAAACCACAGTAAAGGGGTGTGACAATAATGAATTATGTGCCAATAGTTGTAGAACAGTCAAACCGCGGAGAACGCTCTTACGATATATATTCCCGCCTTTTAAAGGACAGGATAGTTTTTGTTACCGGCGAAATAGATGATACTATGGCCAATCTCGTTATCGCCCAGCTGCTCTTTTTAGAGTCGGAAGACCCCGATAAGGATATCCATCTCTACATTAACAGCCCGGGCGGCAGCGTAAGCGCCGGCCTGGCAATTTATGATACAATGCAGTACATAAAGCCTGATGTTTCCACAATCTGCATGGGCATGGCCGCCAGCATGGCATCCGTGCTTCTGGCTGCCGGTGCTCCGGGCAAACGTTTTGCCCTGCCGTACTCCAGAGTTATGATTCATCAGCCGCTGGGCGGCGTTCAGGGGCAGGCTTCCGAAATTGAAATCACCGCGCGCGAAATTCTGCGCCTCCGTGATGAAATGAACGGTATTTTAGCCAGCCATACCGGACAAACCAAAGAAAAGATTGCGCAGGATACTGACCGCGATAACTACATGTCCAGCCAGCAGGCCAAAGAATACGGCCTGATTGACGAAGTGGTATCGCGTAAACCTGCTAATGAAAAATAAAGGCTTTAAGGAGATACTCAAAATGAAATTCGGTGGGGACAATCACCATGATGCCCCGGTTTGCTCTTTCTGCGGCAAGCGCGAAGCGCAGGTCAGCAAAATGTTCAGCAAAGTGCTTGGCGAAGGTGATTTGTTTATTTGCGATGAGTGTATAAAACTCTGCAATGAAATGCTTGAAGAAGAAATGCGGGCAAGGGCTGTAAACCATACTGAAATTGCCGAACTGCCCAAACCCAAAGAAATAAAAGCAATTTTGGATGAATATGTAATCGGCCAGGAGGAAGCTAAAAAAACCCTTGCCGTAGCCGTTTACAACCATTATAAACGCATTGACTACGAACTTAACCATGTTCCCGGTGACAAGGATGTTGAACTGCAAAAATCCAACATTTTAATGCTTGGGCCTACCGGCAGCGGCAAAACACTGCTAGCGCAGACTCTGGCAAAAATATTGCAGGTTCCTTTCGCCATTGCCGATGCCACCGCTTTAACGGAGGCCGGTTATGTAGGCGAGGACGTGGAGAACATTCTGCTGCGTTTAATCCAAAATGCAGATTACGATATTGAACGCGCACAGCGCGGCATTATCTACATTGATGAAATTGACAAAATTTCGCGCAAGTCCGAAAATCCTTCCATTACGAGGGATGTTTCCGGCGAAGGCGTGCAGCAGGCTCTGCTGAAAATTCTGGAAGGCACGGTTGCCAATGTTCCGCCTCAGGGCGGGCGCAAACATCCGCACCAGGAATTTTTGCAGATTGATACCACAAACATTCTGTTTATCTGCGGCGGCGCGTTTGACGGGCTGGAAAGCATCATCAGCGCACGCACGGGCAAAAAGAATATGGGCTTTGGCGCCGATATTAAAACCAAAGACGAAATCAGCCTGACGGATACCTTTAAAAAGGTATTGCCGGAGGATTTGATGAAGTTTGGTTTGATACCGGAATTTGCCGGACGCCTGCCGGTTGTTGTAACGCTTGAAGCACTGGACAAAGCTGCGCTGATTAAGATTTTGCAGGAGCCTAAAAACGCACTGGTAAAACAGTATCAGCACTTTTTGGCTATGGACAATGTAGAACTTGAATTTGAGCCGGATGCACTGGACGCCATTGCCGAAGAAGCACTGAAACGCAGTGCCGGTGCGCGTGGACTGCGCGCCATTATTGAAGCGGTAATGCGCAATGTAATGTACGACGTGCCTTCACGCAGTGATGTTGTAAAATGTATTGTAACGGCCGATTCCATCCGCAATCATGCAGAACCTAAAATGATTGTGGCGGCAGGCTGAAAGAAAAATAATGGGGGAAGGGGATTTTAACCTTCCCTCTTTTTGGTTTTATGGGGCTTTTGTGATACAATTATAAGAGATTTGAATTTTAATATAAAATAGGGGGATGCTAATATAAATGGAAGCATCAGGAAAATTAATGCCCCTGCTGGCGTTAAGAGGAATTATCGTATTCCCGGGAATGACGGTAAACCTTGATGTAGGCAGGGATAAATCAATAAATGCGGTTAATGCTGCCATGCAGCTTGATAAAAAAATACTGCTGGTAACTCAGCGCGATGCCGAAACCGCAGACCCGAAACGCGAAGAACTGTATAATTATGGTGTTGTTGCCGAAATTAAGCAGCTTTTAAAACTGCCGAGCGGTGCAATCCGTATTTTAATTCAGGGTCTTGAAAGGGCAGAACTTACTTCGTTAATTGACGCACCTTTTAAAGATACTTACCTTGAAGGCTTTGCCATGCCGGTAGCCAGCGTTGAGCCGGAAGAAAATTCCGAAACCGAAGCCATGCGCCGCGTGCTGCTGCAAAGTTTTGAAAAATGGCTTGTTACCGGCAAAAAAGTAACCACCGAAGTTATGCTTAACTTTAAAAACATAACTACCGCCGGTGAAATTGCCGATATTATTGCCGGTTATTTAACAATCAGCATTGACGAAAAAGAAGAACTGCTGGAACTTGCCGATGTAAAAGAGCGTATGCACAAGCTGCATACTTTTTTGTGCAAAGAACTCGAAATTGCCGAACTCGAAAAAAACATTACGCAGGAAGTCCGCAAACAAATAGAAAAAAACCAGCGTGAATATTATCTGCGCGAGCAAATTAAGGTTATTAACAAAGAACTTGGCGAAGGCGACGAACGCCAGGCCGAAGTTGACGAATACAAAAAGCAGATGGAAGGCCGCGACCTGCCGCCTGAAGTAGCAGATAAAATTAACAAAGAGCTTGACCGCTTGTATAAAATGCCGCCGATGATGGCAGAAAGCGGCGTTATCCGCAATTATGTGGAAACACTTCTTGCTTTGCCGTGGGGCATTTATGGCAAGGATAACTTTGATTTAAAACACGCCGAAAAAGTGCTTAACAAAGACCACTACGGCCTTGAAAAAGTTAAAGAGCGCATTTTGGAATATCTTGCGGTGCGTGCTCTTACCAAAAGCGGCAAAGGGCCAATTTTGTGCCTTGTCGGGCCGCCGGGTGTGGGCAAAACTTCGCTTGCGCAGTCTGTTGCCCGCGCTATCGACCGCAAATTTACACGCATGTCGCTGGGCGGCGTGCATGACGAAGCCGAAATCCGCGGCCATCGCCGCACCTATATCGGCGCAATGCCGGGCCGCATTATTCACGGCATGCAAACCTGCGGCGTTATGAACCCGGTTTTCCTGCTGGACGAAGTGGACAAAATGTCGTCCGATTTCCGCGGCGACCCTGCTTCTGCACTGCTTGAAGTTTTAGACCCGGAACAGAACAACACCTTCAGCGACCATTATGTTGAGATACCTTTCGACCTGTCGCAGGTATTCTGGATTGTAACGGCCAACACCGTGGAAACAATTCCGCCCGCACTGCTCGACCGTATGGAAGTAGTGCAGCTTTCCAGCTATACCGAAGATGAAAAGGTAAAAATTGCCGAACTGCATCTTTTGCCGAAAGAACGGCAGAATAACGGCTTAACCGCCAAAACGCTTTCCATAACGGAAGATGCGCTGCGCATGATTATACGCGGTTATACGCGCGAAGCAGGCGTGCGCAATCTGGAACGCAAAATTGCGGCAGTCTGCCGTAAAACCGCTCTGCGCATTGTTAACGGCGAAGCCAAAAGCGCAAAAGTAACAGCTAAAAATTTACATAAATATCTCGGCAAAGTAATTTATCTTGAAGACGATGTAAGCCTCGAAGCAGCAGCCGGCATCTGCACCGGCCTTGCGTGGACCCGCGTCGGCGGCGAACTGCTTAAGGTAGAAGTTGTGGCCTGCAAAGGCAAAGGGCATCTTGCGTTAACGGGCCAGCTTGGCGATGTTATGAAGGAATCTGCCCAGGCGGGTTATACCTATATCCGCTCGCGCGCAGATGAACTTGGCCTTGACAAAGATTTTTACGAAACCACAGATATTCATATTCATCTTCCGGAAGGCGCAATACCTAAAGACGGGCCTTCGGCCGGCATTACCATGGCAACGGCAATGATATCGGCGTTAACGGGCCGCAAAGTTAAAAAGAACCTTGCCATGACTGGCGAAATAACGCTTTCCGGCAGAGTGCTTCCGGTTGGCGGCATTAAGGAAAAATTCCTGGCTGCCCACCGCTACGGCGTAAAAACCATTATTATGCCGGCTAAAAACGAGCAGGATTTGGAAGAACTGCCCGCAAACGTACGTGCAAAAATGCACTTTATTCCCGTAAAACATATGGACGAGGTGTTAAAAATAGCATTGGAGGATTAACGCGATGAACAAAGGAGTTTGGGACATAGTCCGTGCGCAGTTTGTCACGTCTGCCGTTAAGGCAGAACAGTACCCTTCGCCGCAAATGATTGAAGCCGCCTTTATCGGGCGCTCCAATGTCGGCAAATCTTCTCTTATTAACTCGCTCTGCCGCCGCAACGGGCTGGCACGCGTAAGCGCCACCCCCGGCAAAACGCAAACAATTAACTACTATTTGCTGAATGCCAAACGCAATGTAGAAGGCGGCGCCGATACAGCACAGTTTTACCTTGTCGATTTGCCCGGTTACGGCTTTGCCAAAACAGGCAAATCCAATAAAGATTTATGGTCCGGCTTTATCAGCAAATATCTTTCAGGTTCGGACAACCTGGCATTAGTATGCCAGCTGATTGATATCCGCCATAAGCCGATGGAAAGCGACATAGAGTGTTACCACTGGCTGCTGGGCTGCGGCCTTAACGTGCAGATTATTCTCACCAAAGCCGATAAGCTTTCCAAAAATGCAGCCATGGCCCAGAAAGCCCTTTTTAAACGCGAACTTGGGCTTGATGACAGCCGCATTATAACTTATTCGGTAACGCAGAACACTATGCGCAGTGAACTTATTAACCGTATTATGACGGCACTGGAAAACCACAGATGATTTTGTAAGCGCACAGATTGTAGGGAGTGGTTTGTATGGGGATTTTTGACATAATGCTGCATGTAAGGCGCCTGATGATGTTCGGGCTGGCAGTGCTTATAGGCTTTCTTTTTCAATACATGGCAATACCTATACCGTTTTTGCTCGGCGGCATAGTATCCTCCATGTTCTGGAAAGTTATAGGCGCACAGGTATACTGGCCGCGCCAGTGGCGCGAACTGGGCCTTTGCGTAGCCGGTTACGGCATTGGGCGCAACTTTACGGCAGAAACCATGCACGAACTTTCCATGCAGTCGCTTGGTGTGCTTGAAGCAACCGGCGCCGCCGTAGGCGCTTCGGTTATCATAGCGTGGTGGACATCACGCCACAGCTATGCCAATCTGCAAAGCTGCGTAATGGGCTGTATGCCCGGCGGGCTTACGCAAATGATGCTTATGAGCGAAACCGACAAGCGCGTAGATTTCAGCGTGGTAATGGTAATGCAAACCCTGCGCCTTATGAGCGCCATTATCATCGTACCGTTTCTGGTTGTGCACGGCCTTGGGGCGGAAATAAAAGATGCTGCACTTCCGGCAGCGCAAACAGGCGGCTACACCTGGCTGTGGATGGTGCCTATCGCAGCAATTGGCGCTGTTGTTCTGCAAAAGCTGCATATACCGACGCCGCGCCTGCTGGGGCCAACGCTTGCCGCGTCTGCCTGCTCATATTTCTTCGGCACCTTTCAGCCTGTGCCCGACCCTCTCATGACAGTTGCGCAAATAAGCATCGGCCTGTACATGGGCATGCTGCTTGACCCTGCGCGCATAAAAGAAACCGCCCGCCTTATGCCGTTTATAATAACAGGCATCTTAATAATTATTGCTGTCAGCGTTGCCATGGCCTACTATCTTTCCGGCATTTACGGCTTTTCGCTTATAACCGCCTTTTTGGCAATGGCCCCCGGCGGCATTGCCGAAATGTGCCTTGCAGGCATGAGCATGGGCGAAAACGTTTCGATAATTTTAACCTATCAGCTGGTTAGAATGCTCATTTTAAATATCACCGTGCCAATGGGGCTGACGTGGTACTTTAAAGATAAATAATATCAATTAGGATATTATAACGCAAAAATAAAAATGGTAAATTTTTACCAAAAGGCTTGACAACACTATTAGTAATAGTTATAATTAGGGCAACAAATCAATATTTCGTACAGGTACAGTAACTGTTTAAATGTTTATCGGTGCAAATCCGATGCGATCCCTCGCCGTAACGGCAATAAAAGCCGGAGCCGGTCACCCAGCCTGTATAAGCATCACTGCTTGACCTGCGGGAGACAGGAAGGAGATGTTTACTAACCAACCGGCTTTGTTTATGTGAGAGTGGCAGGGCCTCTTGATTGTAATTATCTGAACCCGTCTTTTCGTTTTGGAAAGACGGGTTTTTATCTTGCCTGCGCAGGTTGGAATATTGATTTTTAAAATTCATTTAACATTCTCAGATACTCATTCTCTACTCCTCTTGCAGTGCCCGTTAGGGTGCAGGTGCTGCTTTGGCCGCCGTGCTTTTGCGGCGGCTGTTTTATTTTGCCGCAAAAAGTTGAGCAAAACCTCTTTTGCTGTTATACTTAAAACAGAAAAAATATTTTCAGGAGGTTTTAAAATGAAAGTAATTTCTACCGAAAAAGCTCCGGCCGCTATCGGCCCATACTCTCAGGCAATTGAAATTGGCGGCATGCTTTTTGCTTCCGGGCAGATTCCTGTTGACCCCGCTACCGGCGAAGTGCCGGAAGGCATTACCGCACAGGCAGAACAAAGCTGCAAAAATGTAGGCGCAATTTTGGCAGAAGCAGGCCTTGGCTACGAAAACGTAGTAAAAACCACCTGCTTTTTGGCAGATATGGCATACTTTGCCGCCTTTAACGAAGTTTACGCAAAATACTTTACCGGCAAACCAGCACGCAGCTGCGTTGCCGTAAAAGGCATACCCAAAGGCGTACTTTGCGAAATTGAAGTAATTGCCGCAAAATAACAAACTAACAAAAAAGGTTGTACCGGTGGCAAAAGCCATACAGTACAACCTTTTTTATTTTTATCTCGTAGTAAATAACGGCATGAAAAAAACCGTATAACACGGTTACACGGCTTCCTTCTGACTTAAAATCACATAGGGGAGACCGATGCGACCAAACATCAATACTCCGTGCTTTTATTATACAATTTTAAAGTTTTATTTGCAAGTGCCTGTACAGTGCTGAACGCCGTACAGGCTTTTTATTTTGCTTGATAAGCTGTTTAAAAATTATGGTGCTTTTCGCTGCACGGGTTAATATGCACCATGCAGTGCTTAACTTCCGGAAACTGTTTTTCTATCTGCTCGTGAATGTTTTCGGCAATGGCGTGTGCTTCAACAAGAGTTAAGTGGTCATCTGCGCTTATTTCAACATCCACATATACGCGTGAGCCGAAAATGCGCGTTTGCAGTTTGTCTACATGGTCTACGCCTTTTTGTGCGGCAATAAGCTCCTGCATTTTTTCAACTGTTTCTTCGTCGCAGCTGCGGTCTACCATACGGTCGATGGCGTCGGTAAAAACATCGTATGCGCCTTTAATAATCATCAGGCAAATGGCAATGGCGGCCAGCGGGTCAAAAATGGGGTAGCCAAGCATGGCGCCGCTGATGCCGATAAGGCTGCCGACTGAGGTTAAGGCGTCGTTGCGGTGGTGCAGGGCGTCTGCCAAAAGCGCGCCGCTGTTTATTTTTTTTGCTACGCTGCGGGTGTACCAGTACATGCCTTCCTTGCTTATAATGGCAAGGGCTGCAACGGCAAGCGTTATGCCGTCCGGCGCGGCCAGTTCGCCTTCTGCGGAAAAGTGCAGTATTTTTTGTATTCCGGCAAAGCCGATGCCTGCACCTGCCAGTGCCAGAAGAGCCGACATGATGATGGAGGCAACACATTCCATGCGTTCGTGCCCGTACTGATGTTCCATATCGGAGGCTTTGTGCGATATTTTTATGCCGGCCATAACAATAAGGTTGCTAAAAATATCCGACGCCGAATCGACTGCATCCGAAACAAGGGCGGCCGAATGGCCCAAAATGCCTGCGGCAAATTTGGAGGCTGCCAGAAAGACGTTAAGGGCAATGCCTTTTTTTACCGTGCTGAGGGCAAGGGTTTGATTTAAAGATTGGTCTTGCTGCATTTAAATTTCTCCTTAAAACAAAATACATCTGCGGAACTACTCCTGTCCCGCAGATGTAGGATAATCTGCTGCCGTAAGGCCCGGCCGGTTTTACGGCCTGATCAGCTTGTACTGTAGTTGCAGTGCAAAAAGATTAACTAAATTGTAATAAGGCTTTGTTTTTTTGTCAAGTATGTTTTGTAAAAGTTTATTTACAAAAAAGTTTACTAAAACTTATTGACAAAACTTGTTAGCAGTAGTAAACTACAATTTGCAAAGAAAGTTAGAATAAACTAACTTAAAAAGCAATATAAGGTTAGCTCCGGCTATACAGAAGAAGGGGATGGTTCCAATTATGCCGTTGACTTTTGCCGCAACCGGCGAGGTAAACACCATTAAAGCCGTACGCGGAAGAAATGAAACAGTACGTTTTTTGGAAAGCATGGGGTTTGTAGAAGGGGCAGCTATTACCGTCGTATCCAAACTTGCCGGAAATTTAATCGTCAATGTTAAAGACGCGCGTGTTGCTTTAAACAAAGATCTTGCTTCGAAAATAATGATTTAACGGAGGTATGCCATGAAAACGCTTAAAAATGTTGAGTGCGGCCAGACTGTTAAAGTAAGCCGGCTTGGGGGAGAAGGCGCTGTAAGACGCCGTATTATGGATATGGGCATTACCAAGGGCACAGAAATTTATGTGCGTAAGGTTGCGCCGCTCGGCGACCCTATTGAAGTAACTGTAAGGGGCTACGAGCTTTCGCTGCGCAAAGGCGAAGCTGAAAACATTGTGGTTGAATGATTTGAGGAGGGATTGAAGTGGCTGTAAAAATTGCATTGGTTGGCAACCCTAACTGCGGCAAAACAACCATGTTTAACAATTTAACCGGTGCCAACCAGTATGTTGGCAACTGGCCGGGCGTTACCGTTGAGAAAAAAGAAGGCAGGTTAAAAGGTTACAGCGATGTAATTGTTACCGACCTGCCGGGTATTTATTCGCTTTCTCCGTATACTCTGGAGGAAGTTGTTTCCCGTAATTATATTATTAATGAACATCCTGATGTTATTTTAAACCTGGTAGACGGTTCCAACATTGAACGCAACCTGTATTTAACAACCCAGCTGCTTGAAATGGGCGTGCCTGTTGTTATTGCGCTGAATATGATTGATATTGTCCGCAAAAACGGCGATAAAATTGATACTGCTGCGCTTGGCAGAAAGCTTGGCTGCCCGGTTGTTGAAACTTCCGCTTTAAGCGGGCTGGGGCTGAAAGAAGCTGCCGCCAAAGCCGTTGAAATGGCCAAAGCCAAAAATGTTGAGTGCAAGCCCTTGCATTTTAACGCTGATGTGGAAAAAGCGCTGGAAGAAATTAAATACATTATGGGCAGTTCTCTGCCGGAAACCGGTGCAAGATGGACGCTTGTTAAATTGTTTGAGCGCGACCGCGAAGTATGGGCTAAATATAATCTGCCGGATGTTATTCAAAAGCAGCTTGAAAAAATTATTGCTGGCGTTGAAGAAAAGCTTGATGACGACTGCGAAAGCATCATTACCAACGCCCGCTATGATTACATTACCGGCTTAATGGCCGATTGCGTTAAAAAAGTTAAAGTAGGCATGACTACTTCCGATAAGATTGACCAGATTGTTACGAACCGCATTTTGGCATTGCCTATTTTTGCAGCCGTAATGTTCTTTGTTTATTATATTGCCGTTACTACAATCGGCACGGATGTTACCGACTGGACTAATGACGTGCTGTTCGGCGAAATGATTATGCCTTCCGTACAGGAAGCTATGGAAAATGCCGGTGCTGCCGAATGGCAGGTATCGCTGGTGGTTGACGGCATTATCGGCGGCCTTGGCGCACCGATTGGCTTTGTGCCGCAGATGGCAATTATGTTCTTCCTGCTGGCGCTGCTTGAAGACTGCGGTTATATGGCGCGTATCGCGTTTATTATGGACCGTATTTTCCATAAGTTCGGTCTGTCCGGCAAAAGCTTCATTCCGTTCCTTATTTCCTCCGGCTGCGGCGTGCCCGGCATTTTGGCAACCCGCACTATCGAAACGGAAACCGACCGCCGTATGACGATTATGACGACAACCTTCATTCCCTGCGGCGCTAAATTGCCGGTTATTGCTTTGATTGCCGGTGCGATTATGGGCGGCGACTGGTACATGGCGCCGATTATGTACTTCATCGGCATTATATCCGTTGTATTTTCCTGCCTGATTTTAAAGAAAACCGAAATGTTTGCAGGCGACCCTGCACCGTTTGTTATGGAACTGCCGCAGTACCATATTCCGGCTGCTAAAAATGTATTGCTGCATACCTGGGAACGCTGCTTTGCTTTCATTAAAAAGGTTGCAACCGTTCTGTTCCTTGTCTGCGTGGTAATGTGGTATCTTTCCACTTACGGCATTGGCGCTGAAGGTTACGGCATGGTAGAACCTGAAGACAGCTTTATCGCTTCCATGGGCGGAGCAATCGCCTGGATTTTTGCACCGCTTGGCTTTGGCGAATGGCAGGCTGTTGCGGCTTCTATCTCCGGCTTTGTTGCCAAGGAAGCAATTGTCAGCACTATCGGCGTATTGATTGGCGTTGGTGAACTTGCCGAAGACGATGCAAGCCTGTGGGCAGCAACCATGGGCATGTTCCAAAACCCGATGGCGGCGTTCAGCTTCCTGGTGTTCAACCTGCTGTGCGCTCCCTGCTTCGCCGCCATCGGCGCCATCAAGCGGGAGATGAACAACGCCAAGTGGACCTGGTTCGCCATCGGCTATCAGTGCGGCTTCGCCTATGTTGTCGCCCTGATGATCAACCA
>ERZ780166.1455-NODE-1455-length-12491-cov-1.914683_pt1 | contig 12491 bp, 10 predicted proteins | sample MGYA00511366_ERZ780166 | MGnify/ENA primary metagenome ERZ780166 (study PRJEB29588, sample SAMEA2162231) | human gut metagenome | biome: human gut; feature: human-associated habitat; material: faeces | place: Denmark | collected 2008/2010 ...
AATATGTCTGTAATCTTGAATGGTGTTTCTTCAGAACGTAGAGGCTATGGTTATGGCTATGGTTACGGCTATGGTTATGGTTACGGTTATGGCCATGGAAATGAACATCATAATAATAATGAGAAAGGAGTTATTAAACGAATAATAAATAGACTAACTGTTTTTTTTAGTCGAACTTAATGTTATAATTGTTGTTTTCAACGTGTTCTTTGAGTTTATAAATATTTATTAATAGAATGTTATATAGCTTTAAATCAACTGTCTCTTGTGATTTTGATAAGTAATGATATTTGTGAAAAATGATTTTTTAGTGGATAAGGAGATACGTGGAATCAAATTTAGTCTAAATGAGTAGTAGAAATAAGCGTATAGCTCACAACACTTTGATGCTTTATATTCGCATGATACTTGTCATGGGAATAACACTTTATACCTCTCGCATAGTACTAAAAGAACTTGGAGTAGAGAACTATGGTATTTATAATGTAGTGGGAGGAGTTGTTGCTATGTTTAATTTGTTGGTTGGTAGTCTCCGGGCTGCTACTCAGCGATTTATTACATTTGAATTGGGAAAAAGTGAAAACAGACAGCTCAAACGTATTTTTTCTGCCTCAGTAACAATTCATTTTATAATTTCTATAGTAATTTTTATTTTAGCAGAAAGTATAGGGATATGGTTCTTAAATACTCAAATGAATATTCCTGTCGAACGTATGGTTGCAGCTAATTGGGTGTTTCAATGTTCGGTATTTACTTTTATTATAAATCTTATCTCTGTTCCTTATAATGCAGCTATTATAGCTTACGAAAAAATGTCTGTTTTTGCTTATATTAGTGTAGTGGAAGGTATATTATCATTAATAATTGTTTATTTATTAGCTTTGACAAATTATGATAAATTGATAGTCTATGCATTGCTTTTATTGTCTGTTGCTTTTATTATTCGTTTAATTTATGTTAAGTTCTGTGCATCTTGCCTTTCTGAATGTAAATTTAGTTTTTTGTGGGATAAATTATTGTTTCGGGAGATGTTCTCTTTCATCGGATGGAATTTTATTGGTGCCGGGAGTGGTGTTTTAATGACACAAGGAGTAAATATTGTATTGAATATATTTTGTGGAGTTACTATTAATGCTGCCCGTGGAATTGCTACTCAAGTACAAACTGCGGTAATGTCTTTGACATATAATTTTATGACGGCTTTTAATCCGCAAATAACGAAATCATTTGCAGCAGGTGAAAATGAATATCTTCAAAAAATATTGAGACAAGGAGCTAAGTTTTCTTATTTACTTATGTTAATGCTTGCATTACCTATATTAATGGAAACAAAGACAATTCTTTCTATTTGGCTTAATAAAGTACCAGAATATACAGTAGTTTTTGTCAGACTTATTATAGTGTATTCTTTGATTCTTTGTATATCAACTCCTTTAGTAACAGCTATGTTAGCAACGGGGAAAATTAAGCGTTATCAGATTATTGTAGGTGGTTTCCAATTGCTTAATTTCCCTTTTTCATTTGTAGCGTTAATGTTGGGGGCATCTCCAGTAATGACTTATGTATTTCAGATAGTATTTGAGATATGTTGTCTTTCTTCTCGCTTATGGCTTTTGAGGGAGATGATTGGATTTGAAACGAAAAAGTTTATTTTTCAGGTACTTCAAAGAATTTTTTTGATATCTATAATTTCACTTTTTTTTCCTATGATATTTATATATTACTTTGAACCGTCTATAAGCCGATTTGTTTGTGTTACCATATTGTCTATTGCAGCGGTTATTATTTTTACAATATTATTTGGATTATCACATAGCGAAAAGAGTTTTTTGGTCGAACAGACAAAAATGATTGCGAGAAAGATTCAACGATAAAATTTATTTATAACTAAAAATGAAATTATTACTTTTCCCCCTTTATTATTTTTCAGTAATACGTTATTATGTCCTTGATATGATTCGGTATGTGAGGTATTCAGGTATATTTCATAAAAAAAATACTGAGATTAAGTTTATTTCTGATATTATAATGAGCTATCATGTTCTTGAAAAAGGGTTAACTATGCCCGATATGCGATTGGGGTTTGGAGTAGAACGAGTAAATGCTCTTATAAATTTGTGTAACGAATATATGAGTCGAGGATATGAAAAATCAAATTGTCAATTTTTGCATGCTATAGGAGTGATTGACGAATATAGACGAACTCATCAAGCCTCAAAATTTGAAATGAATACTGAATTGTTAGATAATATTGATAAATTGATTCAAAAGGTTGGTTCTGTTCCTTGTCTAAATCAAATTGGGTACACAAAAGAGTCCTATTTCAAAGAGAATGATTCTACTTTTGAATATTTTTCAGCAAGTAGACACAGTCTTCGAAATTTTACTTCTGAAGAGATTGATATTGAAATTCTTAAAAAAGCGATTTTATTGGCACAAAATGCTCCTTCTAGTTGCAATCGGCAACAAGCGAGAGTCTATGTAATCCAAGATAAGGAAAAAATCAAGCAGGTATTGAATTGTCAAAATGGACATCGAGGTTTTGGACATTTATCGAATAAGCTTATTATATTGACTGCGAGTGTTGAAGAATATAGTGGGATTGGTGAACGTAATTCCGCGTATATTGATGGTGGATTGTTCGGTATGAACTTGTTATATTGTTTACATTATTATAAAGTTGGGGTATGTACCCTAAATGCTTACTTCTCATATAAAACAGAGAAAAGAATGCGGCAAATTTGTGATGTGCCGCCAAGTGAAGTTTTTTTAATGGTTTTAGCGTGTGGAAAAGTACCCGAACAATTCAAAGTTACTTTATCGAAACGGAATGATATATCTAAGATTTTGCATATCGTATGAAAATAGGAATACTAACTTTTCATTGCGCACATAATTATGGAGCTGTTTTGCAGGCTTATGCAATTCAAGAGCAATTGAAACTTATGGGATTTGATGTTGAAATTATAAATTATAGACCCATATATTTACTTCGTCCTTATGGATATTTACCTCAATTCCATTTTCGTACGATAAAGGATGGCTATTTGAGGTGTTTAATTCTTAATGTGAAGATATTGTTACGATGGATTGGAACTCTAATTCCTACATATAGGCGCAGGAAAGGATTTAATAAGTTTATTCAATCAAAATTGTCTTTATCGTTTTGTCGGTATAATAGTCCTTTTGTTGAACATAATGAGTATGACTTTTATATAATGGGAAGTGATCAGGTATGGAATCCTAAAATAACAAAAAAGTTTGATGATGTCTATTTTGGAAACTTTAAAGTTAGAGTGGGAGTGAAAAAAATTAGTTATGCTGTATCAATGCCTTTATATACTTTTTCATCTCAACAAAAGGAACAATTAAATGTGAATTTACGTAATTTTTCGGCAATTAGTGTGCGAGAAACTCAATTGGAAGAATTTATATTTGACAATTTCAAAATTAAATCTCAAGTAGTATTAGATCCAACTTTGTTGGTGGATAACTTTGTGTGGAGGAAAATAGCTATTATACCTAATATAAATAAAAAATATGTTTTAGTTTATGCATTAGGATTACGTAATGAAGCTCTGCGAATAGCGAGAAATATAGCCTCAGAAATTGGAGCAGTTGTTGTTGAAGTGAGTGGAAGTGCTAAAGTTTTTGATATTAAAAACTCTTATTCGACAGCTTCACCGGAAAAGTTTGTAGGGTATTTTCAGAATGCCTCATTTATAGTTACTTCATCATTCCATGGAACTGCTTTTGCCATATCTTATCAAAAGCCATTTTATTCTATTATGAAAGGAAATACACTCGATTCTCGTCAACTTTCATTACTTACAGATTTAGATTTGCAAGAACGTTTCATTAATAAAGAAAGTAATCCTAAATATTCTGAAATAGATTATTCAATTGTTACGCAAAAATGGAGAACTATGCAGAATAAATCTCGTGATTTCTTAAAGCAGAGTATTTTAAATATATGAAAAAACGAATTTTACATATTAATACGAAAGAACTTGGAGGTGCAGCTAAGGCTGCATTGAGGTTGCATGAGAAATTTATTGATTTGGGTTATGAATCTAATTTTCTGATGTTGAAATATGTGTTGCCAGATGCAAAAAATGTGACTACGCTTTCTGACTTATTTAGCCGAATAATAAAACCCTTTTATCGTATGTTGGAGGCAATATTACTTTATAAGAGAAAGAGTGGTATGTTTTCTTCATTTATATTTGGAGCAAATGTTCATAAACATCCTTTAGTTTTGAATGCAGATGTGATATATTTACATTGGATAGCAGGAAATATGATTAATTGGTATTCTTTAAAAAAAATACTGGACTCAGGGAAACCCGTATATTGGTTTATGCACGATTATTTGGCTATGACTGGAGGATGCCATAATCCAATTGATTGTGTACAATATACGAAAGAATGTAAAAAATGTCCTAAATGTAATTCGTTGCTTTTTAATGTCCCTATTTTTGAGTTTATGGAAAGGGCGAAAATGTATAATAAATATCCTAACCTTAAATTTATAGTTCCTAGTTTGTTAGTTAAAAATCGGATAATGACTTCTTTTTTGTTGAAAAATGCGGATGTTACATATATCCCCAATTTTGTTGATATAGATATATATAAACCATTAAATAAACAAGATGCAAAGAAAGCCTTTAATTTTAATTTATGTAAGAAACAGATACTGTTTGGTGCCGCTGGAGGGATACATTCTAAATTTAAAGGTTGGGTATATTTGGAAGAAGCACTATTAGCTTACCGTAATTCGGATATAGAAGTAATTATTTTTGGTTGTACAAAACCAAGTAATTATAAGTCTCCTTTCGATAATGTTGATGTGAGATTTTTGGGAAGTTTTTATGATGATATTTCTCTTTCTTTATTATATAATGCTGCGGATGTTTTTGTTGTTTCTTCAGAAGATGAGACGTTTTGTTTGACAGCCTTGGAGGCATTAGCATGTGGTACGCCAGTTGTCGGCTTCCCAGTTGGTGCTATCCCTGAAATGGTTATTCATAAAGATAATGGTTATATCGCGGAATATAAAAATACTAAAGACTTATTGACTGGTTTGGAATTCGTTTTAAATAATCTTTGCTCAAATATATCTCAAGAATATATTTGTTCGAATGTATCTACCACGTTTGATTCAAATACAGTGATTATGTTGCATCAAAATCTGATTGATGATGAGGATAATTAATTATAAGAATAGAAATTGGATAATTGTTTGCTATTATATTTTTGATGCTTTAACTTATTATTTTTTATTTCTTAGACCGTTTCTATATCCGTTAAGATTAATATTAATTATTGATATCATATCAAATATTAAATACTCTACACGTTCTCAGAAAATAAGTGTTACTATTTTCTTTTGCCTTTTTATGTTGGCTTTGATAATAGGTTTGATAAAGGGAAATTATGATGTTTATTTGTTAACGGATATTTTTACATTTTCTCTCTTTTTATTTTTGTCTTTTGATTCTTCCAATTTTAATAGAACATATGAAGATTTAATTGATAAAATTAAAATTATCCAGCCTATATGTATCTTGATAACAATTTATTTTATCTATAAAACAGGCTTTTCAGTTGGCGATCTTGGGCATCGTGTAATTTTTGATAGTGAGGAAGGGAATTTGGGGTTATTGGCTCGGCCGTTGAAGCTGGGATTATTAATATCTCCTTTTGCTTTATCAAATTCAAGAAAAGATTTGTCGGTTTTGGCTTCTGTTGTATTAATGCTGATTATAGGATTGATGACATTGACTAAATCCGTTGTTTTAATTTCTTTATTTGCTTTATGCATAAATTTATTTCTTCGTGAGCTTTCATATAAAAAAATAATTTTTGTAGTGATAATAGGAATTCTATTTTTTTCTATTACAATTTATTATCTGAATATAAATATTGAAAATCAAATAAATTCCCTGCTATTTAGATTAGATGTTGACGATATAACCTCTGGGAGAAGCACCGAACTTGAAAGATATTTTGAATATTCAACACTTGAAGAGTTAATTTTTGGACGTGGTTTAGGTGGAAGTCATAATTATGCAGATTGGTCATGGAATTTTGAACATGGAGTTCCTTTCTGTCATTATGGTTTTCTTAATCTGATAATGAAGGGTGGCTTTATATATCTAATAATTTTGTATATAACTATAGTCAGGTCTATGAGTATAATGTATCGTAGGAAAATGATAGGTGGTATTTTTGTTCTTTTACTCTACTTTATAATGGATTTTGGTCATACAATTTTTTCCACTTATCCACTTGTATTGTTCTTGTTTGCAACTATTTCTTACGGGTTATCTGCTAACTATCGACAAAAAATAAGATGAACTTTAATAATTCGATATTAATTTTTGATTACCAATTGTCTGGCCACCATCTTGAATACATTCATCATTTGTATATGGCGGCTATAAAAAGAAAGAATGTGAATTTTGTTTTTTCTCTTCCAAACAATTTTCAGGAAATTTCGAATGTATTAGATTGGCCGTCATCTCCTAACGTAGCATTTTCATTTTTTAATAATGAAAAACTTTCTAATTCGAAAAGGTTATTGTTGAGATCATGGCATTTTTCAAAGATACTTAGGTGTGAGGTAATAAAACATGATACAAATCAGATTTTTCTTATTACCAGTATTTTGGGAACTTTGCCTTTTCTTCCTTTTTTTTTAAGTAAGGCCAGCGTTTCTGGTATCATATATAAGATTTATTTATATAAATGGAAAAAGTCATCATTATTAAACCGGATACAAGATGTTATAAAATACCAATTATTATCTAAATGTTCTTTGTTCAAATCTATATATATATTGAATGATGAAGTTAGTGCTATATATCTTAATAGAATTTATAAAACAGAACGTTTTCGCCATTTAGTTGATCCTTTTAAACCTCTTTCTGAAAGTTCTTTGAAGAAAATGAAATCTGACTTAGGTATTTCTTGTTCGAAATATTTGTTGCTTCATTTTGGTTCAATGTCAGATGCGAAAGGAACATTAGAAATTCTTCAATCTATTCCGTTCATCGAAAAAGAGAAACAGGAAAAGTATGCTTTTGTATTTGCTGGAGTAATTGCATCAAATATTAAAAGTGAATTTTATCGATTGGTAGAACAATATCGGAAAGATATACAGATTATTGTGATAGAAGGTTTTTTGGAATATGATACAATTGGGTCTTTGTGTATGTCATGTGATGTAATTCTTACGCCCTATAAAAGAATAAATACTAGCAGTGGCGCAATTGGATATGCTGCTCAATTTAAGAAACCTGTAATAGCGACGGGAGGAGGATTATTAGGGAAACTGGTTAATAAATATCATTTAGGGGTATTGATCTCTGATGTGTCAGGAGAGTCTATTGCTGATGGAATTCGAAGGTTTGAATCTTGGCATTATAGAAATAATAGTTATTTAGAAAAGAATAATATAACTAATTTTCAAAATAAAATTATAGAGGATCTGATAGAAAAGTATTAATTAAATACTCTTGGTGAGTACATATTCTGTAAGTTTTTCATTCGGAACGGTTTATAGCTACTACCATATTATAATCAATGTTCTTTATTCTTACATTAGTAACTTATGGATTTGTTTATTACTTTAGATTATGAACTTTTCATGGGGAAAAAGACTGGCAGTGTAGAAAGCTGTTTATTGTCTCCTATGAATAGCTTTATTTCTATGCTTGACCGTTACGGGATTAAAGCAACTATTTTTGTTGATGCAGCTTATTTATTGCGCTTAAGTGAATTAAAAGATAAGCATGATAAATTGAAATCTGATTTTGAATTGATTTCAGATCATTTGAAGTGTTTAGAGCAAGCCGGACATGATATTCAATTGCATTTTCATCCGCAATGGATATATTCAGATTATGATTCGAAACAATGGATAATGGATTTTGAACATTATAAATTGAGTGATTTACCCGAAAATGTTTTAAGAACATCTTTTTATTCAGCTAGATTATTGCTGGAAGAAATTATAGGGAAGAAAATTATTGCTTTTAGAGCAGGAGGATATTCTCTCCCTACTTATTCTGGATATATTGATTTGTTTAAGTTGAATGGAATAAAAATTGATTCTTCTGTTTTACGCGGGGCGTATGTCGATTCCAAATATCAAAAATATGATTACAGGAATATTCCAAAAGCTAGTATATATAATTTTAATAATAGTCTTTTTATAGAAGATAATAAGGGGGAGTTTTGTGAATGCTCAATTTCTACTGTCGCTTATCAAGGATTTGTATATTGGTTACTGAAACGGAGGCTTTCTTCGATTTATCACCCGACGATACAATATGGTGATGGCTACGGCATTGGGATTTCTGGTAGTAGACTGAAACGGTTAGTAAAGCGTATTAAAATATTATTCCAAAACAAAATCGTTTCTGCATCAATAGATGGTTTTATGTCTACAATGTTGTTGGATATTTATTCTATACATAAAAAACAAGTATCGTGTAATGGTTTTGTTATAATTGGCCATCCTAAAAATTTTTCAAATGTTTCTATTCGTAATGTGGAAGAGTTTATTTTAAAAGTACGTGATGAGGATACTTTTCTAACTTTCTCTTCTATGAAATAATTTTCGTACACAGATGACTACTCTAAAAATTAAGTTTATTCTTGGTCAGATATCTCAACCAAGATGTCTAAAACGTTTGGAAGCAATAAAGAATGCCGGTTTCGAAATAGCAGTATATGGCTTTGATAATGGATTGTATAACGAAAATATACGAAATAAAGATTATAAAATACATAGTATTCGAATAGATGGAAAAGGGAATAAGTTTGTTAAGTCAATAAAAAAGATATTGTTTATAAAAAAAGTTTGTTCTATATCGTCTTCACATGATATTTTATACGCCTTTGGTATTGACATTGCATTTTGGGTTTATTTATTTACAGGTGGAAGAAGAAAATATATTTATGAAGAGGCAGATTTAAATTATACGAAATTCTCGAATAAATATATCGTCCGTTTTTTTAAATCTGTTGATAAATATTTAATTCGACACTCGTATTATGCAGTTTTGACTTCTGATGGTTTTGTAGAATATCTATATGCATTTTCTATTCCACCTAAGCAAATTATAGTTTTACCTAATAAATTGAATGTTTATTTTAGAAATGTTTCCCGGAATTTTTACGAATTACAGAATGTTGAAAAAATTCGATTCGGATTTATCGGTGCAGTTCGTTATCCCAATACAATTGTGCGGTTTGCGGAAGTAGTAGGTAAGTATTTTCCTTAATATGAGTTTACTTTTTGGGGCACAGGCATTGGAATAAATGAGGCAATGATCAGATGTGAAACTTATAATAATGTAAAGTTTGAGGGTGCTTTTCGAAATCCGGAAGATTTAGAGACGATTTATTCTAATATTGATATTAATATTGTTTGCTACGATACAACTTATTTCAATGTCACTATAGCTGAACCGAATAAACTTTATGAATCTATCTTTTTTGGAAAACCTATGGTAGTAAGTGCAAATACCTTTCTTGCTACTAAAGTTAAAGAATGGGGAATAGGCTTTGCTGCAAACTGCTCGACTGATATATATATAAAAGAGTTTATTTCATCATTAGGTGTTGAACAAATAAATAGATGTATAAAAAACTGTGCGAAAATACAAAAGGAAGAACTTATTGATTCTACTACTATTTTAATAGAAAAAATCGTATAAAGATACATTGTACTGCATAATAAATTAATCGCATTTTAAATAAAAAAGAAGATGAAAGCATGTTTTATGGGGTTGGGCTATATTGGCCTGCCCACGGCTATTATTGCCGCAAAGCACGGGGTGGATATCGCCGGCGTGGATATTAACGCCCAAGTGGTGGAGGTTACCAACCGAGGAAAATTGCATATCATCGAGCCGGGTATGGAGGAGATGTTGCGGGAGGTACTGGCCTCCGGACATTTCAAGGCGTACACCGAGCCTCAGGTGAGCGACGCTTATTTCATGGTGGTACCCACTCCTTTCAAGGGGGATCATGAGCCGGACGTATCGTTCGTGGAGTCGGCTACCCGTATGGTGCTTCCTTTGTTGAAGGAGGGGGATTTGTACGTGATCGAGTCTACCTCGCCAGTGGGAACGACCGAACGGATGGCTAGGTTGATTTTCTCGGAGCGGCCGGAACTGGAGGGCAAGATCTATATCGCTTATTGCCCGGAGCGGGTGCTTCCGGGTAACGTGATCCATGAGTTGGTGCATAACGACCGGGTCATCGGCGGCATGGACGAGGCCTCTACCCGTAAGGCGATGGAGTTCTACGGCCAGTTCGTGAAGGGTACGCTTCACCCAACGAATAGCAAGACGGCCGAGATGTGTAAATTGACCGAGAACTCAAGCCGGGACGTGCAGATCGCTTTCGCCAATGAGCTGTCGTTTATCTGCGATAAAGCGGGAATCAATGTGTGGGAGCTGATCGATTTGGCGAACAGGCATCCCCGTGTGAATATCTTACAGCCGGGTTGCGGTGTTGGTGGTCATTGCATAGCGGTGGACCCTTATTTCATCACGGCGGAGTTTCCGATGGAGAGCCGTATGATCTCGACGGCCCGTGAGACGAATAATTACAAGGCTTTTTGGTGCGCTGAGAAAGTGAGGAACGCCATGCTACGGTTTGAGCTGAAACACGGACGTAAGCCGGCGGTGGCAATGATGGGCTTGGCTTTCAAGCCTGATATCGATGACTTGCGCGAGTCTCCGGCCAAGGGAATAACGACGAAGGTGTTGCAGTCGTGCAACAACGCTGACATCATGGTGGTGGAGCCGAACGTTTCGGAGCATAAGCTGTTTAAGTTGACCCCTTATAAGGAGGCCTATGAGAAAGCCGACATCGTGGTTTTCTTGGTGAATCATAGGGAGTTTGCGGGGTTGAATTATCGGGATGACGTGGAAGTACTGGACTTTTGCGGGACATTCAAGAAATAATCGTTCGCTAAATAGAAGAATACGCAGTAATGAGGAAAATAATGTTAGTCTTCGGGACCCGTCCCGAGGCGATCAAGATGGCTCCGCTGGTGAAGGAGTTCCAAAAACATCCGGAGTCGTTTGAGACCATCGTGTGCGTTACCGGACAGCATCGGGAAATGCTGGATCAAGTGTTAAAATTGTTCGAGATCACGCCGGATTATGATTTGAATATCATGAGGCAGGGGCAGGACTTATATGACGTGACCGCCCGTGTCCTTACCGGTATGCGTGACGTGTTGCGTGAGGCGACACCCGATGTCGTGCTGGTGCATGGGGATACGACCACGAGCACGGCGGCCGCCTTGGCCGCATTCTACCAACAGATACCTGTAGGTCATATAGAGGCCGGCCTTCGTACCCACAATATCTATAGCCCATGGCCGGAGGAGATGAACCGGCAGATTACGGGGCGTATCGCCACGTATAATTTCGCACCCACGCGGTTGAGCAAACAGAACTTGATGAGGGAGAGCGTGAATCCGGACTCAATCTTGGTTACCGGCAATACGGTGATAGACGCCTTACGGCAAGTGGTGCGTAAGATAAAGACGGACGCTGAGTTGGACAAGGAGCTGGAAGGCGTGCTTTTACGTTCGGGGTATGACGTGAACCGTCTGGTTGAGGGTAAGAGACTGGTGTTGATCACGGGTCATCGCCGGGAGAACTTTGGTGATGGATTCATCCATATGTGTACCGCTATCAAGGACTTGACCCGGAAGTATCCGGAGGTGGATTTTGTCTATCCTATGCACTTGAATCCCAATGTGCGCAAGCCGATTCATGAGGTATTCGGTGAGGATCTTTCTCATTTGGAGAATATGTTCTTCATTGAGCCATTGGAATATCTGTCGTTTGTCTATCTGATGGAGAAATCAACGATGGTGCTGACCGATAGCGGCGGTATCCAAGAGGAGGCCCCCGGCTTGGGCAAACCCGTGTTGGTGATGCGTGATACGACCGAGCGTCCGGAGGCTCTCGCGGCAGGTACGGTGAAACTGGTCGGTACGGACTATGACAAGATCGTGAGCGAGGTCTCGGCGTTGCTTGATGATACGGCTTATTACGATGCGATGAGCCAAGCGGTCAATCCCTATGGCGATGGATTGGCTTGCGGAAGGATCGTGGAATTTTTGAACCGGAAGGAATGAGGGTCTTGATCGTTTCTCCCTCTTATCTTCCGGAGATCGGTGCGGCACCCTCACGCATTACGAACATGGCGGAGGGACTGTCCGGCTTAGGGATAAAGGTGGATGTGTTGACTTGCTTACCCAATTATCCCAAGGGACGTATCTTTGATGGATATAGGGGGGCTTTTTCCAAGACAGAGGATGTAAACGGGATAACGGTCTTCAGGTACTGGACGTATGCCTCGATCTCGAGGAGGCCGTTGGTCCGTCTTGCCAGTATGTGCTCTTTCGCCACGACCCTTTGGTGTTTCGCTCTCAAGCGTAAGCATATAAAATC
>ERZ780166.1457-NODE-1457-length-12482-cov-2.525791_pt1 | contig 12482 bp, 13 predicted proteins | sample MGYA00511366_ERZ780166 | MGnify/ENA primary metagenome ERZ780166 (study PRJEB29588, sample SAMEA2162231) | human gut metagenome | biome: human gut; feature: human-associated habitat; material: faeces | place: Denmark | collected 2008/2010 ...
GCGGCCCTGCGTCTCGGTCTGCGGCACGCGCTGCACGCGGTGCACGCCGCTTTCAAACTTCATGCGCCCAAAAACGCCCTGGCCGCTCAGCTGAAAAACTATTTCCTTAAACCCGCCGAGCTCCGTCGGGCTGGCATCCATTATTTCAAGGCTCCAGTGGCGGCTTTCAGCATAATGCTGATACATGCGGAACAATACGCCCGCAAACAGCGCTGCTTCCTCGCCGCCAGCACCGCCGCGGATTTCCACAATCGCGTTCTTGTCGTCGTTGGGGTCGGAAGGCAAAAGCAGAATTTTCAGCCGTTCTTCGTATTCTGCCAGCTGCGGCTTAAGTTCTTTCAGTTCCTCCTGCGCCATTGCCGCAAGTTCCCTGTCGCTGCCGTCAGCAATAATTTCTTCCGCTTCTTCTCTGGCTTTATCCAAAATTTTATATTCGCGGTAAGCGGCAACAACGTCGGTCAGTTTGGCATGCGCACGCGCGTATTTCTGCCATTCTGCCTGATTGGCAATTACATCTGGGTCGCTTATTTTTGCTTCCAAATCAAGATATTTATCTTCAAGTGCCTGTAATTTATCCTGCATTAGGTTCTCCTACTAATTTTTCTTCCGGGCAAGCTTCCGGTTCCTGCGCCAAATCTTCCGGCGGCACAACCGCTTTCAGCGAAGCAATAGCCACTTCAATCTGGCTGTCATCCGGCTGGCGCGTGGTTAATTTTTGCAGCAAAAGCCCCGGCGTAATGGCAATGCGTACAAGCGGGTTATCGGTATGCGCACCGGCATAACGGATAAGCTCGTAGCTTACGCCTGCAATTACAGGCATTAAAATAATACGCGAAGCAATACGCTCAAAAAGGCTTGGCCAGCCCAGAAAAGTAAAAATAAACATGCTTATCAGCATGACAATCATTAAAAAGTTGGTGCCGCAGCGTGGGTGCAGCGTGCTGAACGGGCGCACGTTTTCTACCTTTAAAGGCAGGCCCGCTTCATAAGTGTAAATGGTTTTATGTTCAGCTCCGTGATACTGGAACACGCGCTGAATATCATTCATCGAAGAAATTGCCGCGATATATGCCAGAAAAATTGCCATACGCAGCACGCCTTCTGCTAAATTCAAAGCCATGTGGTCCTGGGTAATGCCTGTTAAAAAGCGCATTGACCAGGTAGGGATAACTATAAAGAGCAAAATGGCAAGCCCTGCCGAAACGGCAATGGTCAGCGCCATCTCTTTGGAATCGAGCTTTTCGTCTTCATCGCCCGATACCTGCGCCGAATAAGCCAGCGCCTTCATACCCATAACGAGCGATTCTACAAGCGACACAACGCCGCGCAAAAACGGTTTTTTTAGTATTGGATAGCGGTCGGAAATACTGTTTACCGGGCGCACATCAACGGAAATTTCACCGTCCGGCTGCCTTACGGCAACGGCAACATGCGTTTTTCCGCGCATCATTACGCCTTCTATTACAGCCTGTCCGCCAACATTTGGTTTCTTATTCATAATATTCCCTCAAACAAACTCCATATACAAACACAGCAGAGCTTTCGCTCTGCTGTCGGTAAATTATTTTCCATAACGTTTGTTGAATTTTTCGATACGGCCGCGGGCAGCTACGTTACGCTGCTGGCCGGTGAAAAACGGATGGCATTTGGAGCAAACGTCCACGCGCAGTTCCGGTTTAACAGAGCCGGTCATAAAAGTGTTACCGCATGCGCAGGTAACTTTAACTTCACCATATTTCGGATGGATTCCTTCTTTCATTCGATTGCACCTCACTTTACAAAAGACTCTATATAGCATGTCGATATTAACGCTTATATATTGTAGCATAGCGCGGCAAGTTGTGCAAGCATTATTTTAGTTGTTTGCCGTTTAAAAAAGCAGGCCGCTCTGTTATCGTCAATACCGCCGCACTTTAATCAGCAGGCATTCATCTGCCGGCCAGCTTTTTAATCAGCTCCGGCGTTGCCGCGTTATAAATTTCGCCGTCCCATTTAATATTCGGCCCTTTGCCGCAATGCTTAAGGCAGCCGCAAACCGCAAAGCTGAACCCGCCGCTTACGCTGATGCCTCCGTTTTCCACGCCGTAAGCCTGCCTGATATGTTTAAGCAGCGCTGCCGAACCGTTGGCGGCGCAGTTTTTGCCGCCGCAAACTTCCAATCGGTGCGGAGCAGAGGCCGGTTTTAAACTGGGATAGCGTTTGATAACGGCGTTTAAAAAAGTTACCTTGGTATTAAGCAGGGCGGCAATTTCTTCAACCGCAATATCCGTCAGCACGCCGCCGTTATGCTCCTGCACTTCTTTTAAAAGCTCCACCAGCGCAAACTGATTCTGCGGCGCATCCTGCCCTTTATAATATTCAACTGCTTCGTGTATGTTCCAGCTTTCCATAGGGTTCCTTTCTAAAAACAAATAATTTATAAAACGTATTTTATCATTTGCTGCCGCAGCATGCAAATTTTAGTACGCCCTATGCGCCGCTTTTGCCAGCATCAAACTGCAAAATTCGGCGCTGCGCTGAATAACAAGTCCCGAACACAAAACAGTAAACACTGTACATATGCCAAACTTTCCTCCAAGCAGCACGCCGGAAACAACCAATAAAGCATCCAGTGCTGTACGGACAGTTTTGACGGGCCAGTTATTTTTTTCTGCCAGAGAAAACGTCAGCGCCTCATAAGAACCTTTGCCCAAATCAGCAGCAGCGTAAGCACCTGTACCGGCAGCAAAAATTATAATACCAACGCACATAACTGCCAAACGCAGCCAAGCCTGTTCGGGATAAACATTAATTTTGGCAAATACATCAACGAAAAAACTATATATAATTTGATATACGATTGTACCGGCGTTTATCTGCCTGCGGTCATAAAACAAGGAAATTATAAGCATGGCTGCCGCTACAATAAAAGAAGCCATGCCGAGCGACATTCCGAAAGTTACAGACATTCCCTGCCACAATACAGCCAGTGTTGCGCCGCCAAAGCCGGCGCCCATAGCCAACATAATGCCGTAAGCGGCAACTATCGAACCAATAATCAACAGCGCAGTTTTATAAATGAGCAGGCGTTTTTCCATCATATCCATCTCCATATGCTACATTAAAACGAAAAGGACTACAAATTTTACTGTTGTGTTCAGAAACAGAAAAATTTATAGTCCTTAATAAACGGGCACAATATATACTTATAAAAAAATGGTGGAGACAAGCGGGATCGAACCGCTGACCTCTTGAATGCCATTCAAGCGCTCTCCCAGCTGAGCTATGCCCCCATAACAATAAAAATTATACTTGAGTTATGCGCGCTTGTCAATACCTGCACAGCACAGTTTAAATTTTGCCAAGGCATTTATTATGCGTTTTTATTTTCCAGTGCGGCGTTTAAACTGCCGCTGCGGAAACCTTCCAAATCAAGTGCGGCATATAAAAAGCCTGCCCGTTTTACAGCGGCGGCAATCTCTGCACGGCATGAAAAAACTTTTTCCATATCGTTTTCCGCAACTTCAATACGCGCCAGTTTTCCGTGACAGCGTACGCGCATTTCCTTAAAGCCCATATCTAACAGCGCCTGCTCAGCACGCTCTACCATGGCAAGTTTTTCCGCGGTAATCTCCTCCCCGTAAGGGATGCGTGATGCAAGACAAGCATAAGAAGGCTTATTCCATGTAAAAATGCCCAGTTCTTTTGATGCTTCCCTTATATCCAGCTTGCTGAAACCGGCGCTGCGCAGCGGACTTAAAATGCCAAGTTCCGCCGTAGCGCGCATACCGGGGCGGTAATCGTTTTCGTCATCAGTGTTGGCGCCGTCAGCAACCGCAGTTATGCCGTGTTTTGCCGCTTCAGCTTTTATCTTACTGAACAGCGCATATTTGCAGTAATAACAACGCTGTGCTCCGTTTTCGCAAAAGCCGGGTATGACAAGCTGGTTCAATTCAATTTGCGCATGCTTAACGCCATAGCTTTGCAAAATTTGGGCAGCATCTGCCGCCTCGTGCCGCGGATAGCTTTGCGTAACGGCGGTAATTGCCAAAAGTTTTCCACCCAGTGCTTCGTGCGCAGCGTAAACCAAAAAAGCGGAATCCACACCGCCGCTGAAAGCCACCGCAAGTCCGCCTGTGCTGCGTAAAATATTTAAAAGTTTATTATATTTTTCCTGTAAGTTTTGCTCCATTATTCCCCTCCGCCTGCAATGCAGTTAAAGTTTATAGGTTATTCTTCAATTATCATAATCATTATTTCCTACTGCGTCAATCAGCTTTAAAATTTTTCACATATACGTCAAAATAAAACTTCTGCCACTTGCGTAATTTATAAAAAGCGTTTAAGATGTTAGCATAAGCAAATTTTACAGTAAAGGATGTATGAAATATGCTGCAAGAATTAAAACCCGGCCTTGCCGGCACCGCCGAAACCATTGTACGCGAAACCAACACTGCGCTTGCCATGGGCAGCGGCAGCCTGCATGTTTTTGCCACCCCCAGCATGATTGCGCTGATGGAACAGGCTGCCTGCAACGCCGTTGCCGCCTGCCTTGATGAAGAATCGACCAGCGTTGGTACTTTGGTAAATATTACGCACGATGCCGCTACCAGCATGGGCAAAAAAGTTACCGCCAAAGCAACACTTACCGCCGTTGAAGGGCGCAAACTTGTTTTTGAAATTACCGCCGCCGATGAGGATAAGCTAATCGGCAAAGGCACGCACGAACGCTTTATTGTAAACAAAGAAAAATTTATGGCAAAGCTCGGCTGAGAGCCGTAACAGTACAAAAGGCATTACGCACAACGCGCAATGCCTTTTTGTTATTTAAGCACTTTATGCAAAAATGCTTTTAAACGTTCATTTTGGGGATTTTCAAAAATTTCCTGCGGCGTTCCTTCTGCCTGCACATAACCGTCTGCCATAAACAGCACTTTGGTTGCAACCTCGCGGGCAAAACCCATTTCGTGCGTTACAACAACCATGGTCATTTTTTCTTCGGCCAGTTCGCGCATGGTGCGCAAAACTTCGCCGGTCAGTTCCGGGTCGAGCGATGAAGTAGGTTCGTCAAATAACATAATGGCAGGTTTTGTTGCCAGAGCCCTTGCAATGGCCACGCGCTGCTGCTGCCCGCCGCTCAAGCGGCGCGGGTATTCGTGCGCTTTTTCCAAAAGCCCTACCTTGCTTAAAAGAACCTTCGCTTCTTCAATAACCTCATCGCGGTTGCGCTTCTGCACCTGCACCGGCGCTTCAATAAGGTTTTCCAGCACCGTCATGTGCGGAAACAAATTAAACTGCTGAAACACCATGCCCATTTTGCAGGCAATGCGGCGGCTTTCGTCGCCAGGCGCATACACAACCTGCCCGTCCGCTTTGGTTTCGGCAAGCGTTTCGCCGTCGATAACAATTTTGCCGCTGTCGATAATTTCCAGCTTGTTCAGGCAGCGCAGAAAAGTACTTTTGCCGCCGCCGCTGGGGCCTATAACCGCAACAACTTCGCCTTCGTCAACACTTAAATTAATGCCCTTTAAAACTTCCAGCCCCTGAAAACTTTTATAGATATTTTGTGCGTTAATTTTGTTCATGATACTAAATGCTCCTGTCAGTCATATCTGGAATATTTGCGTTCCAACTTATTGAACCCGTAGGTTAAAACAAGGGTCATCAAAAGGTAAAACACACCTGCAACCAAAAACGGCGTAATGCTGAAATCGCGCTGTACAAGGTTGCGCGTTGTACGCAAAAGGTCGTTCATTGCCAATACGTAAATTAAAGAAGTATCTTTAACCAAAGTAATGGTTTCGTTGCTTACCGGCGGCAGAATCAGGCGGAAAACCTGCGGCAGCACAATGCGGCGCATGGTCTGCACATAATTCATGCCCAAAGTGCGGGCAGCTTCGTACTGGCCTTTAGGCACTGCCTGAATGCCTGCGCGGAAAATTTCGCAGAAATAAGCGGCATAGTTCAGTACAAAGGCAAATACCGCAGCCGGAAAATCATCCAGCCTTACGCCGATGCCGGGAATAAACGGCAGGCCGTAATATACGAACAGCAATTGCAGCATCAGCGGCGTACCGCGCAGCAGCCATACATAAACACCGATTATATCGCGCAGCGCCTTAAAGCCGGATACGTGCCCCAGTGCCAGAAGCACGCCAAGCGGTATCGAAAGCACAATAGTTATCGCAAACAATCTTATAGTTTCAAGGGTTCCCTCCCACATCTGCGGCAGGATGCTTATAACATAATCCATTTTTTACTCCTCGGGCATTAACAGTTTGGCGGACCGGCAGCATTACTACCGGCCCGCGGCTTTAATAAATCTTAGTAGTTGGTTAAATCAGCGTTGAACCATTGTTCGGAAATCTTTTTGGCTGTGCCGTCTTTTTTCATTTCGTCCAGCGCTTTGTCAATCAGCGGTGCATAATCTTTGTCATCCTTACGGAAAGCAACGGCTACAACTTCATCACCAAGGTTTTCTTCAAGGATTCTGTATTTGCCGGGGTTTTTGCTGTCATAGTAACGGGCAAGTACGGCGTCTACAACTGCTGCTTCAACACGGCCGCTGTCGATATCCATGTAAACAGCTGCAAAGTCAGGATATTTTCTGTATTCTTTCAGAGAATTGCGCATTTCGTCGTTGCCGTCGATAATGTAAGAACCGGTGCTGTCATCCTGTACTGCTACAACTTTTCCGGCCAGGTCGGCAATTTTATTAATGGAAGAATTTGCCGGTACAACAATCAGCTGAGCGTTTTTCATATAAGGTTTGGAAAGCTGGTAAACTTCGGCGCGTTCCGGATTAACGGTAAAGCAGTTCCAGATAGCGTCAATGCGTTTGCCTTTCATTTCGGCTTCTTTGGAAGCCCAGTCGATAGGTTTAAATTCAACTTCCAGCCCTGCACGTTTGCAGGCTTCACGTGCCATGTCGATATCGTAGCCGACAATTTCATTTTTCTCGTTGCGGAAGCCCATCGGCGCAAAGTTGTCGTCAAGGCCTACAACCATTTTTTTCGGGCCGTCGCTGCCGCAGCCGGCTACCAGCATTACTGCCATCAGCATCGTCATTGCTAAAAGTAAAAGTTTCTTCATTTGAAAATCCCCCTTCAAAAAATTAAATATCGTTGTTATGTTTTAGATTATACTTTAGTTCGCTAAATTTGTAAAGCCCTAAATTAAAAATTTTTTAAATTTTTCCGCAGGAATTTTTGCAAAGCACTGCGAATAAACCATTGTGTTAAATTTATTACAGAGGGGATGTACAAAAAATGCTTGTAACCGACAGGAAAACCGATTATTTTGAAAAACGCGCCGGAGGCACCGGCACAACCATTATGGAGCACATTATAGACGAGAAAGTTTATAACGGCAAAATTGCAGCTTATGCCCGCGTTATTTTAAAACCGGGCTGCTCGCTTGGCTACCATAAGCACGAAGGCACCAGCGAAACGCTGTATATTTTAAGCGGCACCGCCGAATACAATGACAACGGCACGGAAATGGAGCTGTTTCCCGGTGACGTGGCATTCTGCCCCGAAGGCGAAAGCCACAGCATCGGCAACAGCGCACATTCCAAAACCGACCTTGTTGTTATGGCACTGATTGTCAACGAAAAATAAGCTTGCCAAAAGTGTTTTTTTCGTAAACTTTCCTCCGCTTTTATTGACACTGCCCATGCCGGTGCTATAATGAATGTGTATTAAATATATTAAATATTTATGTTATAAAATAAAACTACACTTATAGTATCTAGTATCGGCTAAGGAAGTGTTTATTATGGCAGGCTCACAAACTAAACGCGACATAGCTTTAATCTTAGCAGCCAGCTTTTTTTACATGGCCAGCCCAATGCTGATAACGCCGATAATTACCGGCTTTTCGGAATCGCTCGGCGCCAGTGGCGTGATGATGGGCTTTATCGGCGGCATAATGAATATCTGCTCGCTCGTCAGCCGCCCCTTCATCGGCGTGCTGGTTGACAGAATCAGCAAATACAAACTCTCCTCCTTCGGCATTTTCTGCGTGCTGCTTAGCTGCATTGGCTATTTTTTTGCGCAAAGCCCAGCACTTATTGTCGCCGCAAGGATAATTAATGGGCTTGGTTTTGCCTGCTGCTCAACCTGCCTATCCACATGGATGTCAGACCTTTTGCCGCCCAACAAAATCGGCTCCGGCATGGGCATTTTCGGTACTATGAACGCCCTCAGCATGGCCATTGCGCCTGCTGCCGGCATCAGCATTTACCAGCTAACCAACCACCGCACTGCCTTTTTTATAGCTGCCGTTACTGCTTCACTGGCGCTGATAATTGTGCAGTTTGTAAAAAACAGGGACGAAGCACCTGCGCAGCCTGCCAAACGAAGCCTGCAATTTTTTGATAAAAATGTCTTCCCTATCGCGTTTATCATGATGATGTTCGGCATCCCATACTGCGCCACACAATCATTTTTGGTAAGCTACGCCGAAGCAAGGCACCTTAGTGTCAGCATCAGCCTGTTCTTTCCGGCTTACGCCGCAGCGCTGCTTATTTTGCGCCTAAGCCTGAAGAATTATTTTGACACAAAGCCCTTTGGCATGTTTTTTGCAGCAAGCATTGTAAGCACCTCGCTGGCACTGTATTTTCTTGCCACTATGCAAACCAATGACGGGCTTCTTGCAGCAGCTGTATTTATGGCTGGCGGCAACGGCATAATGTTTTCCGTATGCCAATCAACCGCTATGCTGCTTGCACCTAAAAACAAACGCGGGCTTGCCAACAGCACTTTTTATATCGGCATTGATGTCGGCATGTCGCTCGGCCCGATTATTGCCGGATTTTTTTACCAGCATTTTGCCATTACGCTGTTTTACCCGCTGTTTTTCTTTACCATACCGTTAGCCATAATTGCTTTTTTAGTTTACCGGCACATTGCCAAAAAGTTAAAACAGGCTCATGCCTGAATAAGCACTTCTATAACGCCTTACAGCAGATAACAGCTTTGACAAAACCTACACTAAAAGGTATAATATAAAAAGAAATAGCCGATGGTGGTGCGTCGGCTCTCTCTAAATTTCATAAGTATTTGAAAAGAAGCCACGTACCAATATGTGGCTTCTTTTTATGTCTTAAAAATTAATTACTTTTTAGACAAGATAATAGCAATCAAAGTACCGAAAGCTACCATTAACGATAAGGATTCGTAAACTGTCATGCTATCACCTCCGTTTCGGAGGAGCCAACCCATCGGCTAAATCAAGTATAAAATTATAACGCAAAAATATGTTTTGTAAAACAGTTTATTTTTAGCCAACAATTCGTTTAAAGCAAACAAATACACAAAAGCACAACATTATTTAAAAATGTTGTGCTTTTATTTTTTACACCATCTCAGCAAAATGCCAGAAAAGTTTTATGTCATAAATGATGATTACTGTTCCGCAGATTTTGTTGATGAGGTTTAGCGTGCGCGGGGTTATTAAACTGCCCGCCAGCGAAACAACCATGGCCAGCGTTATAAACCACAGACAGGAGGCCGAAAGCACGCCGAACAAAAAATGCAGCGACTGCGCTTCCGTCATAGAGGCTTTAAAAGCACCCAGCAGCATTGTGCCGTCGATAACGGCCTGCGCGTTGAACCATGTTACCACACAAGCCGCCCACAGGGTTTTGCCAAGCGGCATTTGCTGCGCGCCGCCAATTTGCCGTACTCTGCTTTTTAACAGGCTTACGCCGATATATACTACCACCAGCCCGCCCAGCAGCAATATGCCAAGCTGCACCGGCGGGTATTTTTGCATAACAAGGCCAATGCCGAAAAAACACGCCAGCGCCAGCGTAACATCAAAAAAGATAACGATAAGCGCCGTTACAAGCGCCCGCAGGCGCGTCTGCGTAAGCGCGCTGTTAATAACAAACAGGTTTTGCATGCCGATAGGGGCGACATAGGCGAGACCTAAAGCCAGGCCTTGCAGATAAAAATCCATATAAAGCTCCCTTTCCTCTCAAAGCAAGGTATACCTTTATTCTACTCTAACCCGCCATTAATTTTTATTTTGCTCTGCAAATACCAAAAGCGCCCGCCCAGAAACAGTACCGCGCATAAAAGCCCTATATCAAGGCTCAGCCAGTAAGATGAAGGGCCAAAGTGCATATAATAATCAAAATAACAGCCCAAAGGCAGGCAAATCAGCCAGTAGGCTGCCAGCCCCGCCCAAAAGGTTGCCTTAACATCTTTATAGCCGCGCAAAATGCCCTGTATCGGCGCGGCAGTAGCGTCCATAACCTGAAAGAACATGGCGTAGAACAAAAAGCCTATGGTCTGCCTGATAATTACAGGCTCCGAAGTATACAGCCCGGCAATAAATTCACGGTCGAACAATACAAAAATCGTCAGCAGCACTGCCACCGTAATATTGCAGGCAATGCCCAAAAGGCTGTAGCGCAGCGCTTCGCCGAAACGGCGGGCACCGGCTTCAACGCCTACAACAATGGTCAGCGACATGGAAAAACTGAGCGGCACCATGTAAAGCAGCGAAGTAAAACTCATTGCCGCCTGATGCGCAGCAATAATAACCGTGCCGAACTTGGCAATAAAAATGGCTATAACGCCAAAAATACTCGCTTCCATAAAAATTGCCATGCCCATGGGCACGCCAAGCGACAGGTTTTCGCGCAGCTGCGCCATATCAAACTTAAACTTGTCGGTAAAAATACGCAGGGGCGCAAATGCCGGCAGCTTATGCACAACCCAAACGAAGATAAAAAATTCCAGCCAGTAGGTAATACCGGTTGCAAGGCCAGCGCCAATGCCGCCCAGCGCCGGGGCGCCGAATTTGCCGAAAATAAGGCAGTAGTTTAAAAATGCGTTTACCGGCAGCGCCAAAAGGTAAATTTTCATGGTAATGCCGGTGTAGCCGCTGGTATCTACCAGTGCACGCAGCGCCGTGGACAAAAAGAACGGCAGCACGCCCACGCCGATAGCGGCAATATACATTTTGGCAATATAGTGAACCTGCGGCTCAAGCCCAAAGGTTCCCAGCAGCCTGTCTAAGAACAGCACGCCTGCAACCAGCAGCAGCAGTGAAAACGCCGTTGCCAGCAGCATGGTATGGCGCACTACCCTGCCGATATTCTGCCGCTCGCCCCTGCCCAAAAGATGGGCAATTATCGGCATGGAGCCAAGCAAAATACCGTTCAGTGATGCCATAACCGGCATCCACAAATTACCGCCGATGGCAGTGCCCGCAAGGTGTACAGCACCGGCATGCCCGCTCATGGCCGAATCGCAGAAATTCATTGCCATAATGGCCGTCTGCGTTATTAAAATGGGTATCATTACGTCCAGCAGCCGCCTAAGGCGCACTGCATTCTTTTTGCCTAACATAAACTTCCTTTCTATTTTGCCGCTTCTGCTTCGGCCAGTTCTTCAAGATACGCCCAGCGGTCGGTTAAATCGCTGATGCGCTGCGTAAGTTCCTGCTGTTTGGCAGTAAGCTCTGTAAGTTTTACAAAGTCAGTACCGCAGGCGTTAATTTCCATTTCCGTCATTTTCAGTTCCGCTTCTGCCTGCGCAATAACCTGCTCTATCTGTTCGTATTCCAGTTTTTCCTTATAAGTCATTTTAGGCGCACGCTGCTTTTCCTCGCGCTGCTGCGGTTTGGCAGTGCTCTGTGCGCGTTCCTGCTGGCGCGCAAGGTTCTGCGCTTCGGCGCGGGCCTGTTCGTAACGGCTGTAATCGCCAATAAACTGGCGCACTTCACCACCGCCCATAAAAGCAAAAATTTTACCGGCAAACCTGTCTAAAAAATAGCGGTCGTGCGATACGGCAATAACCGCACCGTTAAAGGTATCAAGGTAGTCCTCCAGTACCGAAAGCGTCGGTATGTCGAGGTCATTTGTAGGTTCGTCCAGTATAAGCACGTTAGGCGCACTCATTAAAACGCTCAAAAGGTACAAACGGCGCTTTTCGCCGCCGCTTAATTTGCTTACCGGCACCCATTGCAGCTCCGGCGGGAACAAGAAGCGTTCCAGCATCTGCGCCGCCGTTATGCGCGTACCGTCTGCGGTTTCAATATAATCACTGACGTTTTTTATATATTCCAAAACGCGGCAGTCAGCATCCTTAAACTCGCTGTGCTGGGCAAAATAACCAATTTTTACAGTTTGCCCAACCTTAACGGTGCCGCGTGTGGGCACAAGCCTCCCGGCGATAATATCCATTAAACTGCTTTTGCCGCTGCCGTTAGGGCCAACAATGCCAATGCGGTCATTGCGGAGCAGCACGTAATTAAAATCATCAATATAGGTTTTGCCGCCGTAATCCAGCCCGATGTGCTCGCACTCAATAATGGTTTTGCCAAGACGCGAGCCAACGGAAGAAATTTCCAGCTGCTGCTCGGTTTTGATGTTATTTACTTCTTTTTTCAATTCATTAAAACGCTCAATGCGTTCTTTGCTTTTGGTGCGGCGTGCTTCCGCCCCACGGCTTATCCACGCCAGTTCGCGCCTATACACGTTGCGCAGG
>ERZ780166.1470-NODE-1470-length-12401-cov-14.896971_pt1 | contig 12401 bp, 10 predicted proteins | sample MGYA00511366_ERZ780166 | MGnify/ENA primary metagenome ERZ780166 (study PRJEB29588, sample SAMEA2162231) | human gut metagenome | biome: human gut; feature: human-associated habitat; material: faeces | place: Denmark | collected 2008/2010 ...
TAAAGAACGACTTGAGGAAAACAAAAGAATTGTTGCAGAGCGAGAAAGAGAAAACACACACCGTCCAAGCCATGATAGAGGAATGTCGAGATAAGCAGAGACAGGCAGAACAGGAACGGGATTATGCACTCTCCCATCAGAAAAAAGTAGAGATACCGGTTGAAAAGCCGGTATTCTATCAAAAGTGCAGGAATTGTAACCAGACAGCTTATCTGAAAGCGAAGGAAAGGTATGATACGCAGAGAGAAAAAATGGCAGGCAGATATAAAGCAAAAACAGCTATGTATGAAGCATTGATGTTTCTGCTGATATGGTATTCCGCATCAACTACTCTTTTTCAGATGATACAGTCAAAGGTATTTATTTCTGATTGCAGAATATTCTTTGGTGCAATCGGAACTTTCACACAGACTATTGCTGGCTGGATTGCACTGATAGGAAAGAATGTGGCACAGATTAGTAATGGAATATCCAATCCTGTCATTGACAGAATTATATACTGGTTGATAAGAATATTGATTTGCGGTGGATGTCTGGTGGGTGCGGGAATACTTGTAGCGTTTATAGGGATAAAGATTGCAGGGCTATATAAGAAATACTGTTGGGATATGATTACCATACTGGTAACACTTATAAGCCTGGAAATAGCAATCTACTTTGGAGATTGGATAAAGACAGTCTTGCCGATCAATATGCTATTTCTCTTATTATTGGTGCAACTGGTATATGTTGGAATTAGGTGGTATGTAAAAGGATGGCAAGAAGCCAGAGGATATTATTAAAAAACTATTAGAAACTATTCATATTTACTTTCGTGCTAGGACAGATTATTCTAAAAATTCAGTGATGAGCATGCACATGAAATCTTACTTCGTTTAGGTACGAAAAAGGGCAATGGAAACTTTGTGTTCAGATGAGCTCTCACTATCTTGGTAACAACCGCAAGCAGCAGTGGAATATTGACGATGCATTCCGTATATATTCCACAACACATGGCTAAGCCCGACTAGAATGTGGGTGAAAAATTTTACAAGCGCCAGAGTTCCCTCTGGCGCTCATTTTACTTTCGCTGTGCGTTTTTTCTGTACTCTAATGGCAACAATCCCGTGCTTTTTCGGAATAATTCTGCAAATCGGCTTGAAGTGGAATAGCCTACTGTTTGGGCAACTTGCCCGACTGTCAGCTCTGTATATGCCAGCAGATATTCTGCTTGGCTCATGCGCCGCTGTTGAACATATTCCGTGATGGTGCAGTCGTAGTATTTCTTAAAACAGCTTTTGAGCTTTGTTGTTCCCATGCAGGCAATCTGTGTTAGCCGTTCCAGAGGAATATCAAAAGCATAGTGATCGCTAAGATAAGCGGCAACTATTTGGAGATTTTCAATATCCTGTTGAGAGAGCTTATGGGCTGGTTTATCAGGATGTTTCTTCTGATATTCCACCACCATTGAAACAGCTTCTGCAACTTTACCCTCATAAAAAAGTTTTGCTGCAATCCCTTCCCCGCGATAGTCTTTGATTTCTGTGAGTAACCGTGACATTTCTGGAAAGTCGGATGTTTGGTCGATCTTCCGAAATGCATCCACAGGATTGATCTGTGCCTCCGGGTACAGTTTTTTCAGGTAGTCCTCATAATATGCCGGTGCAATCTCAATCCCAACCGAACGGATTGGAATATTTTTATGTATCAAAGCCTTGTATGGAGCGTAGCCTCCAATAAATGTTTTGATACAACCGGCAGACAGTCTACGGTATGGAGATAATTCCTCCCCGGAAATAGAGTCATACCGAGTGATACTCAGACATTCCGGCATTGAGCATTCCAACATGAAATCTTCGTGGAAGGAAAAGTTATGGATTTTAATATCATATAAGTCTTTCTGTCCATAAGTCCAGTAGGTGCCTTCTCCAACTTCGGGAGAAAGTTTCCAGCAGTCACCTAATGCCCCATATTGCTGGTTGTCTGGGTCACGGATAAAACCGTGTTCAATCAGTAGCGGTGTATAAAACTGGTCAATAATTTCAGACATGAAAACAGACCACCTCCTTTTTGCAACGATTAGACGAACTTTTGAAAGGAACAGACGAGCATTGCCGGAACCTATTGAATGTTGTTCGATAAATGCGTATTGTATTAGGCGAAGATTAGAGGTATCTAACCGAAGAATATCACAAACCACTTGTCGAGTCAAGACAATGAAAGGTAGGAGGTCAAAATGAGTAATCAAGTAAATTCTATGAACAAAGGTCTGACAGTGAAAGACCTTGTAACAACAGGTATTTTTACTGCGCTGTTATTTGTTTTTGTATTGGTGGGCGGTGTCTTTTTTGCAACGAATCCTGTACTTACTTTTTTCATGCCAGCAGGAGGTGGGCTGCTTGCTGGCCCCATTTATCTTTTGCTGATTGCAAAAGCACATAAGCGTTGGAGCCTTTCTATAATGGGCGTTATCATGGGTATTATTTGGTTCGTGACTGGTATGCACTGGGCTTTTGCATTGGGCTACATGATCATGGCGATTGTCGCGGACTTTGTTGCTGGTGCAGGGCAGTACAAAAGCAAAAAACTCAACAGCCTGTCTTATATCTTGTTCTCTCTCGGTGGCACTGGTTCATATATCGTGTTCTTTGTTGACCCCAACGGCTGGGCACAGACCATGCTGGGAAACGGAACTGAACAGAGTTACATCGACACCATGCAGGCAACTGCAAATACCGGCATCCTGATTGCCATGTTTGCTGCTGTTATCATTACATCTGCAATCAGCGCTTTTGTAGGCTGCAAAATGCTGAAAAAGCAGTTTGAAAAAGCAGGTATTACAGCATGAGCGGTAAACGCCACAAGAAAGAGCTTTGGCTCGACCCACGGGCCAAGCTCTTTCTTATTCTTATGTGTGTTTTATCGTCCATGTTTGCGCCCTCACTTGCATATCAATTTATCCTTGTTATCCTGATTGCGATATTGGGGGCTTTCTTTGGAAAGTGGAAATATGTCATTAAGGCTGTATGCTTTTATGCAGTCATCTGTGCCCTGACAGTTTGGATCATGGCAGAAATGACAGGCACGCTGCGGACAATGTTTATTGCCTTTTTAGGCTTGTTTCATAAGGTCTATGCGTGCGGAACCTTGGCTGGGATTGTTCTGACTACTACAAAAGTCAATGAGTTCCTGTCTGCTATGAACCGTGTCCGCGCACCCAAAAAGTTAGTAATTCCTATGGCAGTTATGCTGCGGTACATTCCAACTATTCAAGAGGACTGGCGCTATATCACAGACGCTATGCGGATGAGAGATGTTTCACCATCTCTGGCGGGCTTTTTAACACATCCGGGCATGACAGTTGAGTGTATTTATGTGCCTTTATTGATGGCAGCTTCAAAAGCGGCGGATGATCTTTCTGTTGCTTCTGTCACTCGTGGAATTGAAAATCCCAATCCACGCACCTGTCTTGTCCAGATAAAATGCGGAATTTCCGATTGGGGCGTCATGTCCGTTGCCGTAGCTTATCTGATTTTTGAATTATGTGTGCGAGGAGGTGTGATCGGTTGATTGAGTTTGAAAATGTATCGTTTTCCTATACGGGGCAGGAACATGGTGGGCTGCGCGACATCAATTTGAAAATTTCGGACGGAGAATGCGTCCTGTTCTGTGGCCGCAGCGGGTGCGGAAAAACAACGATTACAAGGCTGGTGAATGGATTGATCCCTCAGTTTTATCAGGGGGAGCTTCATGGCCGTGTGCTGGTAGATGGTCAGGAAATCAGCAATATCCCCATGTATCAGATTGCCGCTAAGGTCGGCTCCGTTTTCCAAAATCCACGGACGCAGTTTTTTAATGTTGATACAGACAGCGAGATTGCCTTCGGAATTGAAAATGAAGCTCGCCCTCCTAAGAAATTGGCTGAGCGAGTAGAGCAGACAACTGAAGATTTACATATTCAAAAGCTACGGAACAGGAATATTTTTGAGTTGTCCGGCGGAGAAAAGCAGAAAATCGCTTTTGCTTCTGTTTATGCCATGAACCCACAGATTTATCTATTGGATGAACCATCCTCTAATCTGGATATGACTTCGATCCAAGAACTAAAGGAACATTTGCGGCTGATAAAAAAACAGGGCAAAACAGTTTTGATAGCGGAACATCGTCTGTACTACCTGATGGAGTTGGCTGACCGAATTGTTTATCTGGAAAAAGGAGAAATCAAAGGAATATACACCCCGGAAGAATTTTGGCAGCTATCTGAACCTGATCGTGAACACATGGGGCTGCGAGCTGTTGATCTACAGGCGGTATTCCCGCCAAAAGCCCACTTGCCTGCGCCTCCCCCTGTATTGGAGCTGCGGAATGTGACGCTCCGTTACAAGAAGCAAACAATTTTGCATGACATTGAGCTATCCGCCGGAAAGGGCGAAGTGATTGGTGTGGTCGGCCACAACGGAGCTGGAAAGACTACATTTTCCCGCGCTCTCTGTGGGCTTCACAAAGACTGCGATGGACAATTTTTGTGGGAAAGCGAGCCGATTGAGCGTAAGGAAAGGCTGAAACGCTCTTACATGGTTATGCAGGATGTGAATTATGAACTTTTCGCTGACAGCGTGGAGGCAGAGTGCTCCTTTGGTATACGCAATCCAGATCAAACACTGGTAAATGCAACTTTGGAGGAATTAGGCCTTACCCCATATCGGGAGCGCCATCCAAACACGCTTTCTGGCGGTCAAAAGCAACGAGTAGCTGTAGCTGTCAGCATGATTTGTGGGAAAGACTTGCTTGTATTTGATGAACCGACCAGCGGTCTTGACTTTGACAGTATGACGCAGGTGGCGGGACTGATTCAACGATTATCCGATATGGGAAAAGTCATTTTCATTGTCACTCATGATTTTGAGTTTGTCTGCCGTACCTGTTCTCGTGTCTTGCATTTTGACGAAGGCGAAATGCCCGATGACGTATCAGTTACAATGGAGGCTCTCCCGAAATTGAGAGAGCTATTCTCTGTTTCAGATGGAAAGGAGATGTAGTCTATGAAGCAGAAAAAAGAAAACAGTGTGGCATTGCTGCTCCATTGGGCCGGAGAACAAAAATTTTGGTTGTTTCTGGCAATCCTGCTGTCCATGTGCAGCGGGCTGTGTATTATTGTCCCATACATTGGGATTTACAGGTTGATGGATGCCACATTTAACAATGCCTGCACAAAAGAACTTGTGGTGCAGACTGTTGCAATGATTTCCGCCGCTGTTACCCTGCGTTTTGTCCTGTTCGGATGTTCTGGCGTGGCGGCTCATAAAGGTGCCTACGGCGCACTGTTCAAAGTACGCTGTATGGTGGCGGAACACATGGCCAGAGCTCCTTTGGGTGCCTTGAATGAACGGCGCACAGGAGATATAAAAACAGTTCTGAATGAAGATATTGAAAAGCTGGAGCTATTTCTGGCACATAATCTTCCCGATCTTGTATGCTATATGGTTGGGCCGGTAGTCATCTTTATTTATTTGATGACCGTTAATATTCCATTGGCGTTGATTTCCCTTGTTCCTCTGGTTCTGGCCGTGGTAGTAATGGGGATAATGTTCCGCAATACAGATGACCTGATGGAACGAGCCAACCAATCTATTACTGCACTGAACTCCGTTATGATTGAATACATCAGCGGAATGAAACTGATTAAAGCCTATAACATGGGGAGTAAGTCATTTCAGAAATTATCTGGCGCAATCCAGGAGGAAAACGCCATGTGGAATGAGACTTCCCGGCGTATGGGGCCTCCGTATGCAGCGTTTGTCGTTATCATTGAATGTGGAATGTTGCTGATGGTTCCGATAGGCGGGATGTTTTTTCTGAAAGGTTCACTGGCAGCCAGTACGCTCTTGCTATTTTTGTATGTCGGTTCTATGTATTTAACCGAAATCCGGCCTTTGCAGGAATTGGGAACAAACTTTGCAAATGTACTAAACGCTATCACCAAAACCAAAGAGATACTGGATATTCCGATTTATGAGGGTGGAACAGATTTCCCCAAAAACCATGATATTGAGCTTCGGAATGTTCGATTTTCTTATAACGGAAAAACCGATGTGCTGCATGGTGTCAATCTCAAAATCAGTGATGGCGAGCGCATGGCTCTTGTGGGCAGATCTGGTGCCGGTAAAAGCACTGTGATTGAACTGATTTCCCGGTTCTATGATGTGCAGGAAGGCGAAGTGCTGATTGGCGGCAAAAATGTCAAGGAGCTTGACTACGATACCATTCTGAAAAATATAGCCATCGTATTTCAAAAGACTTTCCTCACCCGTGACAGTGTGCTGGAAAATATCCGCATGGGTAGTAACGCTACTCTGGAAGAAGTGCGGGCTGCTGCAAAAGAGGCACAGATTGATGACTTTATCATGTCCCTGCCGGATGGATATGACACAAAAGTGGGCAGTTTCGGCTCACGCTTTTCTGGCGGAGAAAAACAGCGGATTGCGATTGCCCGTGCAATTCTGAAAAATGCACCTATCTTAATTTTGGACGAGGCCACAAGTGCCTCTGACCCGGAAAATCAGATGGAGATTGATAAAGCTATTCAAAATCTGTGCAAAGGCAAAACAGTCATTGTAGTAGCACACCGTTTGAGTGCTTTGAAAATGTGCAACCGGGTGGCTGTGGTGGAAAATCATACAATTACCAGCGTTGGCACCCATGAGGAAGTTCGGAAGAACAACGCCTACTATCGAAATGCGTGGAAAGACTACGAAACAGCCCGGAATATCACTTATCAGTTGGAGGGAGGCGAGCAGCATGAATGAGCATGATGTATTGAAAAAGAACCACAATTTCTATATTGGTGTCGGCGGAACCGTTCTGGAAGGACTTCTTTCCGGCAGCCTGTTTATGCTGCTTTACTCTGTTATGCAGTTTTTGTGGTCGGGCCAATTTGACATGAACCGTGTTCTGGCTCTGACCAGTATAATTGCAGTGGTTTTTCTTCTTCGTATCCTGATTTACAGCTACGGTTATACCAAAGCGCAGATTGGCGGTGCAGAGGTCAGCAAAAATATTCGGCTTTTTATGGGCGACCATTTAAAGCGCATCCCACTGTCCCGATTTTCGCAGGGGCACACTGGCGATTATATCAATACCATTACAAGCGACGTAAACAACTACGAAAAAATCCTGACCCATAAAGTCGGAGATTTGGCAAAGAATTTTACCCTGTCATTGATGTTGATTGTCTTTGTTATGACGCTCTATGTTCCGGCTGGAATTATCCTGCTGATAGCCGACCTTCTTTTAATCCCCAGCCTATGGCTTTCTTTCCGCATGGTACGGAAATATGGAAAAGAAAAGAACGATATTTGTGCGGAGAACGTCAGTAGCATTGTTGAGTATGTTTCTGGTATTCAGACTTTTCGAGCCTATGGTGTGGGCGGTATGAAGAACAAAACTGTTATCAACGCCATGCGGGAGTTTTGCCGGATTAGCTTTGTATACGAGGCAAAAGTGCTTCCTATTGGTGCGGGCTTTGGTATCTTGAGTTGGCTGTCCTGCCCGCTGGTTATCTTGCTGTCCTATGCCCCCTGGGTCGCAGGGACACTGAACACGGTGGACTACCTTTTGATTTGTATGCTGCCCCTGTTCTGTGCAAAGCTGGCTAACTCGATTTTTGTAGACCTCACCAGTTATAAGAACCTGATGATCTCGAAAAACAAAATCTTGAGTGTAATGAATGAGCCGGAGGAAACTGGCAGCATGGAGCCGCTTCACACAGCTACCCATGAAATCACATTTGACAATGTAGATTTTGCATATGTTCCCGGTGAACCGGTACTAAAACACGCCACCTTTACGGTGCCAGATCAAAAGCTCACGGCCATTATCGGAGACTCTGGCTCCGGCAAATCTACTATTTTGAACCTGATTGCAAAATATTATGAAGCAACGGGCGGGACGATTTCTATTGGCGGTAAACCCATTAACCATGTTGCCGCAGAGCGTGTACTGGAGCAAGTTTCTATGGTAGACCAGGACATATTTCTTTTTGACGATACCATCCGGGATAATATCCGACACGCTCGCCCTAATGCTACGGACACGGAAATCGAGGCTGCCTGCCGGGAGGCTAACTGTGACAGCTTCATCCGTAAGATGGAAAAGGGATACGATACGCCGACTGGCGAGAATGGAAATCTTCTCTCTGGCGGTGAGCGTCAGCGAATTTCAATAGCCCGCGCTATACTGAAAAATAGCCCCATCCTGCTCTTGGATGAAGCAACAGCATCTCTTGACATTGAAAATGAGCTTGCCGTAAAGCAGGCCATCGCTAATCTATTAAAAGAGAAAAAGACTGTGGTAATGATTGCTCATACCCTTTCCATCGTCAAAAATGCAGATCAAATCCTTGTAATGGGTGATGGCAGGATTGCTGAATCTGGAACCCATGAGGAATTGCTTGCGAAAGGCGGAAAATATGCTGCTATGTGGAACGCAGAGCAAAAAATATCGGCTTGATAGAAGCTAAAGAAGAATAATTGCATAGCGCATGAACCTGCCCCGACTACGGGGAAAGAAAAAAACGCTGGCTGGGGCAGGTGATTTGCGCGCCTATTTTAAGTTATTATCCTAACGGCGGTTTTGAGAAATCAGAGCCGCCGTTTCTTGCGTATACCTAAAAGGAATCTTCCGCATCTATCCACATTTGCATCGTTCCATCAAGATACAATCTTGCATACTCAAGTGGTTCATCAATGGCAAGTGCGTTTAATGCACAGTCAGATCCGGGAGTAGTTGTTAAATTCTTCTCAGCTTCCCAGCAGTCAATGCGGAGCATATAGCCAGCAGAAGTATAAACATCAATGCTGTTGCGTTGTGGATTGTATTCTGCAAATATCGTTCTCATCGTATCAAATCTCCTTATCGTTCAATCAATCATTTGTTGCAAAAATCAGAAGCATTTCAATCAGTTCACCATGTCACTTTTATTTTGTGTTATACTGTTTTATAAGATTTTCTTTCCCTTGTTTTTTCCCTTATCAGAGTTCGTAAACACTCATGGGACAATATAATACAAGGGAAACAATAAGGGAAAGCTCACCTGCGACAAACTTAGTGTTTTCAAGGGCTTGAGAGATATTTGATAATAAAATATAACAGTTATTAAATCCCTTTGAATATATGAAATCTCAATTCAAGTTTGTCGAACTGACAAACCATAACAATTTAATATAAACAACAGCGTTAGAGCATTTATGTGATTGAAACATAGATGTTCTTTTTTTGTGCCCTTTGGGCAATGTATATGAATGTAACTTTAGGACATTTTGTCCAGAAGTTCAGATAAAGGAAATTAAGGAGGAACAAGAGATGTGCATTAAAATGTGTATCCTATGGGTGAGAGCACCCACAGACAGAAGCCATAGGAAAATATATAACAGGAGGACAGAACAATGGTCGATGAGTTGACGCAGGAGTCATTCCAAACGGGAAAGGCGATTGTGACTGTCAGCGTGGATCTGATAACAGCCATTGCGGAAGCCTGTAAACGTTCAGAAGAGAAAAATCCCGGTATGAGTGCGGAGCAGAAGGAAACTCTGCTCGGCAAGGTAGTCGATAAGGTGGTTTCCAACTATAAGGAGACACATGGCTCGTTAAAGGATTTTAACCAAGAGGGTAAAGATGTTACTTCCATAGATGTGAATGATGAGAGAACCGCAGAGATATTAAAGAAAGCGTGTAAAAAAAGTCATATTCCGGTGGATATGAGAGAAGTCACACGGGCAGATGGTTCGGTAACACATGCAGCATGTGAACCTTATTTTATGACGATGCTATTTGTAGTATTCATGGCAAGAAGCAGAAAAGCGGAGTTTCAGATACCATTTGAACGACCAAAGATGAAAATGCTCCTGCAGAGTATCGGTATCTCAGTATGCTTCTGATGATGTAGCTGACCGGATAGGATTGATAGAATGATTTGCATGATGTTGTGGTATTAATTGCGGGTATGAGTGAAAAATGGTATAATCAATGTGTATTTTTCGATTATAAGTGGTTAGGATTATATAGTATATGACACAAAAGAGGGGAAACAAGGGATGGCTTTTGAAGAAGAACTTAAAACACTAATAGAAAGAACAAAAAAGAATGGCACAGATACCAGTATGTTCTTGAAAAAATTAACATGGGAATGACAATAAAGGGAATGTACAGACAAGATGTATATGAACTTCCTACAGATAGCATAAGAGAGTTGATTGCAAACGCAGTGGCTCATCGTAGTTATCTTGAGCCGGGAAATATACAAGTGGCATTGTATGATGACAGACTAGAGATTACTTCGCCGGGTATGCTACTGAATAATGTTACGATCGAAAAAATGATAGAAGGTTACTCAAGACCGAGAAATCCCGCAATCGCAAGAGCTTTTGCGTACATGAAAATTATTGAAAAATGGGGAACTGGAATACCGAGGTTATTTGCAGCCTGTGAGGAATATGGATTACCGAAGCCGGAGTTGATTGATTTTGATGGCGATTTCAGAGTAAATATGTATCGAAAAAGGGATGCTAATACAGAAACTAACACAGAAACTAACATAGAAACTAACACAGAAACTAACACAGAAAATGTAGGGAGAATAATTAGGCTCATGGGTGAACAGCTTTCCATTACAGTAAAGATGATTGCACAGCAGCTTGGGCTTTCTGTTGGAGGAGTTCGTTATCATATCAATAAATTAAAGAAAGATGGTGTTGTGGAGCATATCGGTTCTTCTAAGAAAGGTACATGGGTAATCCATGATTAAAATTGTTGTATTGCGAGTGGAATAGTATACTAAAAGCAAAAGGTGAACAATTAAAGCGATTATGCCGATATACAATGTGAGTCAGTAAATGGATTTACAATATAATGTGCACAAGGAGGTTACATTACGTCAAAAATTACAGATTATGCTTTTTTGTTTCAAAATTCATCCGGAAAGTCGGCATTTAATCCAATAGGGAGTTTCCAATTATCCCAGCTCAATAGCAGTGCAGTACAATCACAGTTAAAAGCAGCAGGGATTAACACAAACAGCAAACAATATAAAACCGTTATAAGTAAAATGATGCAAAATGCAAACGGAATGATGTATACCAATCCGGCAGCCATAAAGAATTTGATGAAGAACTATGACAAAGATGGGGACTATATTTCTCCGGCAACTGGTCTTGCCGGTATGGACGCAACGGATATTCCTATTTCGCAGAGACACGTGATTATTGATATTCCTGAAAAAAACAGACAGGAAATGTTTGATAATGCAAAACGGGAGTTCCTTGAAGAAAATGGAATTGCAAACGGAGATACTACAAAACGTTCAGATGTGTTTTACCATTATCAAAAGTTTGCAAAGAAGCGGGACAGATTAAAGGGGACGTGGACTTTAGAACAATATGAACGACAGTATAATCAAGCTTTTTATGATGCGGCAAAGGCTGCCGATCCAACATGGAAACCTGGAAAAGCGATAAAAGCAGGTGCGTTGGATGGGATTACAAGAGAGCAAATTGATAAATCATTGACTGTAACGATGGGACAATATGGAGAAATATTCAAGAGAGGTTTTGATCTGAAATTATAATGATCTGAATATATTAGTAGACAGAACGGCATTTTGTGTAACAAATGCCGTTCGGATGCCTTTTCTATAACTTTACTGCAAAGCATGAGGATTAAATATCTTCATGCTTTTTCCCTAGATAGGTGTCAATTTCCTTCTGGTGGCGCTGCAGCTCCTTTAGATCACGCTCGTTTTGTTGCTGCTCCTCAAGGTTATACATATCCTGCTCAGCCTGCTCGAGTCGATTTTGCAGTATTTTGATATTGGAACTGGTGATTGCAGTGAGGTCTATGTTGTGGCTTTCCAGTGCGAATTTCGCATCATGGTAGGCGTTTAGCTGGAGACATAGCTTCGTATGTAGCTTTCCGCTTTTCTTTTCGTTCTTTCGCTCTTTCCTTTTGCGTTTTCAGATAGGCCTGTCGTCTCGAAATTCTCTTTTTTATGTTGTCGTCGGTATAGAAGGAACCGAGAGAGTATAAATTTAGCAAACTTCATCAAATCTTTATTTTTCCCTGATAGATTATATTTCAGTAAGAAATAAAATATAGAAGGAAGGATAGAAAAGATGGAAATGATGTTGCAGACACAAAATTTGTGTAAATATTTTAAAAAGCAGAAAGCGGTAAATAATGTTTCACTCAATATAGAAAAAGGACAGATTTATGGACTGCTTGGACCGAATGGTGCTGGTAAATCTACTACATTGAAAATGCTGACCGGTATGATGAAACCCACTGCAGGAAAGATTTACTTTGATGGAAAACTTTGGGATAGGAAAGATTTATCAAAAATAGGAGCGTTAATTGAAAATCCGCCTATTTAT
>ERZ780166.1472-NODE-1472-length-12400-cov-5.366464_pt1 | contig 12400 bp, 12 predicted proteins | sample MGYA00511366_ERZ780166 | MGnify/ENA primary metagenome ERZ780166 (study PRJEB29588, sample SAMEA2162231) | human gut metagenome | biome: human gut; feature: human-associated habitat; material: faeces | place: Denmark | collected 2008/2010 ...
GAAAGCGGTAATGCAGCATAAACCTTGTAAAGCCATCGGTGAGCTTTCTCTCGGTGCCTTCAAGCACCTGAGCAACAGCCGTAGACATATTATCAAAGCGTATCCTCGCATGTACGCCGCCGATATACTCAAAGATACGGCGCATACCGATCAGCAGGAATTCCTGATTCTGTGAAGGGAACACCTGTGCATAGGCTTTATCCGAATACGGAAACGACATGACAAGCTCATACGCCTTGTGTTCGTTTCCATCAGCATCACAGCGCAGAAATTCTCCAAAGTCAACCTGAGCATGAGCCATGGGGTGTGCAAGCGGCAAGCAGCCTACGAGTCCCTGGCGCAATACGAAACGCTTTTTGCGGACGTATCGTTTCACGCTGCTGTATCCGCCCGTGTAACCGGCTTCCGCACGAAGCCGGTCATATATCCTCTTGGCGGTATGCCGCTGCTTTCTTGGGGCTGTGGCATCACCTTCGAGCCTTTCATTGATGAGGGGAATATACTCACCGAGCACCGGATAGTTATCCGGTTCCATGTTCGGGAGCTTATCGTCATTCCAATCTTCCATGTCAGCGTATTTGCAGACTGTACGGTAGTTGACCTTTGTCCTTCGCTGGATCTCGCTCTTGCTTACGTCGTCTTCGTACAACTGCTTGATGTACATCTTTTCTGCCATACTTATCACCTTTCCGCTACCTCCTTTAGCCAAGGGGTTTTGCCTCTCAGCTAAAATTGTAGCATTTTATTCAGGAGCTGACAACGGCTCGGCGGTGGCTGTTCACCTATGCACTTTTGGAGCCCTTTTTCTGCATTTCTATTTTACCATAAACACTGGTAGAGCATTTCTTCTATCTCCTCCACGAAATATCCGTAGCTTAGGAGCAGGTCAATGTCCTCCCGGGATACGCCTATTGAGCTTGCGAAGTCTTTGAGTTGCTTTACGTCCTGCGGTTCTGACGTGCAGGTTTCGGGGACGTTCCACCAGTCACGTCGGAAGTAACGGTAATCATACATCATCAGGTTTGATGTGTCAAACATTCCACGCTCCATTGCGCCTGTGTTGTCGATTTTCAGAATGTCACCACAACTGGTGTTGATTTTCTGGTGCTCTATGCTGATGATTCCTAATCTCGTCAGTGCACGGTCAAGAATTGCTTCTGTGCTGGCATAGACATACAGTCCGCAGGTTTCGTAATGATACAGTGCAAGAGGGTTATCGCCTTTGACGAAATACACGTTATTATGCTCGTCCAGAACAGTAAACACAAAAGACCCCTCGACAAGCTCAGCCGTCTCAGATATGGACTGTATGTCGAGGGTTTTCTGCTGTTCCAGAAGCTACACGGCTATGTAGCTATCTGTCTTTACTGGTGTGCTCGGAAGTGACATCTGCTTGCGTAACCTCACATCATTGTGAAGTACGCCGTTGTGGGCGTTGCCATGAAGGTCACAATGATGACCGGCATGGTCTGCATCGGATTGGGGCAGGGCGTTCAGCCACTGCTGGGCTACTGTGTCGGTGCGAAAAACTGGGAGCGTTACAGAAGCGCCCTCAAATTCTCGCTTATATTTGCTTTTATCCTCAGTACCGTGCTGACGCTGATCTGCTACCTCTTTACCGGACAAATTGTCAGCGTGTTCCTCACGGACGCTGCGGCGTATGATTACGGTGTTTCCTTTGCACCAGCTTTCTGTTTGGCGCATTCTATGTGCTGATCAACGCACTGCAAGCACGCGGTGCGGCAACAGAACGGCGGGAGCATGAACGCTTCGCTTAGCGGGATCACCCGTGACAGGTGTGAAAACAGCGCCTCGCAGGAGGGGAAGGCGGCGTCCCGTAAGCCGTTCCCATACACCCAGCCATACAGGAACAGTATCATTACGCAGAACAGATGCAGGCACATCCAGGGAGTCAGCCCGAAGATGTTGAGGGTGCGGTAGACCGCCGCACCCCTTTTGTCGGTGATGAATCTACCGGCGTTGAGAAGCCCGATTCCGTAGAAAATTATCACCGGGAACGCCAGGAACATCGCCAAGCTGTTCCGCCAGGGGGGATATCTGAGCCGCTGTGCGTGGGGTCGCCGTATATCATCAGCCAGTCGCCGGAGCCGTGGCACAGGCAGCCGGGCATTTCGCAAATGAATGAAATCATAAGAGCGCGTTTACCGTTTTCCTCGTTCATGGGTGAGTTCTCTCGCCGATTAGTCGGAGCTAATATCATATTGCGATAATGGCGTACTGTCAGCAGGCTCAATAGACAGAGGTCAGCCGAGGGCGGTGTCAAGGCTCATCATGACGACGAACCCGGCGGCGAAGCTCAGCAGGTACGGCAGTACCGGGACGACCAGCCCGGAAAGCAGCACGGTCAGGATGGCGGCGAGGGGCTCCACGGCACCAGAGAGGGTACCCAGCAGAAACGCCCTGCCCTTGCCCATTCCGGAGGAGCGCAGCGGCAGGGAGATTATAGCGCCCTCAGGGAAGTCCTGGATAGCAATGCCGAGGGAGAGCGCCAGCGCGGAAGCGGCACGCTCCAGGATAAACTATGCGGGGCTTTCCGGAAAGTACGGAAGCGGATTTGCCGACTTTGCCGCAGAGGTCACGGCAGAAGGCATGGCAGGAGCCTTCACGCTTACGACTGACGGACGGACTTTATCAGCAGAGGAAATTTCTTCTGTTTTTTCCAGGGTGGATTACAGCGCGGTGAGCCACGTTGCGGACTACATATCCGTCAAGAGCGGTATACGGAACCTGAAAGCGTACCTGCGCTCGGCGCTGCTGTACAGGGCGGTCGGGGAGCTTTCCCAGAAGCCCGCCCCGGCAAAGCGCGACTACGACGAGCCGCTCTGGTAGTCCGCGGAGGTTCTCAGGCGGGAAATATCAGCCCTAGGAACATCACCGCCCCGGCGATATTTCCCTTTGCGGGGAGCTTCGTGGGCGGGAGCGATACAATTAGGAAGTTTTTTGCAACAATTAGGAAGTTTTGCTTGACGGCGAAATGAAATTGTTGTATAATTATTATAAAAATAGGAGCGGGCGCGGCGGAAGCCGAAAAGCCCGGCACACACAAGGAGGAAACAATGAAGCATAGATTATTCAAATGCGGCAGGCTGAGCGGAATGCTCCTGGGAGCCGCGGCGCTTCTGGCGATGGTGCCGCTGATGTCGGTTCCGGCTCTGGCGGAGGAGCCAGGTGCCGCTTACGCAGCGGCCTCAGCGCCGGCGGTGTCAAACTCAGACGGCATGGATTTCACCCCTACGGCGAACTACTGGAATTATTACGATGAGAGCGGCGCAAGAAAACAGTTTAGTCCTGACGATGTCGGCTGGAATATTTACGCCATGGACTGGAAGTGGTACGGAAAGGGCGAGGGCGATATTCAGCCCAATACCCTCGAGATACTGAACGGTTTTGATCTCTATACCACCGATAATTACGCGATAAAGCTCCCGGCGGGCAGCACCGTGATTTTCCATGCCGACGTCCTGCTTGAATCCAAGGTCAACTGCATATACTCCGAAGGATCAATCACCCTTAAGGGCGTGAGCGAAAACAATGACAGGCACACGCTGACATTCGGCAGTGCGGGAATATCCTCCGGATTAGACGTTACAGTCGAGAACCTCAACCTCAAAACCGACCCGGAATCCGTTGAAAGCTACGAACATGCCATTGAAGCGAATAGAAACCTCAGGCTTCAGGAATGCTATTTCTACGCCGGCGACGAATGGAAGGGAAAGAACGTAGTAAACTGCGATACCTACAATATAAGCAGGGACGTTAACATTGATATCCCCGGCTCGTATTTCACTTCCATTTCCGGATCTGGGAACTATATCGCGGATATCGCTTATGCCAGCAACGTTATATTCGACGACGGCAACGAAATCAGAATCGGCGAAATCTACCTAAATATAACCAACACGTTAAGCCCGGCGGACGAATCCGCGCGCATGGAACTCGTCACAAATGCCTTCTGGACGGCGGACTACGGTCAGTATATTTACGAGGAAGCGATGTCCGACACCGACAGCGGCAGTTACAAGACCCTCGGCGGCAAGACCTATTCGATAGAGCTTTCCGACCTGATGAGCACAAACATCAACGAATATAAATGGGTCCTCGTTAACGCCGAGTCGCTGAACTTAAAAGGTTACAAAATCGGTTTATCTATCGGGCTTGACAATATCTGGTACCTTAACGTCACCGTACCGAACAAGGATCAGTACTGGAATACAGACGTTTACATTGACTTCTCTGACACAGAGTACGCATTCGGCACCGGGGAGACAAAGAGGCTTCACTTAATTATCGGCGAATCGTTAAAGACCAACAAGCTTGAAATAGTCAACCCAAGCCTTAATGACGCGGACGACCTGCTGAACCATGTCGATATGTCCCTTAAAATCAACAGCAACGGCGATGAATTCCAGTATATTAAAGATTCCGGGGTATACTACCTGATTCCGGAGGGGTATGAGTTCAAGCTGTCCCTCCTGCCGAAAAACTGCGAGCTGACATATGTAGCTTACGGTGATTCGGATACGGACTGCGAGCCGATAGGTCCATCTATTGACGCGCTCTATACTATCTTACCGGAAAGCGACAAGGGCGTGTATATCTGGTATTCCGAGTCAGACAAGAAGCAGTACAGCACTCTGAGTATCTCGGACGAGCTTATCAGCGCAGTGAAGGCGGGAAAGATCAACAGCGTCATCGCCTACGACGATGTGAGCGACAAAACCTGGAGCCTTGACAGCGCAACAAATGAATTCCCGACCAGCTTCCTGAACGGCAAATCAATAGAAATAACGATCTCCGCCAAGGACTACGGCGTAAGCGACATCTGCGGAAAAGAGCCGCGCTACAGCTCAGAACAAGGGATCAATCTCTATAAGCTGGACTACCTCTTTGTTGAGGGAGACACTGTGATAACCGCTCCGGTGCGCGAGCTGTGCAAGTTCAACGCATTTTCGGTCAACGGTCCTCAGCCCATAATAAAGGGCGACAGAGACCCATCCGGTATGGGCTATCTCGGCGTGGAGTACACGATAACCGCTCCGTACTCCAAAGGGAAGCTCCTTGTCGGCGCTGACTTCAACGGCACGCCTATAGAGCCGTACACGGCGGACGATAATGGCTGGAACTACAAGGTTACAACGATCAGCGGAGCAGAAAACAAGTTCGTGTTCAAGTACACCGACGTTGCGACCCTCAGGATACCCAAGCCGGAGCACGGCAAGGTGGAGTTCACCGGAACTTTGGACGGCGGCAGGGGCGTTAACACCCTGGCAGACGGCACCAGCGTCTACACACTGGCGACAAACGACACGGTGACGCTCAGGTTTGTTCCCGACGACGGATACAAGTTCGTATCTGCGGCGCAGGACGGCTCTGAGCTGAAGGTCGGTTCTGACGGCACCTGTGTTATAACAATGGATCAGCTCGCTGACTGGACCATCACGGCGAAGTTTGTGAAGAAGTCCGGAGGTTCTACAGGAGGTTCCTCCGGCGGAAGCCACAGACATTCCACTGACTCTGACAAGACGGCGGAGAGCACTCCGACGATGGACGGCAAGCCGATGAGCTGGAACGACATCGGTAATTATCTGAGCAAGCTTCCGGAAAACAGTTCCGCGAAGGTCTCGCTGAACGGCAGGACCACCCTGCCCGCAGCAGTTATCAGCGCGATAAAAGACGGAAAGCTTACTGTTGAGTTCGTCATTGACAGTGCAAAGAGCTGGGTAGTATGCGGCGACAAGATCGGCACAGTTTCTGCGGCTGAGCTTGCGGCTTTCCAGGGCAATGCTGACTCCAGCGCTCTTCGCGGCGTGTTCGGAGTTGACCTCAAGGTCAGTGGCACAAAGGTTCCGGCAGAGATGAAGCTAACGTTCCGCAAGGAGTTCGCGGGTCAGTTCGCGAACGTATACAAGCTGAACAGCGGCGTTCTGGAATTTCAGCGCTGCGTAAAGGTCGGCGCGGACGGCACTGCGGTGATTCCCGGGGCTGACGCGGCTGGCGAGTACGTTGTTATGGTTTGCGAATTCAGCGACCTCCCCGGCGACGCAGATAACGACGGCGTACTCAGCGCCCTCGACGCCTCCGCGATTCTCAAGGAGATAGTAGACAAGGCGAAGTCTGCGAACGCGGCTGTGTGCGACTTTAACGGCGACGGAGAAGTCAACGCGCTGGATGCAGCGGCAGCGCTGAAGGCGGTCGTAGAAGTAAGGTAATTCGTATCGCGAGATAAATTACGGGCAGGCTTGACGTCTGCCCGTTTTCTGTAAACTATAATTCAGCGTCGTAGTATGCTTCCGAAAAAGTCCATCGGACTGTTCCGGAGGACAGGCTCAGCAAAGACAGCGTGTTGCTCATGGGAGAAAACTCTTACGTTTGTCAATTTTCTCGGATTTCCGGCGTCCGGCGCTTTGCCTAGGACGCATACGGCTATGCGAAAAAGCTGAGCTGTACGACATCAAACCGATTGCAGATAAAATCACGCAGGATATGCTGACCATCTGCGCAAATCAGAATCATTTCATAGATCACCGCCTGGTTGGCAGAGAAATAAATATGCTGAAAAACGTTTCCGGCTGTTCGCCGACAAGGAGGACGCGCAGAACCACTGCAACGTCGGCAACGGAAAGCTAGCGCTTGATTTCATCTGCGGCTGGATCTCACAGATAAACGGCGAAAAGCAGTAACAAATTCATGTAGTTCCATGAGAATAAAAAGCAGCATCGGACAATGTGTTTCCGGTGCTGCTTTTTATGGGAACCTCTAAAAACCGGTGTGAAAAGCAAAAATGGGCAGGGCGTGCCAGATTCTGGAAAAGCCAACGAAGATGGTGCGCACTGCACATTTTCGCTCGCATGAGGTTTTTAGAGGCGACCTTATGTATATTCAGCTTTCTTTCACGAGGTCGTATAAGCATGCGCTTTCATCAAGCTTTCTTGTGCGGATGTTGTTCATTCCCAGGTGGACGTATTTGTCGCGTTTCAGCACGGCGTCCGTTTCCAGGAGAACCGGGCAGTCTCTTCTTATGCCCTCGCCAAAAGCGATCTCAAGCGCTTTACGCATATACCCCTGCCCCTGATACTGCTTTCGCACGACCAACATTCCCACGAAGATATAGGGCCTTTTTTCCTTCTTTATGGTGGCTTCATACGACTTGCCGCCTTTTTTTATGGCAGAAAGCATTTTTACCGCTCCCCTGAAGCCAAGCGTGCTGAATACCGCTTTCAGAAGTATCATGCCAGCGGACGGCGGCAGCTTATCCTTTGAATATTTGTATGAAACGAACGCTTCGTGGTTTTCGCTCGTGCTGTAAATACAGCCGGCTGCCAGCATTGCGCGGACATATCCGCAGATGTATTCCTTTACGCTGTCCCTGCCGTTATATAAAAATGACATTCCCTTTTCGCCGTCGGCATACTGGAAATCCGCGAAAGCCTCACCGATCTCCTCAATTTCCCTTTCGCTTAATTCTGTGACCTTAATTATAACAAAAAACCTCCTTTACTTGGCTGACGGGCTTTTATCCCCCACAAACCAGTAATCGCAGCAATCACCTCCGGAAGCCAGCGTCTGCTTTCTGATGAGCTTTGCGTGCATAAGCTCCGCGGACAGCAGGTCTATTTCGCACATGACCGGCAGCACCTCGATATAGCCCTCCCGGCGTGCAAAATCGTTCAGGGGACATCTGGTGAAATGATAGTAGAACCCCTCCGAATGCTTGGTTTTGTCGAAATTGAAGTCCCACGAAACTCCTTTGTACTGCGGGTGGACTTCAAGCCACTCCGCATTTTTGTGCATTCTCTTTTCCAGCTTTTCAAGCCCGGACCTGTTTGCATTCACAAACAGTCACACTAACTTCATGGCCGGAAACTGCATTACTGCACGAGTTATCTCACGCAAATCGTCAACGCTTATTTTCCCGTCTGCCGCTTCCCATAAGGCTAAAAACAAAAGACCCTCGAACAAATTCGAAGCCATGGGGTTGTCTTTTCCGATGTCGTCGGCACGGTTCAGCATATCACGGTAAACCGCATCTGTTTTTTGTATCAGCGAAGCAGCTTCTTCTTTTCCAAAACGCCTGACAAGATCCTTCTTAACAAGTGGAATTATTATTTTTCAGTATTTATCTGTGTACTCCATCATAATTATATCCCACCACTACTATATATCGGGTTAGTCAGAACTACCTGATTAAATTATACTACAAAAGAATGCTCCTGTCAAGGGAGGATCGTAAAAATCAGAAAACAATAAAGCTGTAACGTATGCCGCAGCCGAATCTGATTGTCAAAAACGTGCCCATATTATTAACGCGATCAAATATTGACCCGTAAGCAATGCTTAGAATAGAAACTTTGATTGTTACCTTTTAGTTGAAAAAAGGCGCAGTTATCACATATCAGACAGAGCTAAGGCAATGTTCTGAATATGAGCAGCACTTCGTATTCTTGTCCAATAAATACTAAGCAGTGCTGGCTGTCATGCATGAATATTCATAGTCACTCAGAACGATACAACAGAAGCACAGCGTTCTACAGAGCAGCTTGGTGATACAATACAGGAAAGCAAGCACTCTGCTGTCCGGTGATGATTTCACATCATACTATCAGGGACTTATTGATATTTCAAATCGCACTAGCGTGGCATTCGATGATCTTGCCGAATCAATGTATTCCGCTTTGTCAGCTGGTGTTGAGCAGGAAAAGGTTCTCGAATTCGTGGAAAATTCGGTTAAGCTGTCTAAAGGTGGATTTACTCAGACTGCTACAGCAATAGATAAAAGGTACAGGTTGCCAAAAATCAAATAGATAATCTGACAAGTGCAATTGCTGAGCAGATGCTACCGATAATTGGCGAGGCGTCGCAAGAAGTATCTGAAGCAATAAATACTGCCGATGTAAAAGAAATAGCTGATAAAGTCGTAAGCTTTATTTCCGGAACGCTTACGCTGCTTCTGAAAAACATCAAGCTTATGGTTCTTGACGAGCCGACGGAGGGCATTCAGCCGAACGTGGTTTCCGAGATCGCCACGACGCTGTTCCAGAAGCAGGTACTTCTTTTCGTTCCCTATGGTGACTGTGAACATGCGGCACACGAGTCCTCCCTCCGCGTACACATCAAGTTATGCTTCGCAGGCAAATTTCACTTTTTCGACAAACTGAACGATCTCTTCCGGATTTCCGGGAGGGATCATCGTTTATTTGTACTGTTCCGCCATTTTCTGGAGCTCCGCCCTGTATTCGCTGACGAAATCATCGGGGGCTATCACCTTCACCCAGCTTCCCTGGGAGAGCAGGTACATCATTATTCCGGCGCCGTATACTTCCGCCTCAATGAGCGCCTTACCGCTGCTGATATCCAGCACCACCGCCGTCGGGAGCCTGTCCAGCACCGCCTGGAGGGACGGTCCGCTGAACTCGAACCGGATAGTCCTGCACACGCCGGGGAACATGAACTGTATCTTCTTCCGGAGCGCTCCCTCGTCGAAATCCACGCCGGAGGGCAGCTCGAATTTCGTGCGGTGCTCGATTATCGAGGTTATCCTGTCCACCCGGAAATATATCGGGGAATAGCCGGGATCCTCCGCACGGTAGGCTATCAGGTAGAAGTAGTACTCGCTGAACATTATCGACACCGGGCGCAGCGTGTGCGTCACCCGGTCGCGGTTCATCTTGTAGTAGGTTATCGTGATCTCCGTGTGGGAGCGGATATCCGCGGCGAGTTTCCAGAGGGTGTCCACAACGCCTTCGGAGCAGTCGTGCCGCACCTCGCAGTAGTGGTACTTTTCCTTGGCGATAAGGCTGTCCAGCAGCGCCTTATCCTTGGTGGAGGTGAATCTGCGCAGCTTTCCTATCATCTCCAGAAGCTCCGGTTTGCTGAATGCGCGGCTTCCTATCAGCACCTTTATAACCGCCAGGGTTTCGCTGTCCCGGAGGAAGTCGTCGATCCGCAGGGTGTAGCACTTTTCACTGCGGTCGTAGACCAGCTCCGCGTGCCCGGTCAGCTCCCGGTTTTCCGCCAGGAAGCAGCGTATCTCGCTGATGTCCCGGGAAATACTCTTGGGGGACACCCCGTATTCGTTCGCGAGGTCGGCGACAGTTATCCTTTCGCCGCGCATTCCACGCAGGAATATCGCAAGGCAGCGTTCGTTCTTTTCTATGCTCATAGTCCCTCCGCATTCATTTGGTGTTTTTATTTTACCTTAATTCCTTTGACTAATCAACAGGTTTCACGAAACTGGGTAAATAATTATATGACCGCATTTCGGGCACAGCTTTACGGATTTGTCCTTCAGCCGCATTCCGCAGCCCGGGCACGCCGGCTTCACCGGAAGAAAGTACATGCGTATCATCTCCTTCTGGCTATATTGTAACACTACAGGAGGACACCCCGGCGTCCGTATAAAAACTTCCTGAGCGGCACACATTACTAAAAGTAAAGATTAACTATACTTCAGTATAGCACAATATGCGATAAATGTCAACGGTATCTTTACTTTCAGTAAGTTCAGCAAATCCGGATAGTATGCTATACTTTTATCAGGGGGGATCGGAATGGCTACTCTTGGCGAAAGGCTCCGTGCACTGCGTGGCGACAATGGTATCACTCAGGCGGAACTTGCGGAAAAGATATTCGTGAGCGAAAGCTACATCGCGCTTATTGAACTTAACAGGCGGAATCCCAGCACTGAAATTCTCGGGAAGCTGTCGGACTACTTCGGGGTGTCAACGGATTACCTCCTTAACGGGGAGCTTTCCGAAGAGGATGTTCTTCATGTGAAGGAATGGCGTGCCCTGGTTTCCGGGCGGAGCGACCGCGAGATAACAAGCGCTCTCAGGCTGGTGCGGTCGTTTTTTGAGAGCGTTGACGAGGCTAGATGAATTTTACCCGGACGGTGGACTGTCCGGGTAATTCTGTATCATTAGCTATGAGGTGATACAGATGACTGAAAAGGAGCGTATGATTGCGGAGCTGGTCCGGCTGCTTTCCGGCAGGTCGGAAAGAGAAGTGGAGCTTATCTCCCGGTTGGTGAGGGATTACATCACGCTGGTGGACGAGAATAAAAATCCGGACGTCAGTACGGCGGAGCGCGTATTGAAAAATACTTTATAATGTGATATAACACATATCGTCAGAAATGGATCCCGACAGAGCCGGATATTCTGAATTTTCCGGTGGGTTTTCACGGATATTTCACAATTGTGTGTTATACTATAATAAAACACAAAGCTGAAAGCGAGGATATGTTATGTGCACGGCAGCAACCTATCAGACGGAATGCTTCTACATGGGCAGGACGCTGGACTATGAATTTTCTTACGGTGAGCGGATCACTATCACGCCCCGGAATTACCCATTCCATTTCCGGCATGACGGCGACCTTGACCATCACTACGCCATGATCGGAATGGCGCACATTGCCGGAGGTTATCCGCTGTATTACGACGCGGTGAACGAGAAGGGGCTGGGAATGGCAGGGCTGAATTTCGCCCGGTCCGCGGAATACCCTGAGGTCGGCGAGGGGCGCTGCGTGGCGCAGTTCGAGTTTATCCCGTGGGTGCTCAGCCGCTGCGCCGGACTTTCCGAGGCGAGAAAGCTGCTGGGCGAGATAAGCCTGGTGGGGACTCCGTTCAGCGCACAGTTCCCGGCGGCGAAAATGCACTGGATAATCGCCGACAAATCCGGAGCTATCGTTGTGGAGCCGTTCGCGGACGGGCTGAGAATACACGAGGATCCTGCCGGAGTGCTTACTAACGAGCCGCCCTTTGAGCAGCAGATAAACCGGCTGTGCGACTACATGAGCCTTTCCCCGAAGCAGCCTCAGAATAATCTCGGGATTCCGCTGGAATGCTACAGCCGCGGAATGGGCGCCCTGGGACTTCCCGGGGATCTCTCCTCCACGTCTAGGTTTGTGCGCGCTGCGTTTACACGGGCTAACTCCATATCCGGGAAATCCGAGGAGGAGAGCGTGGGGCAGTTCTTCCACATTCTCGGCTCGGTGGAGCAGGTCCGGGGCTGCTGCGAGGTCGCGGAGGGGAAATACGAAATAACCATCTACACCTCCTGCTGGAACGCGGACAGAGGAATATACTATCACACCACCTACAACAACCGTCAGATATCCGCGGTGGACATGCATAGCGCCGACCTGGACGGGTGCAGGCTGTACTCCTGCCCGATACAGGACCGGGAGCAGATACGCGTCTGCAATGCGGAGCCGGTGGAGTGACTTACAGGAGCGAATGATGATAACACTTGAACCCTACAGAAAAGAAACTGAGAAGCAATACCGCGCGCTGTACCTGTCGGCATTCCCGAAGGAGGAGCGCGCACCCTGGTGGCTGCTGAAGCGCCGGGCAAAGCAGGGCAGGGCGGAGGCGCTGGC